>Ga0310811_10008978_pt1 | contig 12878 bp, 11 predicted proteins | sample YCmetagenome_FD_207642 | JGI IMG/M metagenome (GOLD analysis project Ga0310811, IMG submission 207642) | Soil microbial communities from experimental microcosm in Duke University, North Carolina, United States - YC | ecosystem: Engineered > Artificial ecosystem > Soil microcosm > Unclassified ...
TGTGCATGGCCGGCTTCCTGTTCCTCAACACGCTCTATCTGCAGGACACCCGCGGCTTCTCGGCCGTGCAGACCGGCCTGATGACGCTGCCGATGGCCACCATGAACTGCGCCCTCGCGCCCGTCTCGGGGCGGCTGGTCGCCTCCGTCGGACCGCGCCGGCCGCTGATCGGCGCCGCCGCCTTCATCCTCGCGGCCGCACTGGTCATGACGACGTTCACGCCGAGCACGTCGCTGGTGGTCGTGGTGATCGCCTACCTGCTGCTGGGCACGGGCTTCGGCCTGGTCAACGCCCCGATCACGAACACCGCGGTGTCCGGGATGCCGCGCGCGCAGGCCGGGGTGGCGGCCGCGGTCGCCTCCACTAGCCGGCAGGTCGGCAGCTCGCTCGGCGTGGCGATCTTCGGCTCGATCCTCGCCTCCGGCGGCGGGTTCACCCACGCGAGCCACATCTGCTGGTGGCTGGCCGTCGGCTGCGCCGTGGCGATCGGCGCGCTGGGTATCATCACGACGGGACGCGCGGCCAAGGCCAGCGCCGTGCGGACGGCGGCGATCTTCAAGACCGCGGACGCGGACACGAGGGTGACGGTGGGGCAGGCATCATGATCGACACGCTCGCGCACGATCAGGAGCTCAGGCTCGCCTGGGACCGCATCCGCACCATGGTCTACGACGACAACCGGCGCGGCGAGGTCTCCGCGGCCCTCGGCCTGAGCTGGGTGAAGATCAAGGCCCTGCGGCGGCTGCAGGGCGGGCCGATGGCCATGCGCGAGCTGGCGGTGGCGCTGATGTCGGACAAGCCGTACATCACCCAGATCGTCGACGCGCTCGAGGCCCGGGGCCTGGTCACCCGGAGCGTGGACGCGCGCGACCGGCGCTGCCGGCTCGCCACGCTCACCGAGGCGGGCCGGGAGGCGGCGCGGCGCTCCGAGGAGATCCTCACCCGCCCGCCGGCCGCGCTCACCACGCTCCCGGAGCGCGACCTGGCCGAGCTCACCCGCATCCTGGCGAGCATCCGGACCGGCGGGGGCGACGGCGAGCCGACCTGACCGGTCGCCGCGCGCCCCGCGCCGCCCTGGCGCACGGCCCGCGCGCCGCTCTCCGACGCCGCCCGTCTCAGCGGTTTGTTTCAGCCGCCTGTCTCAGCGGCCTGTCTCATTATCCTGCCTCTCCCCTCCGCCGGCATCTCAGCGGCGGATGCGGGCGAGGCTGACCGGAACGATCGCCACCAGGAACACCACGAACACCGTACTGAGCCGCTTGTGCGGCACCGGGTGGTACGCCGTCGGCGGCAGCACGATCTGCAGCGTCGGGGTGGGCTTCGGCGGCGGAGTCGGCTTGGGTGTCGGGGTCGGGGTCGGTTTCGGCGGGGTCGTCGCAGGCCGCGGGCTCGGTGCCGTGCGCACCGGGGGCGGCGAGGCCGGCGTCGTGCGCACGGGCGGCGGCGGGCTGGACCGCGTCGCCGAGGGCGTCGGGCTGGAGCTCGGCAGCGGGAACTGGCGCGGCGGGCCCGAAGACGGCTTCGGGAAGAGGATTCCGCCGCCCGACGCCTGAGCACTCGCCGTGGCGGCGCTGCGCATCTGCGCCGACGCGCCGGACGCCACCAGGCCCGCCACGAAGGCGCACAGCGCCACGCACGCCCCCGCCGCCGCCAGCGCGCGCCGCCGGGGCGCGGCTCGACCATCTTGGATGCGCACGGGCTAGTTCGCCCCGGGCGCGGCGAGGAACTGGCGCAGCGGGCCAGCATCTGCGTGGACCACGCCGTGGAACAGCGTATTGAGATCCATGGTGAACCAGAACGAGAGGCAGACCAGCGCGGTGGTCAGCACCAGTCCGCCGAACGCGATCGCGTCCGCGCGCAGGCCCAGGACCAGCGGCGTGACCACCGTGATGAAGCTGAGCGCCCCGAGCGCGAAGATCAGCACCGGCGAGGTCTGCGCGGTGGAGGCGGCCATCCGGTCGGCCCTGGTCTGCTCAAGGGTCTGATACTGCTCGATCGCCTGGTCCTCGATGGTGCCGAGCGAGGTGTCCAGGCTCACCGGGTGGGTGACCGCGGCCTGCCCGGCGTCCAGGGCCTCGGCCGCCGCGTCCTGGTCCCCGGTGCCGGAGGGCGGCGGCCACTCCTGGGCGATCACGCCCCGGGCGTAGTCGATCGCCGAGTCGCGCACCGTGACCCCCTCGGCCCCCGGCATCCGCTGCGCGGTCTGCACCAGCGCGGTGAGCGTCGTCGCCTCGTTGCGCACGTCCGCGTTGATCTGATCCACGTTCTGCCACTGCACCACCACGATCAGCGCCAGCAGGACCATGTACAGCGTCGAGATGAACGAGTTCACGTAGTCGAGCGCCGAGGCGTCCGGCCGTTCGGAATCCGGGCCGCGCTCCCGCCGCCGCCTGCGCAGAAGATCGATGACCAGCAGCGCCGCCACCGAGGCCAGCACCAGACAGATCAAGACCGCCAAGGCCATGCTGCGTCTCCCCTTCCGACCAAGGTCCATTCGAACGGACCATGCCCGGGGGCCGCCGGTGAAATCCACCGGTTCGAGCGAATCAGCCGCCGTTGACCCAGTATCTCTGTTTGTGGACGACTCCGGATTCGAAGGCTGCGAGCCGGGCGTGTGCGGCTGCCGCGTCCTCGTGCACGGAGACCAGGTAGCGGTTGCCGTTGTCGTCCTCGCGCCACAGCTCCCAGCGGCCGGGGCGCGGGGAACCGGCGGTGGCGGGGGCGAGCACGGTCTGCCGGAGCCGGTCGGCGACGGCCGGCGCGTCGATCTCCTCCCGGTTGCCGAGTACCGCGATGCTCGCGTCGAGGCTGGGTATGGACACGTACATCGCGCGGTATCCGGTGATGTCGCCGGGGTGGTAGTGGATCCGGCGGCCGTCCAGGGTGCCGACGAAGTAGCCGTATCCGTATCCTGTCGTCTCGCCGAAATCGCCGTCGGCGGCCGAGCGCGCGAGGTGCGGCGTGCACATCAGTTCTCTGCTCGAGGCGCCGAGCAGTTCGTCGTGCGCGAACGCGTGCGCGTACCGGGCGAGGTCGCCGACGGTGGTCCACAGGTCGCCGGTGCCGGGGATCTCGGCTACGCCGTCGTCGTCGACCGGCCGGCCCTCGACGTGCCCGACCGCTGCCGGACCGGGCGAGTCGGCTCCGGTGCGCGTGCCGTGCATGCCGAGCGGCGCGAAGATCCGCTCCGTGGTGAACGCCCGGTAGCTCTGCTGCGCGATGTGCTCGACGACGCGGGAGGCGAGCAGGTAGCCGACGCCGCTGTAACCGAAGCGGGTGCCGGGCCGGTGCAGCATCGGGCGGGTCGCGCGGCGGGCGAGGATCTCGTCGGGCGGGAACGGGTGGAGCGGATCGAACCCCGGCACCTCGCGCCAGTGCCCGAAACCTGCGGTGTGGGTGAGCAGGTGGTGCGTGGTCAGTCCGCGCCACTCGGCGGGGTATCCGCCGCCCTCGGGAAGGTAGCGGCCGATCGGCGCGTGCAGGTCCAGTTCTCCCGCCTCCACCAACAGCAGCGCGGACGCGGCGACGAACTGCTTGCCCACCGAGCAGGCGCGGAAGCAGGAGTCGACGACACACTGAGCGCCGGTCCGCTCGTCGGCCGGCCCCATGGCGCCCGCCAGCAGCGGCGCGCCGGCGACGGTGACCGCCGCCGCACCGCCGAATCCGCTCCCCCGCAGATCCTCATCCACCGATTGATCCCACATGCGCATGACCGTATCAGACGGCTTCCCCAGGCCCGGCGCCCTTTTCCATCGAGATAACACGTTGAAACAAGCGCTCGATGGTACGTGACAATACCCTGTCGCTCGGACACGCTCTGAGACGTGCCCGCCACCGACGGCGCCCCGGGACCGGGCTCCGGGGAACCTGCTCCTTTTCCCCGGCTCCTGGCCCGCCGTTCTTCTGCCCGTGACGTCACGTCACCCCTGCGGGAGCAGGTTCCTGGTTGCGCCGGGAGTGCCCACCTCCCGGAGAGAGGGTTGTATATCCATGCCCGGGGTGCGCGGCTTCGGCGACCCGGACGCCCTGACCCTGTCCACCGGCAAGTCCGTGTTCTACCAGCCCGACGCGCAGAACCCGGACGGCTACACCCTGCCGTTCCACCTGGACACCAAGACCACCAGCGCCCAGGCGATCCCCTCCACCAGCCACGACTGGCAGGTCCAGCACAGCGCGTGGAATAACGGCAGGATGGACAACTGGCTGCCCGCCCACCGCGCCGCGGACGGCAAGAACGGCCCGTGCTGCATGAGCTACCACGAGCGCGACGACATCCCGTTCCAGTTCGCGCTCGCCGACGCGTTCACCGTCTGCGACAGCTCGTTCAGCTCGGTGCTCGGCCCGACCTGGCGACGAGAACGACGGCATCTTCGACCACGTGGCCCCGCCCTCACCGCGCGCCGGCACCGCCGACGAGTTCATCGGCGGCCTGCCCATCGGCGGCGGCTTCCGCGTGCCGACGATCATCGTCAGCCCGTGGACGGCCGGCGGCTGGGTGTGCACCGAGCGCTTCGACCACACCTCGTCGCTGCGCTTCCTCGAGCGGTTCACCGGTGTCATGGAGCCGAACATCAGCGACTGGCGGCGGCGCACCTTCGGCGACTTCACCTCGGCGCTGCGCCTGCACGACCGCACCGAGACGCACGTCCCGACGCGGCCCACAATGCCGCGCTGCTCGCCCAGGCACAGCAGGAGATCGCGAACAACCCGGCCCCGACTCTGCCGGGCGCCAACCAGACCGTGCCGGTGCAGCAGCGCGGCAGGGATCAGCAACAGTCAGACGCGGTGAGGTGACGCGGTCGAGGTCAGACGCGGTCGAGCGCCCGGTGCGGCTGCGGCGGCAGCTCGACCTCGATCGTGTCGCCCGGACGCACCTCCCCGTCGGCGTGCACAACGCCCATGACCCCGATGCGGCGCTCCAGGCCGCCGGCGCCGTCCGGATGCGCGACCTCGTTCAGCAGCCCCTTGCGGAACGCGTCGATCTGCAGGCACGGATCGCGCAGGCCGGTGACCTCGACGACCGCGTCCGCGCCTATGTGCAGGCGCGTCCCCTCGGGCAGCGCGAGCAAGTCGAGGCCGCGCGTGGTGACGTTCTCGCCGAGATCGCCCGGGAGCACGTCGAAGCCGGCCTTGCGCAGGTCGTCGAACAGTTCCGAGCGGATCAGATGGACCTGCCGCAGGTTCGGCCGGCCCGGGTCCTCGCCCGCCCGGCTCAGGTGCTGCACGGTCGCGCCGAAGTGCGCGTCACCCTCCACGCCGAGCCCGGCGCGCAGCGTGATCGACGGCTGCGGCTTCTTGCTGAAGTGATGCTCCGCACACCGGTGCACGGCGAGGACACTGGCCCTCGCGGTGGTTTCGTCAGCTGCGTACACGGCCTCCATGGTATGGACCGCTAGCCCCGGTCGGAAATTACGCCTGGCCCCGGCATGTCGGCCGGCGCAGGCCCGGCGCGCGGGTTCGGCGCGTACGACGGGCGTTGCGATCGGCGGGTGGGGTCGGCAGACCTCCGTCGCGCGGAAAACGCGGTGACCGGGTGTCCGTCCTCTGCCATGCTGGCGCACGCCCGCCTTCGCGTACCGCGTACCGAGCGGGCATGCGACTCGCAACCACACGACATTCCAGGGGGAACCGACGATGTCGAGCTTCGAAGTGACCGCGGAGCGGCTCACCGTGCTGCCCCACCCCGACGCCGACCGGCTCGAACTGGCCGAGGTCGGCCTCTACCGCGCGGTGGTCGGCAAGGGCCAGTACCGCACCGGCGACTACGCGCTCTACATCCCCGAGCAGGCCGTCCTGCCCGAGCCGCTGATCGCCGAGCTCGGGCTCACCGGCAAGCTCGCCGGCGCCGCGCACAACCGGGTCAAGGCGGTGCGGCTGCGCGGGCAGCTCTCGCAGGGCATCGTCTGCTCGCCGCAGGCCCTCGCCCGGACGGACCTGGCCGCCGCGGCCGCCGGGCGCACCGACTTCGCCACGCTGCTCGGCGTGGTCAAGTGGGTCCCCCCGGTGCCGGTGACCATGTCCGGGGAGGTGGAGGCCGCGCCGGAGCTGATCCGCTGGATCGACATCGAGAACGTCAAGCGCTTCCCGGACATCTTCGAGCCCGGCGAGGAGGTCGTGGCCACCGAGAAGGTGCACGGCACCGCCTGCCTGCTCACCTGCTTCGCCGAGGACGGCCGGGTGCAGATGTCCTCGAAGGGCATCGGGGCGCAGTACCTCGCGCTCAAGCCCGGCGAGACCAACCTCTACTGGCGTGCCGCGCGGGCGCACGGGCTGGTCGAGGCGGCCGGGAAGATCGCGGCGCACCTGGGCGTCGCGAAGGTCGGGCTGTTCGGCGAGGTCTACGGCGCGGGCGTGCAGGACCTGCAGTACGGCGCGTCCGCTGATCGCGACGAGTCGATCGGTTATGCGCTGTTCGACGTCGCCGTGGTGGACGCGACGGCCGGCGAGCGGCGCTGGCTCGCGCACGACGAGATCAGCACCCTGTTTTCGGGGCTCGAGCTGCGGATACCGCGCGTGCCGGTGCTCTACGAGGGCCCGTACGACGCCGAGGCGCTGATCGAGCTCGCCGAGGGCCGCGAGACGCTGACCGGTCGCGGCCTCAACATCCGCGAGGGCCTGGTCATCCGGCCGCGCACGGAGCGGCGCGCGCAGGCGCTGGGCGGCGGCCGCGCCATAGGGAAGATCGTCTCGGCCGGGTACCTGCTGCGCGACGGCGGCACCGAATACGAGTGAGCCTGACTCCCCGCCGACACCGACACACACCCACTGACACCGACTGTCAGTGGTCCGGTGCACACTCGTTGGCATGAGATGGGTCGTGCACGCGGACGATGACGGCGGCGGCCGGCTTGCGCCACTCGCGCAGGAGGCCGGGCCGGCGCGCGAGGTGCGCACGGTCGCCGACCTGGCCGGCGCCGTGCGCGACCTCGAGGCCTCCCAGCGGCCACGGTGGGTGTGGGCGGACTCCACGCGCATCTACCCGCAGCTGCTGCGCGCGGGCGTGCGGATCGCGCGGTGCCATGACGTCGTCCTGGTCGACGAGATCCTCGCCGCACGGGAGGGCGCGTTCGGCGCGCCGCGCACGCTCGGCGCCGCCTACGCGCGGCTGCACGATCTGCCCATCCCGGACGTCGGCCGGATGACGGCGGCGACGGAGGCGGCCGGCGCGGGCGGGCCGCAGCAGGTCGCGCTGTTCGAACCGGACGAGACCGGACTGCCGCAGGAGCTCGACCCGCTCGACGCCCTCGTCGAGGTCTTCCACGCGCAGACCGCGCGGCTCGAGGAGGGCGGAGCGCGGCTGCGGCTGCTGGCCGCGGCGGAGTCGGCGGGCGCGCTCGCCGCGGCCGAGATGACGCACGCCGGCCTGCCGCTCGACCCCGAGCTGCACTCCGCCCACCTGACGGAGATCCTGGGCGCGATGCCCGCGTTCGGCGGCGGCCCGGGCGCGCGGCCGGCGAAGCTGCAGGAGCTGGCCGAGCAGGTCGCAGAGGCCTTCCGCACCCCCGCCCTCAACCCCGACTCCCCCGCTCAACTCCTCAAAGCTCTGTCGACGAACGGGCTGCCGGTGAACTCGACCCGCGCGTGGGAGCTGCGCGAGCTGGACCACCCGGGCGTTCCGCTGCTGCTCGAGTACAAGGAGCTCGCTCGCCTCTACTCGGCGAACGGCTGGTCCTGGCTGCGCGCGTGGGTGCGCGAGGGCAGGTTCCGGCCGGAGTACGTGGTCGGCGGCGTCGTCACCGGGCGCTGGGCGAGCCGCGGCGGCGGCGCGTTGCAGCTTCCTGCGATGGTGCGCCGCGCCGTGGTGGCCGACCCGGGCTGGACGTTCGTGGTGGCGGACGCCGGGCAGCTCGAGCCGCGCGTGCTCGCCGCGGTCTCCGGGGACCGCGGCCTGGCGAAGGCCGCGCAGGCGGAGGACCTCTACACCGAGCTCGGGGACGTGTTCGGCGGGGACCGCGGCAAGGCGAAGCTGGGGCTGCTCGGCGCCATGTACGGCCAGACCAGCGGCGAGGTCGGCCCGCTGCTGGCGACGCTGCGCCGCCGCTTCCCGAAGGCGATCGGCCTGGTGGACGACGCGGCGAAGACGGGGATCGAGGGCCGCGTCGTCCACACGCGGCTGGGCCGGGCCTGCCCGCCGCCGTCCGAGCGCTGGCGCCGGCTGGTCTCCGGATCGGAGGGCGCGGCGCGCGCCGACCAGGTGCGGCACGACCGCGGCCGGTTCACCCGCAACTTCGTCATCCAGGGCAGCGCGGCGGAATGGGCGCTGGCGCTGCTCGCCACGCTCCGGCAGAAACTCGCGAATACGAGTGCGGAGATGGTCTTCTTCCTGCACGACGAGGTGGTGCTGCACTGCGAGCAGGCGGACGCCGAACTGGTGCGCGAGGCGGTGGCGGCCTCGGCGGTGGAGGCGGCGCGCCTGGTCTTCGGAGAGACCCCGGTCCGCTTCCCGCTGCATCTGGCCACAGTGGCGTGCTACGCGGACGCGAAGTGAGAACGGCCGGCGCGGTGCGAGGAAACGTCGCGGCGCGCCGGCCGCCGTGGGAAATCAGAGCGTTACGACGCGCGCCGGTTCGGCCGCGACACGTCCGCCGACCTCGGACCAGCCGGGTTCGGCGGCCGGGCGCGCGTAGATGACCGAACCGCGGCCCTGGCGGATCGTCACCTCGCGGCCGAGGCGCTGCGCCTGCCGCAACGCGGCCGAGCCGGTCGCCTCGTCCTCCGGGATGCCGAGGGCGCTGACGAAGGTGCGAGCCCGCAGCGTGCCCGCGGCCTCGTCGATCCACGCCCACCACTGGTCGTGCGCCGCGACGGGCACCGCCATCGCCTCGACCTGCTCCGCCGAGTCCAGCCGGGTGAAGCCGAAGTCGGGGGCGTACTCGCTGTTCGCGCGGATCCAGGTCACCTCGCCCTCGCGCCAGGTGTCCACCGGCTCGGACAGCCGCGGCCGCAGCACCGCCGGCCGGCGGCCCGTCACATCCGCCAGCACGCGGGAGGTGCCGACGAGCGGATGCCCGGCCAGCCGCATCTCCTCGACCGGGTTGAAGACACGCACGTCGGCGCCGTCCTCGGTGACCGCGTCGACGAACACGGTCTCGCTGAACCCGAGGTGCGCGGTCAGCCGGGGACCGAGTTCGCCGGGCAGTTCGCCCGCGTCCAGCACCACCCCGAGTTCGTTGCCGTGCCGCCCGCCCTCGTCCGTGAAAACCCGTACCACCAGCACATTCATGATCATGTCGGCAGCCTACGGGGCGCGGGGCGGGAGCGGCAGAGCCAATCGGGAGCGGGTGGCCCGCACCGTGGGTACCGGCGGGTAGCATGATCGCATGACTCAGACCCCGGTGGCGTTCGTGATCGCGATGGCGGAGGAGGCCGCGGGCATCTTCGCGCTGGAGGACTGGCAGCCGCTGACGCCGGCGCCGTTCCCCACCTACCTGCGCACCGCGGGCGAGAGCCGGGCGGTGGTGGAGGTCAGCGGGATCGGCACCACCAACGCGGCGGCGGCCACGCAGCAGCTGGTCGACCGGTACGCGCCGGAGCGGGTGGTGAACATGGGCCTGGTCGGCTGCCTCAACCACCGGATCCCGATCGGCGCCGTGCACGCCGTGTCCACCTGCGCGTTCTTCGACGTGGACGCCACCGCCTTCGGCTACAAGATCGGCCAGATCCCGCAGACGGAGGTGCACGAGTACCAGCTCGAGCCGAGGTCGCCGCGACCGCTGCCCGCCGCGCGACTGCTGTCCGGGGACACGTTCGTCACCGGCCGGGACGGCTTCCACCCCGCGCTCGCGGGCTTCGCGGCGGACTTCGTCGACATGGAACTGACCGCGATCGCGCACACGCTGCTGCGCAACGAGGCGCTGGACCGGCTGGAGAGCTACAAGGCACCGTCCGACTACTGCGACGGCGACTCGACGGACGCGTTCGACGAGAACATGCCGAGGGCGCTGCGCGAGCTGGCGACGGTGGCCGACCTGATCCTGCAAGCCAACGGCCTGACCGCCGCCGAGCCGGAGAGCGCACTGCGATGACGAGCACCCCGACCGCGTCGAACACTCCTTATCTAAGGGTCGAGCAGCTGTCCAAGCACTCCTCGGGCAAGGACCACCTGGCCATGACCGGGGGCACACTCGGGGCCGACAAGCGGGTCTCCGGCTCCGCTGCGCTGCGGCTGCAGCACGACTTCTTCCCGGTCACCACGGTCGTCGCGCCCGAGCCGGGGCCCGAGCGGGACCGGCTTTTCGCCGGCATCCACTCGATCGAGCACGCGCTCGCCTCGCCGGACGGCGGCGACCTGCGCGCCCGGATCGCCGAGGCCGGCGGCCTCGGGCCGCGGTACGCGGCGCGGCTGATCGATATGAGCCCGTATATTCCGGGTCTGCTGGAGGCGGGCGACGCGGCGGGGCTGCCGCTGGGCTTCCGCTCCACCTTCGTGCTGCTCGCCGACGCCGCGGCGGATGCGGGCACGGGCAACGCCGACACCGACGGCGACACCGACGGCGGGGACGCCGAGCAGATCGCCCTCGGGCCGCTGCCCACGGAGACGCTGCTGACGGCGTACCGGGCCGCGCTCGAGGTGATCCGGGAGAAGTTCCGCGCGGGCGAGCCGGTGCCGTTCTCGACGCCGGAGGCGTGCGGCCAGTACGACCTGCACTCGGCGCAGGCGGCGCTGGAGCTGATCGAGCCGGCGCTCGCCGCCGCGAAGTCGGCCGCGGACCTGGTCGAGACCTTCGCCGACACCGGCGCGCAGGAGCTGTACGTCTGCGATCTTCGGCTGGTCAAGCCGCGCCTGCCGGAGGCGTTCGACCAGCAGGTGCTCGACCTGCTCGGCGGGCATCTGCTCTCCCAGCAGATCGAGCAGGACGCGGCGAACCTGACGGCCGGCAACTTCGGCTGCAGCACCGGCGAGTACCTGATGGTCGCGAACCCGCAGCGGCTCGAGCGCACCGCGCTGCTCGCCCGAGCACACCGCGAGGTCGCCGGAACGCTGGCCGAATCCGGGTCCTACACGGGGCCGAACCCGCTGCTGCGGGCGGCCGCGGTGGACGCGCGTCTCAGCCTGGAGCACATCGAGCGCTACAGTCCGGCCGCGCTCAGTAGCTGAGTGAACGCGTACGGCGACGACGGGGTGCGGAGAACAGGGGACTGAGTCGGTCGTCTTACCGCCGGACCGGCGGCGCAGCGGTCCCGGCCGCCGCGCCTGGATGTCCGGTGCGCCGGGATCGACGGCGTATCACCGGCTTCCTGATGATTCCTGGGTTTTCGCTGAGCGTGGCTAAGAATCCGCGCTTCCTCGTTCTCAGCCCCCGTCGAAGCTCGGCGAAACGGTCTTCGCCGCCTCGTCCGCTGTGTCAGACTGCTCGCGTGAGCACAGAATTCCCCGAGGACGGCCGGCCGGGCGGGCCGCTGCGACGGCCGGCGCGCATCGTGCGACCTGCGCGGCGACGCCCGGCCCGACCCGCCTCCCCCGGTCCCGCCCCCGAATCCGCAGCGCTCGGCCTCGACCCCGCGGACCTCGCCGGGGCGCTGCTCGCCGACCTCGCCGAGGTCGCCGGGCAGGACGACCCGTTCGAGTTCGAGATGCTGGTCTCCAGCTTCTGCGGGATCCTCGACGTCGCCCAGGCCGCCGCGGTAACCGGCGCGCTGCCCCCGAACGTGGTGCCGCTGCTGGTCCACCGGTTCGAGGCGCGGCGCGACGGGCTGAGCCTGGCCGTGCTGGCCACCCTCGCGCTGCTGGCCGAGGGCGAGGCCGGCGCGTGCGCGGCGCGCTCGGCCGCCCGGCTGTGGCAGTCCGGCGTCCTGCCGCCGGACTGGTTCGAGGAGCTCGACCGGGCGCTGCTGCTCGACGAGTGCCTGCTGGTGCGCCGCGAGCTGGACGAGACGCGGATGGTGCTGCTCTCCTTCCACCGCGCGGGCCGCAGGCACGCCTTCGCCGTCGTGCTGGCGGACGAGGAGCAGGACCCTGATACGGACGCCGACACCGCCGCCGGCACATACCCGGGGCCCGGCGCGGCCGCCGCCACCATCGCCGCCGTGGCGCCGCTGCCGGCCGAGGTGCTGCCGGAGCGGCTGGCCGATCTGGTGGCCGAGATCGTGCCGCCGGACGAGGTGGACGCCGTCGCCGTCGAGCCGATCGAGCCGGTGCGGGCGCGCCGCCTGCTGGAGGCGGCGATGCGCACGCGGGCGATGGCGGACGGGCGGCTGGACCTCGAGGCGCGCTTCGCCCAGTGGGACGAGTCGGCCATGGCCGCGAACGTGCTCGGCTCACCGCCGTACCCGACGATGATCGCCGCGCTGCGCAGCCGGATCGAGTCCCTGCCCTTCCCGCAGCCCGAGGCGCCGTCGCGGGACGCGCGGGCGCTCGGGGACGCCGCGGGCGAGAGGGGAGGCGACGGTTTCGAGTTCGACCTCGACATCGCGTTCCCGGACTTCCCGGCGGCGTTCGGCGCCGGAGTGCTCGACGAGCTCGGTCCGGCCGGTCCCGGCGCCCTGCTCGACGACGAGGGGGCCGGGACCGCCCCGGCGCCGGCGCGCCACACCGCCGCGCGGGCGGGGCAGCGTCCGGCCCGCCGCCGCGCCGTCCCCGGCCTGCCGCCGCGGCGCGGCCCGCACGAGGGTCCGGCCCCGGTCTACCGGCTGCGGATCGACCTCAAGGGCGCGAAGCCGCCGATCTGGCGGCGGATCGAGGTGCCCGGCGACTTGTCGCTGGCGGCGCTGCACGAGGCCATCCAGGCGGTCTTCGAGTGGGAGGGCTGCCACCTGCACGTGTTCGAGACCCCGTTCGGGGACTTCGGCGACGCCCAGGTGGACCTCGGCCAGGGGCTGGAGCACGAGGTGACGGTCGAGCAGGTGCTGGCCGGCCCGGGCGCGAAGCTCGTCTACGT
>Ga0310811_10008979_pt1 | contig 12878 bp, 9 predicted proteins | sample YCmetagenome_FD_207642 | JGI IMG/M metagenome (GOLD analysis project Ga0310811, IMG submission 207642) | Soil microbial communities from experimental microcosm in Duke University, North Carolina, United States - YC | ecosystem: Engineered > Artificial ecosystem > Soil microcosm > Unclassified ...
CCGTTCGGAACCAGAAGACTGCCGGGCCGCAGGCCCGCCGTCGCCTTCCGCGTCGTCGCCGACAGGCGACAGACTGACCTTGCCCTGGGGATCGATGTCGTCCACCCGGACCTGGACGTCGGTGCCGAGCGACAGGACGTCCTCCACCCGCTCGACCCGCTTGCCCCGGCCGAGCTTGGAGATGTGGAGCAGGCCGTCGCGGCCGGGGAGGATGTTCACGAAGGCGCCGAACTTGGTGATGTTGACCACCTTGCCGGTGTAGACGTCGCCCACGTTGGCCCGGGGCGGGTCGAGGATCTGCTCGATCCGCTTGCGGGCCTCGGTGACCTGGGCCCCGTCCTTGGAGCCGATGGTGACCGTGCCCACATGACCGTCGTCGTCGACGTTGATGTCGGCGCCGGTCTCCTGCTGGATGGTGTTGATGACCTTGCCCTTGGGCCCGATGACCTCGCCGATCTTGTCCATCGGGATCTCGAAGCTGACGATCTTCGGGGCCGTCTCGCGCACCTCGGGGCGGGGCTCGGCGATGGCCTTCTCCATCACGGCCAGGACCTGGAGGCGGGCGTCGCGGGCCTGGGTCAGCGCGCCAGCCAGGACATCGGCGGGGATGCCGTCGATCTTGGTGTCGAGCTGCAGGGCGGTCACGAACTCAGCCGTCCCCGCCACCTTGAAGTCCATGTCGCCGAACGCGTCCTCGGCACCCAGGATGTCGGTCAGGGTCGTGTACTTGCCCTCGGCGAAGACCAGGCCCATGGCGATGCCCGCCACCGGCGCCTTGATGGGCACGCCGGCGTCCATCAGGGACAGGGTCGACCCGCAGACCGACGCCATCGACGTCGACCCGTTGGACGACATGCAGTCCGAGACGGCCCGCAGGGTGTACGGGAACTCCTCGACCGGCGGGACGACCGGCAGCAGGGCCCGCTCGGCCAGAAGGCCGTGGCCGATCTCCCGCCGCTTCGGCCCCCGCATGAACCCGGTCTCGCCGGTGGCGAAGGGGGCCATGTTGTAGTGGTGCATGTAGCGCTTGGAGTCGTCGATGCCGATGGTGTCGAGCATCTGCTCCATGCGGGGCATGCCGAGCGTGGCGACGGTGAGGACCTGGGTCTCGCCCCGCTGGAACAGGCCGGAGCCGTGGGCGGTGGGGATGAGGCCGACCTCGGCCGACAGGGGCCGGATGTCCGTCGGGCCCCGGCCGTCGATGCGGGCGCCCTCCTCCACGATCCGGCGGCGGACGATCTTCTTCTGCAGGGCCTTGACCGCGGCCTTGATCTGCTTCTCCCGGCCCTCGAACTCGGTGCCGAGGGTGGCGGTGATGGTGGCCGCCGCCTCGTCGGTGGCCGCGTTGCGCTCGGCCTTGGACACGATGGACGAGGCCTGGGTGACCGGGCCGGTCCCGACCTCGACCACCCGCTGCCACACGTCGTCCTCGTAGTCGACCTGGGTCTCGAAGGCCATGGTGGGCTTGGCCCCGAACTCGGCCACCAGCCGGCGCTGCAGCTCGATGGACTCCCTGATCGGGCCCTTGGCCGCCTCCAGCCCGGCGGCGATGACCTCCTCGGTCACCTTGGGGGCGCCGTCCTCGTAGTAGCGCCAGGCGTGCTCGGTGCCGCCGGCCTCGACCATCATGATCGCGATATCCGATTGGCCGCCTCCGGCGGCGGCATCACCATCTGCGAGCGCCCGGCCGGCCACCACCAGCTCGAAGGTGCCCTCGTCGCCCTCCTGGTAGGTGGGGTGCGGGGCCCACTGGCCGTCGGCGGTGAAGGCCATGCGGACGGCGCCGATGGGGCCCTCGAAGGGGATGCCCGAGAGCATCAGGGCGGCGGAGGCACCGTTGATGGCCAGGACGTCGTGGGGGTTCTCCTGGTCGGCGCCCAGGATGGTGGCCACCACGTGGACCTCGTTGCGGAAGCCGTCGGGGAACGACGGGCGCAGGGGCCGGTCGATCAGGCGGCAGGTCAGGATGGCCTGGTCGGTGGCCCGGCCCTCCCGGCGGAAGAACGAGCCGGGGATCTTGCCCGCCGCGTACATCCGCTCCTCGACGTCGACGGTGAGGGGGAAGAAGTCCACGCCCTCCCGGACGCCCTTGGAGGCGACGGCGGTGACCAGGACGACGGTGTCTCCGATGCGGGCCACCACCGCCCCGTTGGCCAGCTGGGCCAGCTTGCCGGCCTCGAACGACAGGGTCTTGCCGGTGCCCGATATCGGGCTTGACACGGAAACGGGTTCCGTCATGTGATTGCTCCTCTGGTGTGGAGCGGCGACGGCCAGTTCCCAGTTGTCGGCCACCCGGGTGCGATTCCTGCCCGAGGAGCCGGCGACTGGCAGCTGACCCAGGTGCCGCTCGCGTGTGGGAAATGGCAACGAGCGGCCCGATGGCCGCTCGTCGAAAAAGTCGTTGTCGTTATCGCCGGAGCCCGAGGCGGGCGATCAGCGCCCGGTACCGCTCCACGTCGTTGGCCCGCACGTAGTCGAGGAGGCGCCGCCGCCGGCCGACGAGCATGAGCAGCCCCCGCCGGCTGTGGTGGTCCTTCTTGTGCGACTTGAGGTGCTCGGTGAGGTGGTTGATGCGCTCGGTGAGGAGGGCGATCTGGACCTCAGGAGAACCGGTGTCCGTCTCGTGGAGCCGGTACTCGCCGATCGTGGCTGTCTTGTTGGGCATTGCTGGAGAGCTACCTCGGATCCGGTGACGCGCCTAGCGGTCGCCGAGGCGCTGCCAACAGGGTACCAGCCCCTACCGTCGGGCCGGCCGTGCCGGGCCGCGAGACCATTACCGTCGGGCCCGTGCCCGCCGGTACCCACCTGATCGTCAGCCGCAGCTGCCGCATCCCGCTCGACGAGCTGGAGTGGCGGTTCAGCGCGTCCGGGGGGCCGGGCGGGCAGCACGCCAACACGTCGAACACCCGGGCCGAGGTCCGCTTCGACGTCGCCGGCTCGCCGTCGCTCGGGCCCCGCCAGCGGGCCCGGCTGCTCGAGCGGGTCGGCCCGACGGTACGGGTCGTCGCCTCCGACGAGCGGTCCCAGGCCCGCAACCGGGAGCTGGCCCTGGCCCGCCTGGCCGCCCGCCTGGCCGACGGCCTGCGGGTCGACCCCGTCCGCCGCCCGACACGGCCCCGCCCCTCGGCCGCCCTCGACCGCCTGGCCGACAAGCGGCGGCGGTCGGAGACCAAGCGGCTGCGGGCCCGCCCCGCCGACGACTAACAAAGGCGGAAATGCGATACTTGAGCCGGTTGAACTACCAGCCGTGAGCGGGCCGCGCCGGCGGCGTGAGTTCGAGGGAAGGGTATGGGAAGCGGCGAACTGGAGCCACGCCTGCGCACGCTCGCGGACTCCGTGCCCGTGCTCCTCTGGATGGCCGACGAGGACGGCCGGTGCGTCTTCTTCAACCGCCGCTGGCTCGATTTCACCGGGCGCTCCCTGGCCCAGGCCATGGGCGACGGTTGGGCCGAGAGCGTCCACCCTGACGACGTCGAGCAGTGCCTGGCCACCTTCCACCGGGCCCGGGAGCTCCGGCAGCCGTTCGAGAACGAGTACCGGCTGCGGCGGGCCGACGGGACGTGGCGCTGGATCCTCGACCAGGCCGTCCCCCTCGCCGGCGACGACGGCCTCGGTGGGTACATCGGCAGCGGGGTCGACCTCACCGAGCGTCACGAGGCCGACGCCGCCCTGCGCCGCAGCCGGGAGGACCGGGCCGCGGCGATGGCCGTCGGTCGCATGGGCACCTTCGACCTGGACCTGGCCACGGGGCGCATCCGCCGGGACCGCAACCTCGAGGAGCTGTACGGGATCGAGCCGGGCTCGGCGGACACGCTCGGGGGCTGGGCCGCGCTGATCCACCCCGACGACCGGGCCGGCGTGCTGGCCCAGGTCGAGCGGGCGGCCACCGAGGGCGGCGAGTACCGCCTGGAGCACCGCCACCTCCATCCCGACGGCCGGATCCGGTGGCTGGAGCGCCGGGGCGAGGCCTACCGGGACCGGTCGGCGCGCATCGCCGGGGTCCGCGGGATCGTCATCGACGTCACCGAGCGCAAGGTGGCGGAGCTCGAGCGGGCCGTCCTGTTCGAGCGGGTCACCCGCCTCCAGGAGGTCACCGCCGCCCTGGCCCGGGCCGGCGACCCCGACCAGGTGCTGCAGATCATGATCGACCACGGCCTGGCCGCCATGGGGGCGTCGGCCGGGTCGGTCGCCGTGCTCGATGCCGGGGCCGGGGTGCTCGAGGTCACCACCGCCGGCGGGTACGACCCCCACCTCGTGGACCGGTTCCGCCGCTTCGGGCTCGGCGAGGCCCTCCCCCTGGCCGAAGCGGCCCGCACCGCCGCTCCGGTGGCCTGCCCCGACCTCGAACGCTGGACGCAGCGGTACCCCCACCTGGCCGCCCATCCCTCCCAGGGCCGGCACGTGGCCGCCGCCGCCCTGCCCATGCTGGTCGACGAGCGGGTCATCGGCGCCGTCGGCCTCTCGTTCGACGAGCCCCAGGACTTCGACGAGGCCCAGATGGACTTCCTGGCCGCGGTGGTCGCCCAGTGCGCCCAGGCCCTGGACCGGACCTGGTCCTACACCGCCGAGGCCGCAGCCCGGCGGGCGGCAGAGGAGGCGCAGGCCCGGCTGGCCCTGCTCGCCGAGGCGTCGAGCGTGCTGGCCGGCTCGCTGGAGTACGAGGCCACCATGCCGGCCGTCGCCCGCCTCGCCGTGCCCCTGCTCGGCGACTGCTGCGTGGTCGACGTGTTCGAACCGGAGTGGCGGCGGGTGGCCGCCATCCACGTCGACCCCCGCGTCGAGGCATGCCTGCGGGCGGCCCCGCCTGCGGCCTGGGTGCCCGACGACAGCGCCGAGCGGGCCGCGGCCCTCGATGCATTGGGCCTGGGTGCCGCCCTCGTCGAACCGTTCGAGGCCCGCGGCCGGACGCTCGGCATGCTGGGCATCGGGCGGCGCACCCCGGGGCCTTTCTCCGAGGCCGATCGCAGCGTGGTGGCCGGGCTGGTCACCCGGATCGCCCAGGCCCTCGACAACGCCATGCTCTACCGGGCCGAGCACCAGGCCCACGAAGCGGCCGACACGTCGGCCCGCCGGCTGCGCTTCCTCCTGGAGGTCAGCACCAGCCTGGCCGCCCCCCTCCCCCTCGACCGCCGCCTCGAGCTGCTGGCCTACGAGGCGGCCATGGCGGTGGCCGACGTGTGCCTGGTCGACCTGGTGGAGCGGGACGGCTCCATCCGCCGGGTGGCGGCGGCGACCGCCGATGCCGACCTGCGGCCGGCGACCCAGGCCCTGCGCCGGCTCATGCACTCCGACCCCCAGAGCCGGCACCCCTCCGCGGCGGCCATCCGCTCCGGCCGGACGCAGCTGTGCGCCGACCTGACGGAGGACCGGCTCCGGGCCATCACCACCGGACCGGCCCATCTGGAGGCGGCCCGCCAGCTCGACGCCATCTCCTATGTCGCCGTGCCCCTGCGGGCCACCGACCGGGTCCTGGGCGCCATCACCCTGATCACCACCGGCCGTTCGCAGCGCCGCTACGGGGAGGACGACGTCGTCCTGGCCGAGGACATGGCCAAGCGGGTGGCCCTCGGCCTGGAGACGGCGTCGATGCACGACGAGATGCGCCGGATCGCCCAGACCCTGCAGGCCAGCCTGCTCCCGTCGGCCCCGCCGGAGATACCCGGGATCGAGGTGGGTACCCGCTACGTCGCCGCCGGGGAGGGAAACCTGGTCGGCGGCGACTTCTTCGACGTGTTCGCCGTCGGCCCCGATAGCTGGAACGTGGTGGTCGGCGACGTATGCGGCCAAGGCGTCGACGCCGCCACCGTCACCGGCCTGGCCCGCCACACCGTGCGCTCGTCAGCCCTGGAGCACGAGTCGCCGGCCGCCGTGTTGTCGCACCTCAACCACATCCTGCTGCGGACCGCCGGCGACGGGGCCGGCGAGACCGATCCTCGGTTCTGCACCGTCTGCCTCTGCCGCCTGCACCTCGACCGTCGGGGCGCGTCGGTAACCCTGGCCCTCGGCGGCCACCCCCTCCCCTACGTCCTCCGGGCCGACGGCGCCGTCCGCCAGGTCGGCCAGCCGGGCAGTCTGCTCGGTGTGGTCGAGGGCGCCATCGTCTGCGACGAGGAGCACCGGCTCGGCCCCGGCGACGCCCTGGTCCTCTACACCGACGGCATCACCGAGCGCCACCACGGCCAGGACTTCTTCGGCGAGGACCGCGTCCGCCAGACCCTGCAGGCGGCCGTGGGCCTGACCGCCGACGAGATCGCCGGCCGCCTCGAACAGGCGGCACGCCGCTTCGTCGACGGCCAGCCCAACGACGACATGGCGGTCGTCGTGGTCAGGGTGCCGCCGGGCTGATCTGGCCCTGGTTAGGCCTTGGCCTTCTCGGCCACCGGCGCCTTGCCGCTGCGGGCGGCGACCACGGCGGCCAGGCCGGCCAGGAACATGGCCACGCCAGCGGCACCGGCACCGGCCAGCAGGAGCGAGCCCCCGCTGGGAGCGGAACTGCTCTCCAGGCCGACGGGCCGGCCCACGACCGAACTGCCGGCCGGGGCGCCGACGACCGGCGCACCGTTCTCACCGACGACGGAGATCAGGGCCCGGGCCGGGACGCCCCAGGTCTGCACGCCCTGGGTGAACTCCTGGGTCACGACCAGCAGGTAGTTGCCGGCGGGGGTGCCGGCGGGGACGGTGACGGTGCCGTCGATCCGACCGCCGTTGGGCACGAACGAGCCGAGCACCGGGCCGTCGATGCTGTTGAAGTGCACGACAGCCGGCTTGGTCCCGTTGTAGGAGTTGCCGCTGATGCCGATGTCCTGGCCGGCCTTCACCTGCGTCGACGACAGGTTCAAGGTGGCGACCGGCACACACGCCCATGCCGCGGCGGCGAGCAGCACCACGCCTGCGAACGCGCCCCCGATACCCACTGCGCCCAGCCTGCGGGTCCTCATCGTTCCTCCTCTCGCCCCAACGCAGTGAGGCGGTGTCTCCGTACGATACTCCTCACTTGGCACTCACGGAAGGTCTGGCCGCCGGGGATTCCGGCGCCGGCAGCCGGCGCCGCCGGGTGGTGGCCACGATCAGCAGGATGAGCCCGACAAGGGTCACACCGGCCAGGGCCGAGAGCGCGTAGCGGACCCCGTTCGGGGTGCCGCTGGTGAGGGTCTTGAACTGGGCCGTGGCCGAGTACATGTCCTGGGCCTGGCCGATGGCGTCACCGTTGCGGGTGTCGTCCCAGGCGAAGACGGTGTAGGCGTCGGTGGAGGCGATGCCCACCGGCTGGCGCATGTCGAACCCGTTGCTCCACGGGCCGATCTTGCGGTTGATCGACTGGTCGGTGATGCGGATGTTCTTGGCCCACGTGGTGCCGTTGTCGGTGGAGTACGTGTAGTACACGTCGTTGACGTACAGGCCCGGGTCGTCACGGAAGTCCCACCAGGCGGCGTCGATCCGGCCGTTGGGGGCCACGCTGATGCTGGGCAGCAACTGGGTGTTGAACTTGGCCGGGTCGTCGTCGTTGAGGCGCTTGGGGTCGGTCCAGGTCTTGCCCCCGTCGGTCGAGCGGCGGAAGTAGATGTCGGTCTCGCCCTGGGTCTGGCCGGGCTTGGCGTGCCAGACCGCCAACAGCGAGCCGTTCGGGCCGCCGGCCTTGCTCCACACCATGTTGCCGCCGGCCAGGTTGGGCGTCTCCGGGAACGCCTCGTAGGTCGTAAACGTCTTGCCGTGGTCGGTGGAGGCCGACACGTAGTAGGCGAAGTTCGGGGTGGGCGTCACGTTGCTCGTCCGCCGCTCCCACAGGCAGTAGAAGTTGCCCTTGTCGTCGACGGCGGCGATGGGGTTGAACCCGGTGACGTTGGCCGGGATCTTCTTGTCGTCGGGGATGGTGCCCGTGATGTTCTTGGGATCCTGGGCCCAGGAGTCCTCCATGTCCACCGGCTCGCCGAAGGTCTTGCCGCCGTCGGTCGACACCGCCACCACCGGCCGGGTGGGCTTGCCGGCCAGGTTCCGGCGGTAGGTCACGTAGACGGTGTCCTGGCTGCCGGTGGTGGAGTCGACGGCCAGGCCGGAGACGGGTCGGTCGGTCTCCACGTCGGGCGGGACCTTGCCGCGGTTGTTGCGGGCGATGGTGGTGTCCCAGCTGGTCCCGAGGTTGGTCGAGCGGGCGACCACCACGCTCAGGTTGCCGGCCGCGTCGCCGCCGTCACCCACGTCCCAGCCGACGAGGGCGTAGTAGAGGGTGCCGTTGCGGCCCCAGGCCATCGGGGACTCGGTGACGCTGCCCGAGGTCTGGAAGCAGAACGGGTAGTCGCGCGGCCCGGGCAGGGCGTCGAGCTGCTTCCAGGTCTGGCCACCGTCGCCCGAGCGGAACAGCTGGCACACCCGGCTGCGCATCTCGACGGTGGCGGCGACCACGTTCAGCCGGTTGTGGGGGTCGACCAGCAGGTAGGGCGACCCGTACGTGCGGGTCGGCGCCGAGTCCAGGGTGATCCGCGACGGCAGGCTGATCCGCAGCGGGTCGGCCGCCATCGCCGCGCCCCCCTGCACGACCGCGCCGAATGCGAGAGCGCCCGCGACCACAGCGACGGTTCTCCGACGAATCCCCTTCATCCTGAACCCCCAGATCCCCCGGTCGCCCACGCAGGCGCGACACAAGGCGAAGTGTACCGACGGTTCAGGCGGTAGGGGCGGTCCCCATCGTCTGATGGAACCAGCCGTTCGCCGTTTCGGTCCCCGTGGGACAGCCCGCGGCGGGATCGTTGGCGTCGACGTCGGGGAGAACCAGCGTGGTCCCTCGCCAGCCGTAGGGCTGGGAGAACCACACGCCGGCCAGGGGGAACTGCGAGCAGTCCGCAACGCCGGGTGTCGACAGGGGCTCGGGGGAGAACGGCGACGGCAGTGGCAGGCCTCGCGCGCCGTGGACGGTGGCTGCGCTGCCCGGCGCGAGTTTCCCCCATGTTGGCGGTGCCTGGATCGAGCCGAAGTAGGTCCAGGTCGCGGCGCCGAGGTCGTAGACCCACCCGCCCACCTGACCGGCGCCGAGGACATAGGCCAGCAGGAAGTAGATGCGCCCGGGTTGCCACGCATAGCGCACCGTGACCGGCGGGACGGCGGGGTCGAACGCACCCGGCGGGTCGAGCCGCAGCCCGACGAGCGGGCCGCCAGCATCCGCGCCCAATCCGATGGCGCCATGTCCTCCGTGCGTGAAGCCGAACAGCTCCTCGTAGACATAGTCCCTGTTCGACACCTGGTTGGGGCCCGGCACACCAGGCGGGTCCACGTAGACCCAGCCCCCCACGCCGTCCAGCTCCGCCGTTCCCGGGTAGAACCATTCGTGGATGGGCACGCTCCGGACGACGCCCTGATCCGCCCCGGCGGGGACGACCGCTGCTGCTATTGCCGAGGCCAGGACCGCGACTGCCACGACTGCTCGCCGAAAGCTCATCCCTGCGTTGTCGACCTGCCGGTCTCCGGGCTTGAGCCCGTCAGTACCCGAGGCGGTCCAGGGATCTCGGTTGGCGCTGCCAGTCGGGGTCGACCTTGACCACCAGCTCCAGGTAGGCACCGTCGCGCAGCTGGGCGCGCGCCGCGGCGCCGACCTGCTTGAGCACGGTGCCGCCCTTGCCGATGACGATGCCCTTCTGCGACTCCCGCTCGACCAGGATCTCGACCCGGATGCGGGGCCACTCGTACTCGGTGACCCGGGTGGCGATGGAGTGGGGCAGCTCCTCCCGGACGACCGCCAGCAGCTGCTCGCGCACCAGCTCGGCCACCCACACCTCGTCGGGCTGGTCGGTGACCATCTCCTCCGGGTAGTACTGCGGCCCCTCGGGCAGGCGGCCGACGATGGCCTCGACCAGCTGGTCGACCCCCTCGCCGGTGCGGGCCGAAACGGGGAAGTACTCGGCCAGTTCCAGGCTGGCCGCCCGGGTGAGCTGGGCCAGCACCTGCGTGCGGTCGGCCACGTCGACCTTGTTGACCACGCAGATCGCCGACCTCGGCACCCGGCTGGCCACGAACCGGTCGCCCTTGCCCAGGGGGGCGGTGGCGTCGATGACCAGGCAGACCACGTCCACCCCCTCCGACGCCGAGGCCGCGGTGGCGTTCAGCCGCTCCCCCATCGTGGTCTTGGGTTTGTGGATGCCGGGGGTGTCGACGAACACGACCTGGGCGTCCTCGCGGGTGAGCACGCCACGGATCTCGGTGCGGGTCGTCTGGGGCGACTTGGCCACGATGCTGACCTTCTCGCCCAGGATGGCGTTGAGCAGGGTCGACTTGCCGACGTTGGGCCGGCCGACCAGCGTGGCGAAGCCCGACTTCACTCCCGGTCCGAGACGGGTTCGAGCTTGCTGATGCGCACCCGGCCGATGCGCCGGCCCTGCACCCGCTCGGCCCGCAGGCGGCGGCCGTCGTAGTCGACCGTCTCCCCCTCGGACGGCACGTGCCCGAGCAGGTAGTAGACGAGGCCGCCCACGGTGTCGTAGTCGCCCTCGGGGAACTCGGCGTCGAGCAGCTCGTTGAGCTCGTCGATGGGCATGCGGGCGTTGACCCGCACGTCGCCGCCGGGCAGGGGCTCGATCGGCGGCTCCTCCACGTCGTACTCGTCGACGATCTCGCCCACCAGCTCCTCGATGAGGTCCTCGAGGGTCACCAGCCCGGCCGTGCCCCCGTGCTCGTCGACCACGATGGCCATGTGGCTCTTCTGCTTCTGCATCTCCGGGAGCAGCTCGGCCACCCGCTTGGTCTCGGGCACGAAGTTGGCCGGGCGGGAGAGCTCGCGGACCTGCACGTCGCCCCGCTTGTCCCGGACGGCCCGCATCAGGTCCTTGGCGTAAAGCAGGCCGTTGATGTCGTCGATCCCCTGCTCGTAGACCGGTATCCGGCTGAACCCGGCGGCCATCACGACCTCCATGGCGTCGTTGACGCTGGCCCGGGCCTCGATGGCCACCATGTCGGGGCGGGGGATCATCACCTCGCGCACGACGGTGTCGCCGAACTCGATGATCTGGTGGATGAGCTGGCGCTCCTCCCGCTCGATCACGTCCTCCTCGACGGCGACGTCGGCCAGGGCCAGCAGCTCCTGCTCCGATACGTAGGGGCCCTCCTTGAGGCCCTTGCCGGGGACGATGACGTTGGTCAGCCCGATGAGGGCCCGGGCCAGCACACGCACGGGCGGGAACCGCACGATGGCCGACACCAGGGGGGCGACGAGCAGTGACGCGCGGTCCGGGTGCTGGACGGCGTACGTCTTCGGCAGCGACTCGCCCAGGACGAAGATGACCACCACCTCGAAGGCGGTGGCCACGGCCACGCCCAGGCCGCCGAAGACCCGCTCGGCCACCACGCCGACCAGGGTGGCCGCCACCAGGTGGCACAGCAGGAGCAGGAACAGCACCGGGTTGAGGAAGCGCTCCGGGTGCTCGATGAGGCCGACCAGCGCCTTCGAGCCCCGCCGGCCCTCCTCCGACAGGGTGAGGGCCTTGATCCGGTTGGTGCGGGTCAGCGCCGTCTCGGCCATGGCCAGCACCGCCGCCACCCCGATCAGCACGAAAACGGCGATGACCATCAAGGCCTCGGCCCTGTTCATGACGACCTGGTCATGCCTGTTTGTGGAAGAGCTCGAGCAGTTCGCGCTCCCGCTGCTCCATGGCCTCCGCCTCCTCGTTGTCGACGTGGTCCATGCCCAGTATGTGCAGGATGCCGTGCACGACCAGCAGGGCCATCTCGTCTTCGTAGGTGCCGGCGTGGTCGGGGGCGTTGCGGGCGGCCACCGCGGGGCACACCACCACGTCGCCCAGAAGGTTGGGCGGGTCCGAGGTCTCCGGGTCCACACCCGGCCCCGGCCCCAGCGAGTCGGGCGACCGGCCGCCCTCGACCACGTCGTCGTCGTCGATCGGGAAGGCCAGCACGTCGGTGGGGCCGTCCTTGCCCAGGAACCGCTTGTTCAGCTCGGCCATGGCCTCCTCGTCGACGAAGAGCATGGACAGCTCCGAGTCGGCCTTGACCCCCTGGGCGGCCAGCACCGCTTTGGCCAGGTGCACCAGCCGCAGGGCGTCGACGGGCTGGGCCGACTGTTCGTCGGCGGCGAAGACCTCGACATGACTCATGCGCTGCGGTCCTCGGTGGCCCGCTCGTAGGCGTCGACGATCTGCTGGACGATGCGGTGGCGGACCACGTCCTTGGACGTCAGGTGCACGAAACTCAGCCCGTCGATCCCGGTGAGGATCTTCTCCAGGCCGAGCAGGCCGCTGCGGCCGGCTTGCAGGTCGACCTGGGTGACGTCGCCGGTGACCACCGCCTTGGAGCCGAAGCCGATGCGGGTCAAGAACATCTTCATCTGCTCGGGCGTGGTGTTCTGGGCCTCGTCGAGGATCAGGAAGCTGTCGTTGAGCGTGCGGCCGCGCATGTAGGCCAGGGGGGCGACCTCGATGGTCTCGCCCTCCAGCAACCGCTTGGCCCCCTCCGGGCCGAGCATGTCGTACAGGGCGTCGTAGAGGGGGCGCAGGTAGGGGTCGACCTTGGCCAGCACGTCGCCGGGGAGGAAGCCCAGCCGCTCCCCGGCCTCCACCGCCGGGCGGGTCAGGATGATGCGGCTGACCTGGTGGGCCTGGAGGGCCTGCACGGCCAGGGCGACGGCGAGGTAGGACTTGCCGGTGCCGGCCGGGCCGATGCCGAAGGTGATGGTGCTGCCGGCGATGGCGTCGCAGTAGCGGCGCTGGCCACTGGTCTTCGGGCGCACGGTCCGGCCCCGGGCCGAGCGGAGGACCTCGGCGGCCAGCACCTCGGAGGGGCGCTCGTCGGCCTTGACCATGTCGATGGTGCGCCCCACGTCGGCCGCGTCCAGCCGCTGGCCCCGCTGGAGCAGGACGACCAGCTCCTCGAACAGCTGGCCA
>Ga0310811_10008980_pt1 | contig 12877 bp, 7 predicted proteins | sample YCmetagenome_FD_207642 | JGI IMG/M metagenome (GOLD analysis project Ga0310811, IMG submission 207642) | Soil microbial communities from experimental microcosm in Duke University, North Carolina, United States - YC | ecosystem: Engineered > Artificial ecosystem > Soil microcosm > Unclassified ...
AGCGGGAATTCGCTGCGCCGCAGGCTCTCGATATCGACGGGCTCTGTCATGCTCAACGCTCCCATGCTCACCGCTCGAGGACGGCCTTCAGGAAGGCGCGGGTCCGCTCGCTGCGGGGCTCGCGGAAGATGACGCCCGGCTCCCCCTCCTCCACGATCCGGCCCTTCTCCATGAAGATGATCCGGTCGGCGACGTCGCGGGCGAAGGACATCTCATGGGTGACGATCAGCATGGTCATCCCCGATTCCTTGGCCAGGCGGCGGATCACCTGCAGCACCTCGCCCACCAGCTCGGGATCGAGGGCCGAGGTCACCTCGTCGAACAGCATGATCCGCGGGCGCATGGCGAGCGCGCGGGCGATGGCGACGCGCTGCTGCTGGCCGCCGGAGAGATGGCGCGGATAGGAGGCCGCCTTCTCCTGCAGCCCGACCATGGCGAAGAGGTCGCGCGCCCGCGCCTCCGCCTCGGCGCGGCTGAGACGGAGCACCCGGATCGGGGCTTCGATGACGTTCTGCAGCGCGGTCATATGGGGGAACAGATTGAAGTGCTGGAAGACCATGCCGATCTGCTTGCGCACCTGGCGCAGATGCGCCTCCGTATCGGGGACCAGGCGATCGCCCTGGCGGCGCAGCCCGAGCAGCTCGCCGCCCACCTCGATGGTGCCGGAATCGTAGCGCTCCAGGGTCATCAATAGGCGAAGGATCGTGGTCTTGCCCGAGCCGCTGGGCCCGATGATGGCGACCTTCTCGCCCTCGGCGATGTCGAGGTCGAGATCGTCGAGCACGGTGAGCGCGCCATAGGATTTGCGCACCTGGCGGAAGCGGATGAGGCTGCTCGCCGCGTCGGGCACCGGGCTAGACCTTTCCAAACCGCTTCTCCAATTGCCGCACGGCCAGAGAGGCGGGATAGCTGAGGCAGAGGAAGATCAGGCCGACGAGGGTATAGGGCTCGTTATAGCGATAGGTCTCGCCGGCGATATGCTCGGCGGCGGCGAACATCTCGGGCACCGTGATGGTCGCCAGCAGGGGCGAATCCTTGAACATGCCGATGAGGTAGTTGCCCAGCACCGGCAGCATCGGCGGCAGGGCCTGGGGCAGGATCACCCGGCCCCAGGTCTGGCCGGGCGAGAAATCCAGCGCGCGCGCCGCCTCCCATTGGCCCTGGGGCACGCCGTCGATCCCGGCGCGATAGACCTCGGCGATATAGGCGCTGTAGTTCAGCCCCAGCGCCAGGATGCCGGTGGTCAGCGCCCCGAACATGATCCCGGCGAAGGGCAGCACATAGAACAGGAAATAGATCTGCACCAGCAGCGGCGTGTTGCGCATGAAGAGCACATAGCTGGCCGAGAGCCGCGAGACGCCGGGGATCTTGGAGCGCCGGCCGAGCGCCAGCACCAGCCCGCCGACCAGGGCCAGGGCCATTCCCCCGAAGGTCGCCTCCGCCGTCACGATCGCCCCGCGCAGCAAGGCGGGCAGGATCTCCAGAGCGAAGCTGAAATCGAATTTCATGGCTCAGCTCCGACCGCGCTGACGGGCCGCCAGCGCGGTCTCCAGCCGCCGGGCCGCCCAGCCGATGGGCGTGGCCATGAGGAAATAGAGGACGAGGACCAGCCCCCAGACCTGTCCCGGCCGGCCCGTGGTGGTGATCAGCGCCGTGCCGGCGAAGGTGAGGTCGGTGAGGGTGATCAGCGAGACCAGCGAGGTCAGCTTCAGCAGATCGACCATCAGATTGCCGAAGGAGGGCAGCATCGCCAGCAGCGCCTGGGGCAGGATGATCCGGCGCAGCGCCAGCAGCCGCGGCATGTCCAGGGCCGTCGCCGCCTCCCATTGCCCGCGATCGATATCGCGGATCGCCGCCCGCACGATTTCGGCGCCATAGGCCGAGATGTTGACGCCGATACCCAGCACCGCGGTCGAGAAGGGATCGATGCGGATGCCCACCACCGGAAGGATGAAGAAGAGATAGAAGAGCTGCACCAGCGCCGAGGTGCCGCGGATCACCTCGACATAGAAGCCGGCGACGAAACGAACCAGCCGCAAAGGCGAAAGCCGCATCAGCCCGATCGCAAAGGAGAGCAGCAGCGCCACCACCGCCGAGGCCAAGGTGACCTCGAGGGTGGTGACGACACCGCTCAGCAATACGGGCAGCAGGTCGAAGGGCTGCGGGAGCTTCAGCGCGAGGCCTCCCCCACCCCGCCCGCCGGCGCTGCGCTCAGGCCGCGCAAAGCTTCTCCGCCGTCACCGCGGCCGGCGGCAGCTCATTGGCCGAGAAGCCGAAGGGCTGCAGGATCGCCAGCAGCTTGCCGTTGGCGAGCAGCTCGCCGAGCTGCTTGTTGATGGCCTCCAGCAGATCGGTGTCCTCCTTGCGCAGGCCGAGGGCCTGATAGTTGAAGACCTGATTGCCCTGGGCATCGAGGATCTGCACATAGGGCGCCACCCGCTCGAGGCTGCTGTCGGCGCTGGTGGTCAGCAGCTCGTTGATCTCCAGATCGGGGAAATAGATCACGTCGACCCGGCCGGCCTGCAGCCCCGCCAGGGCCTCGGTATCCTTGGAGAACAGGGTGACGCGGTCCTCGGGAATGCCGGCCTGCTTGACTTCGTCCACCTGGCTGGTGCCGAGCTGGGTCCCGATCTTGGCATCGCTGCTCTTGGCCACGTCGGCCAGGCTGTGGAGATTCTTGGGATTGCCCTTCTTGGCGGCAAAGGCGCCGCCCGCCTGGGTCAGCGGATTGGAGAAGGCGATCTGCTGGCAGCGCTTCGGCTTGATATACATGCCGGCGCCGATGACGTCGAAGCGCTTGGCGAGGAGGCCGGGGATCAAAGTGTCGAAAGCGCCGACCTTGGCCTGCACATCGGTGATGCCATAGGGCGCCAGGGTTGCCCGCAGGACCTCGACGATGGCGCCGGTGGCCTTGTTGTCGGTATCGACATAGCCATAGGGCTTCTCATTGGCGACGCCGACGGTGATGGACTTGGTCCGTTGCGCCTGCTGGAAGGTGGTCTCATCCGCCCAGGCGCGCCGGGCGATGAAGGGCGCGGCGGTGAGGAGGAGGCCCGTGCCGAGTGAGGCTTTCAGCAGGTCCCGGCGATGATGTCTGGTCATGTCATTTCCCCGATGGCTTCATGTGAATGGGATGGGGACGGCCCGAGCCCTGAAAACCGATCCCCCAAAAACCGCCACAAGCTATGGTTGGGCGACGGCCGGCGACAAGATAGAAATTATTGCAGCGGACCTGTTCCGGCCCGCCGGCCGACGCGATAGCTCTCCCGTCGGCATCTTCCTCCCCGACGGCGCCGAGGGCCAGCGTCGTCACGGACAATGAACGGGCATATCCCGCCATTCCGGTGTCACCTGCGGGTCCCTAGGCGGTGCTGCCGGCGGGCTCGCCGCCGCGATGCCCGCGATAATGCCGCGGGCTGACCCCGGTGCTGCGGCGGAAATGATGGCGCAGCGCATCGGCATCGGCGAAGCCCGTCTCCAGCGCCACGCCATCGATGGAAAGCCGGCTCTCCTCGAGCATGATCTTGGCGCGCTCGACCCTGAGATTGATCAGCCAGTCGATGGCGGTGCGTCCCGTCGCCTGGCGAAAGCGCCGGGTGAAGGTGCGCTCGCTCATCATGGCGCGGGCGGCCAGCTCGCGGACGCTGAGCGGCTCGCGGTAATGCTCGGCCATCCAATCGACGACGGCCGCCAGCCGGTCGGTGGGGCGCGTGGCCACGGGCTGGGCGACGCATTGGACCTGACGGCCCTGGCGGTGCGGCGGAACGATGAGCTGGCGGGCGATCAGATTGGCCATCCGCGTGCCATGGCGCCCGCGCACGTAATGGAGCAGCAGATCCAGCCCGGCGGCACCGCCGGAGGAGGTCATGACGCTGCCCTCGTCGACATAGAGTGCGTCCGGCAGGACGGTGACGCGCGGATAGCGCTCGGCGAAGAGCGCGGTGCGGCTCCAATGGGTCGTCGCCTGCCGGCCGTCGAGGATCCCGGCCTCGGCAAGCACGAAGGCGCCCGAGCAGATCGAGAGGGCCAAGGCGCCACGGGCATGAGCCGCGGCGATGGCCTCGGCCAGCCGGCGCGAGGGCGGCATGGTGGGATCCGCCCAGCCCGGCACGATGACCACATCCGCCTGCTCGAGCTCCTCCAGCCCGCCATGGGCCTGCACGCGGATGCCGCCCACGGCGAGGATATTGGCCGGATCCTCGGCGGCGACGCGGAACTCGTACCAGGGCTCCTGCCTGTCGGGCGGAATGGCGAAGATCGCCGCGGCGATGCCGTATTCGAAGCTCGAGAGCTCGTTGGAGATGACGGCGACGACCCGCCGGCTGGTGCTCGTCAGGCTCGGCAGCTTGGCGGAATCTCCCAGCTCGCTCGGCATCGCCCCTCCTCGCCCGGAGCATGAAAGCTACAATCGGCTGCGCGGCCTTGGCAATGGCCGGGACCCGGCGCCCGCGGCGGAATGGCCAGATATTCCCGAAGAATGTCGGTGCCTGTGCTGTCCCTCCCCCTGCCTTCCTGCAAGGCTCGTCGGGCTGGCAAGGGAGAGAAGCCATGACCCGCGATATCCTGTTCCTGCTGCATCCCCGCTTCGTCTCGGAGACGGGCGTGCGCCAATTCTGCCCGGAGACGATGCTGATCGAGGGGGTGCTTTCCTGCTTTCCCGATCTGCGCAGCCGTCTCGACATCCGCTATGTCGATTTTCCCAAGCCCCGCCTGCCCATCGTCGAGGTGGTCGGCGAGGCCAAGCAGGGTTCGCCCCTGCTGGTTCGCCACAGCGAGCAGGGTCCGCAGGCGATCGACGACCTGAAAGAGATCCTGGCGATCCTGACGCGGGATTACGGCATCTGCGAAGCGAGAGGCATGCAGGCGGCCGCTCCGGCGCAGGGACTCTAGATCCCTCCACTACCGGATACGTCAGTATTGCAGCGCAAAAACCGGATCCTGCCCGGGTTAGGAATCCTGCCCTTAGGGTCTGACAGACCAGGGAAAGCCAATAACCAATAGCTGTCTTACTGTACCCCTGCTATCTGGCAGGGTTGCGCCACGAATTTCGAGCGGGCAAAATAGTGGCAATCACAGTAATCGTGGCAGGGGGGTCCCGATCGTGCAGCTCATCTCCTTCAGGCGCCAGAGGCGCCGGATTGGCTTGCTAGCAGTTCTCCTGGTCGGCTTGGCAGCCCTGCTGGCAAGCGGCACAGCCCGCGCAGAGCCCGGCTCCTGCAATGGCGAAATCAGCCCCAAGAAGCAGAACCAGGGCGGGCCGAAGGGGAGCGCGAATGGCCAGCTGGACCTGAAGATCGACAAGAAGTGTTGGATCGATACCGCGGGGACCTATGTCTTCGGCAATATCAACATCGTCGGCCCGAACGGCTCGCTGGAATTCAGAGAGCCGGCGGCCAAAGGCACCCAGGTCAATTTCTGGGCGGCGAACATCATCGTCGAGAACGGGGGCACCCTGAAGGCGGGCACCGAAAAGGCGCCCTATGGCAGCCGGGCCGGCGTCCTGACGATCTACCTCTATGGTCCCAATCAAAGCAAAGGCCTCGACCCGAATGTCGACGCCAATCAGGGAAGAGGGGCCCTCTGCCTGACCGACATGACCGATGGGGTCGGGCCTTGCGGTATCCCGACCAAGAAGGCCGGGGGCAATGATATCGATGCCGCCTGGAGCAATAACGGGACGACCCAGGTCCCGATCGAGGGCTACCCCGCGACCGACTATTTCTATCAATATGGTCCGATGTTCGGGGATATGAGGTGCACCAACCCGGCTAACCCGGACGATCCGGCGCTGGTGCTGTGGAAGGTGACCGACTCCGTGAAGGGGACGGGGGCCTGCAGCAATCCGAGCTTCCAGCCGGGGTATTTCGGCTACAAGGTTCTGGCGGTGTCCTATGGCGGCAGCCTCCAGCTCTTCGGCTACAAGGGCACGCCTTTGCCCAAGGCGCCACCGCCGACACGGCTGTTTCGCTTCTTCGGCAATCGGGGGAATTTCAACTCCCAGAACAGCATCGGCGCCCCGTCCCAATCCCAGGCTCAGGGCGCGGCCTCGGGAGGCGGGGGCGGAAGTGCGTTCTTCAAGCTGGTCCAGCGTCTGAATGGCGGTGGCAATGGCGGCGGCGGCAACGGGGGTGGCGGCGGCGGCGCGGGGGGCGGTTCGGGTGGCGAGGACGTCACATGCGCCTCCAAGGTGGCGGTCGGTGCGAACTCCCTGGCGCCTGACGACATCCCCACCAGCACCGGCTGCAGCTGGCTGCGACTGAACTCCGAGCTGGCTAAAGACGGCACGAAGTTCACCTTGTCCAACGCGACGGACGACAGGTGGTGGTCTAAGGACGACCCGATTCCCGACGAGCTCGTGGTCACGACGACCGATTATTTGCCGGGCCATTCCGAGAAGCGGACCATCAGCGGGATCACCGACGGCAACTCGGTGACTTTGAGCGCCGGCGTGACCTGGCCCCACCGCGGGTCACGGTTTCCGCTCGCCGACCGGTTGGGAACGAACAGCAAGCGCTTTACCGATGCCGGAATGGATCCCGATCTGATCAAGAACGGGGTCGAGACCCGCGCGGCGGTGGCCCTGCTCACGCGCAGCATCCGCATCGTCTCCGGCGGGGACGGGCCGAACCAGCAGTTCGACACGGGTCCGAATGCGGCGCAATGCCAGGGCGTGGCCGACCTGCCTGCCGGCTCCTGCTACAGCTTCGGCGCCCATGTCGTCTTCCGACAGGGTTTCAAGAAGGTCCAGATCCAGGGGGTCGAGTTTGCGAAGCTGGGCCAGCCCGGGAAGCTGGGGCACTACCCCCTGCATTTCCACATGGCCCGCCAGGTTGCGCCCGACACTTTCATCAAGGATTCGACGATCAATGAATCCATGACCCGGTGGATCGTGCTGCATTCGACGCAGGGCGTGTTGATGCAGCGCAACATCGGCTACAAGTCGATCGGCCACGGCTTCTATCTCGAGAGCGGCACCGAGACCGACAACAAGTTCTATTCCAACCTCGGCATCTTCGCCCGCGCCTCCGTCGACAACCCGCAGAACCCCCGCAAACTTCCGGGCATCCTCGGTTACACCGGGGAGTTCTTCAAAACCATCATCGTCGATAACAAGCCGGTCACGGCCCCGCTGCCCGCTGATGCGTTTCCCTGGCGAACGGACTACCAGCATCCCACGGTGTTCTGGATCACCAACGGCTGGAACGACTTCATCGGCAATATGGCGGCCGGTGCCGGCGCCTGCGGCGCTTCCTATTGGTTCGTCCCGGCCTGGAACAGCGACATGCCGGATGTGAAGTCGAGCTCGAACGTCGAATTCAAGACTCACATGAAGTGGAATGGCTTCGCCGCCTTGCAGAAGGACGAATCCTTGGCGGGATCGACCCCCCTCAAGTCCTTCTACGGCAACTACGCGACCTCGAGCATGACCTCGTTCCAGACCATCGCCGTCACAGCGCCCTGCCCCGGCCCCGACTGGCCGGGCGATCCGGCGGCCAAGAACCCCGGCCATTTCCCGGGAATCGCCAGCTTCGCGCCGACGCCCGAGGCGCCCAGCATGACGGACATGGACATGTACTACCCGCATATCGGCGGCGGCGGGCGCATGGCCACCAAATGCCCCGCGGACGGCAAAGGGGGCTACAACTGCACGTCCTTCACCAGCGGACAGATATCGTCCTGCAACAACGGCAAGGGGCTGGCCACCTGCGCCGTCACGGTGCTCGACCACTACACCTCCTCCTTCCATTGGGCCGAGACGAATTTCTCGGCGATCTGGCTGCGGCCGCAATGGTATCTGGTCGACAACAGCGTGCTCACCGATGTCCAGAACGGCGGCCTCAGCTTCATCACCAGCGGTACCTATGACCGCTCCGCCGTGGTCGAGGGCGACTGGGCCGTGGTGAGGACCAGCGTCTTCATCGGCAATACGCAGAAGGAGGGGACGAATTCCTTCGCCTCGAACCTCACCCCCTTCCAGCACACGCTGAAGCCCGACGACGGGTTGCCCTGCGGCAACGGCAATCAACCCTCGCTCATGTGCGCCTCGAAGCCCGAGGGCGTCAGCTTCCCCATGAGCAATTTCGGGGTCAGCCAGCGCCTCTTCAGCATCTATGACGGGCCGGCCTATCAGGAGTCGAACCTCTATCTCGACATCAGCCCGGCGGACTGCAAGGAGTGCGTCTATTCGCGACTGCCCGGTATCCGAAAGCAGACCAAGACGGACAAGGGCGTCACGACGGACAACTGCTACCTGCCCAACGCGGCCATCGCCTGGAAGCAGCCCAACGGCTTCTTCTATCCGCCCTCCTTCCACTCGAGCAATCTGTTCTTCGACAATGTCAAGATTCGCCACTACGTCATCGACGCCTTGTTCGAGAAGAACACCTATCTCGATAACGCGAAGCAGATAAAGGAAGACTATTGCGACTTCAGCGGTACCTTCCCCAGCTTCGGCAATTTCAGCGACATCGACCGGCAGACCGAGCTCAACGACGATGACGGCACCCTCACGGGGCTTCTGGGAGTCTCGAAGGTCAAGGTCAACGGCGTCGACAAGGACGTGCTGAACGATACGATCTCGGTCAACCCGGTGGAGTTCTTCAACGCACCGGTGGAAACGGCGGAATGCCTGTCGAACATCGGCGTCACGGGGGATTTGGCCTGCCCGGTGAACAAGGTCCTGCCGAAGACGCCGACCCCGGCTGGGGCCAAGACCAGCCCCTACGACTACGTCACGACGGTCGTCTTTCCGCAATGCGGGATCGGCCCTCTGCCCAAGTCCGACAGGGCGATCCAGCGCAAATGCGGCGACGACAACTATACCGAGGGTGGCGGCACCCGCTTCACCCATATTCTGGGTCGGGGCGGATTGTGGTCGCAGGAATGCTCGAACCCGGCCTGCTACGGCGTGCCGCTCTATCGCCAGTTTCTGACCGGCACCAGCACCTCGCGCGAGCTGCAGACATGGAATACGAACTGCAGCACGGATGCCCAGAGGGCGACGGACGCCTGCCGCTGGCCCTTCGTGCGCATGGGCGGCCAATCCACCTATCAGCGCAGCTCGCTGACGGCCAACCATGGCACTTATTTCCTCGACACCAATGTCAGCTTCGACACGCAATGGCAGAACAAGGAGCAGGGCAAGAAGGAGGCCTTCACCAACGTCATTCCCTGCGACAACGCCAATGTCAAACCGTCCGACCCTTGCACCCCGCGCAGCGTGAATGTGTTCAAGGGGGGCCAGACCTACTACATGTTCTTCCTCTTCGCGAAGCCCGAGACCAAGCAGACCTATCAGATCTATGTCGGCCAGGGCTTCACCTTCAATAAGTCCACCCCTGATGCCCCCACCAACGATGTCCGTGCCATAAGCCCCGTGCTCGACAGCATGCCGATGCCGAGCATCTCGACGGTCAACTGGCCGGCCAAATGGGTCGCCGATTACAACACCGATGCGGCTTGCGGAGTGGGCAAGGCCGGCTGCGGGATCCTCCAGGTCACGGTCGACTTCAGCGGCCAGACCGATCTCGATCCGAGGAGCCAGTGCAAGCCTGCGACCTTCTGCCAGGCAAAGGGCAGCGCTTGCGGCTGCAGCCTCACGGCCAGCGATCCGCTGGCCCTGGCGGACCCCGTCCGCATGGACTCCACGGGTTCAAAGCAGGTCTTCGGCGGCATATTGGGCGCTTGCGAGAAGGCCTGCAGCCAATGGGCGGTCAAGGACCTGGACTTCCCGGGCAAGGGGCCGCTGGGCTTCTCCTTCAAGATGCCCGCCGGTTTCGTCGCCGATGACAAAGGCTGGTCGCACCGGCCGGCGCCGCAGCCCTTCCCGACGACCCAGGACACGGGCCAGCCGGATTGGCTGACCACCTTCATCAATACCGCCATCGAGCCCGACCATTCCAAGGGCGACTGCCACTACGCGAAGCTCCCGACCAACACGACGGGTGACTGCCAGATTCCCTGAGCAGGTCCTCGCGGGAGAAGATCAAGACGAGGCAGCGGCGGGCCCAGGCCCGCCGCTGGCGTTTCGGGGATCCCGGAAGCATGCCACCGCCCGCGGCCGGCGCCTTCACTGTCGATAAAGCAGCAAAAACCCACAGCCGTTGGCTGAAACCCACAGCCATTGGCTGATTTGCCGGCCCCCTGCCAAGTGGCAGGGTTGCGTGGCCGAACCCCCAAGGGCAAGATAGTGGCAACAGAATCTCTCAATGGGGGCCGCCGTGAATTTCGTTCGGGTTACGCGCAGGAAGCGCGACGCTTTTCGCCTGCCGGCATGGTGCCTCCTCCTCGCCGTCACGGCGGCAATGTTGGCAAGCGGCGTCGCCCGGGCGGAGCCCGGCTCCTGCAACGGCGACATCAGCCCCAAACAGCAGAACCAGGGCGGACCCAAGAGCGATACGAGCGGCCAGCAGGACCTGAAGATCGACAAGCCCTGTTGGATCGATAGTGCCGGGACCTATGTCTTCGGCAATATCAACATCATCGGCCCGAAGGGCTCGCTGGAATTCAGAGAACCCGCGAAGAAAGGCAGCGAGGTCAATGTCTGGGCGAAGAACATCGTCGTCGAGAACGGCGGCACGCTGAAGGCGGGCACCGCGACGGCGCCCTACGGCAGCCGGGCCGGCGTGCTGACCATCTATCTCTACGGCGCCAATCAGAGCAAAGGCCTCGACCCGAATGTCGATGCCAACCAGGGACAAGGGGTGCTCTGCCAGACCACCATCGCCGGCAATGTCGGGCCCTGCGGCATTCCGACCGGCAAGGTCAATGGCAAGGATCTGGCCTGGAGCGACAACGGGGCGAATCCCGTTCATATCGACGGCTACCCCGCAGACGACTATTTCTACCAATATGGCCCGTTGTACGGGGATATGAGGTGCACGAACCCGGCCAACCCCGACGACCCGACCCTGGTGCTCTGGAAGAATGGGGCCTGCACCAATCCGAGCTTCCAACCCGGCTATTTCGGCTACAAGGTCCTGGCCGTTTCTTACGGCGGCACCCTCGAGCTCTTCGGCTACAAGGGCACGCCGCTGCCCAAGGCGCCCCCGCCGAAACATAACGTGTTCAACCCCTTCTTCAATTCCTTCGGCGGTCAGGGAGCATTCAACCCCCAGGGCGCAGCGGGTGCCCCCTCCCAATTCGCCGCTGAGAACGCGCCCGAGAATTCGGAGACCGGTGGGGGATCGGCTGGAAGTCTCTTCCTCAAGTTCATCCATTCGCATTTCGGGAATGGCGGAGGCGGTGGCAATGGCGGCGGGGGGCACCCCTGCGCCCCATCCCCCAATTCGGTTTCGACACAGTCCTGCGGCGGCGGCGGCGGCGGGAGCGGCGGCGACGTTACATGCGCGACCGGGACGCCCGACACTGTGCCCACCAGCACCGGGTGCAGCTGGCTGCGCCTGGCCGCGGATTTGATCGCGACGGGCACGGAGCTGTCGCTCTCGAACGAGACGGGCGACAGATGGTTTTCTCCCGACGACCCGATCCCCGACGAGGTCGTGGTCACGACGACGGACTATCTGCCGGGTCATTCCGAGAAGCGGACCATCACCGCGCTCACCGGCAATCAGGTGACCTTGAGCAGCGGGGTCACCTGGCCCCACCGCGGGACGAGATTGGCGATCGCGAGCCGATTGGGAACGAACAGCCAGCGCTTTACCGACGCCGGCATGGACCCCGACCTGATCAAGAACGGGGCCGAGACCCGCGCCGCCGTGGCCCTGCTGACGCGCAGCATCCGCATCGTCTCCGGCGGCGACGGGCCGAAGGACGATTTCGACAAGACGAGCTCGGATCCGGCCCAATGTCAGGGCCTCGTGAAAGACGAAGCCGCGCCGCCCAGCTGCTACAGCTTCGGCGCCCATGTCGTCTTCCGCCAAGGTTTCAAGGCGGTGGAGATCCAGGGTGTCGAATTCGCGAAGATGGGCCAGCCCGGCAAGCTGGGCCACTACCCCCTGCATTTCCACATGGCCCGCCAGGTGCCGCCCAACACCTTCATCAAGGATTCGACGATCAATGAATCCATGACCCGCTGGATCGTGCTGCATTCGACGCAGGGCGTGCTGATGCAGCGGAACATCGGGTACAAGTCGATCGGCCACGGCTTCTATCTCGAGAGCGGCACCGAGACCGACAACAAGTTCTATTCCAACCTCGGCATCTTCTCCCGCGCCGCGGTCGACAATGCCCAGAATCCGCGCAAAGTGCCGGGCATCCTCGCCTATACCCTCGACAACCAGTTCTCGCTCAACAAGGCGAAGCCGCCCGAGATTACCAACCTGCCGGGCGATCCGTTCCCCTGGCGGACCGATTTCCAGCATCCCACGGTCTTCTGGATCACCAACGGCTGGAACGAGTTCGTCGGCAATATGGCAGCCGGGGCCGGGGCCTGTGGTGCCGCCTATTGGCTCGTCCCCTCCTGGAACAGCGACATGGCCGACGTGCCGACGAGCGCGAACCAGCAGTTCGGCATGCATATGAAGTGGACGGGCTATGCCGCCCTGCAGCGGTCATCGGCCTATGCCGGTTCGACGCCGCTCAAGCTCTTCTTCGGCAATTTCGCCACCTCGACGATGACCTCGTTCCAGACCGTCGCCACCACGACGCAGTGCTTCGGGGCCGATTATCCTGGGGATCCAGCGGCCAATAATCCCGGCCATTTCAAGGCGATCGCCAGCTTCGCCCCGAAGCCGAAGCCGGGCGATTCCATCGACGAGGACATGTATTATCCCCATGTCGGGGGCGGCGGGCGGCTGGCGACGCTGTGCAAGATCACCGACGGCAAACCCGACTGCTCGGACTTCACCGACGCCCACCAGCCCCACGCCCTGGGCACCTGCACCCACGGCGAGTCCCTGCCCTATTGCGCGGTGAC
>Ga0310811_10008981_pt1 | contig 12877 bp, 9 predicted proteins | sample YCmetagenome_FD_207642 | JGI IMG/M metagenome (GOLD analysis project Ga0310811, IMG submission 207642) | Soil microbial communities from experimental microcosm in Duke University, North Carolina, United States - YC | ecosystem: Engineered > Artificial ecosystem > Soil microcosm > Unclassified ...
TGGACGTCGTCCGGCGTACCGCGGAGACGGTCTTCATCCCCCTCACCGTCGGCGGCGGCGTGCGCAGCGTCGGGGACGTCGACACGCTGCTGCGCGCCGGAGCGGACAAGGTCGGGGTGAACACGGCCGCGATCGCCCGCCCGGAGCTCATCGCCGAGATCGCGCAGCGCTTCGGCAACCAGGTCCTTACCCTGTCGCTCGACGTGCGCCGGGCCGAGGGGCAGCCCAGCGGCTTCGAGGTGACCACGCACGGCGGGCGCCGCGGCGCGGGCCTCGACGCCGTCGAGTGGGCGGCCCGGGTCGCCGAGCTCGGTGCGGGCGAGATCCTGCTCAACTCGATGGACGCCGACGGCACCAAGGACGGCTTCGACCTGGAGCTGATCGAGGCGGTCCGCGCGGTGGTCGGCATCCCCGTCATCGCCAGCGGCGGGGCCGGCAAGGTCGCCGACTTCGCCCCGGCCGTCGCCGCCGGCGCCGATGCCGTGCTCGCCGCGAGTGTGTTCCACTTCGGCGAGCTGGCGATCGGTGACGTCAAGGTCGCCCTGCGCGAGGCCGGGCACCCGGTTCGCTAGTCGGCCTTCTTTCCGGCGGCGACGGCGATGCCGACGATCCAGCCGACGAAGAGGCCGTAGCCGGAGGCGGCCGCGGCCGCGTTGAGGGCGCCCAGCATCGTCGGGTCCGAGACGAGGAACGCCGTGGTGAAGGCGGCGAGGGCGGCGCCGAAGATCAGCGAGGCCCAGCCGATGACGAACGCGCCGCCGCCGCCGGCCACGGTCTTGGCCGACACGGACAGCACCAACGCAACGAAGAGGATCACCAGCAACGCCCGCAGGTCGTTCGCGAGCAGCTCCCGGGCTGCGCTGCCGGAGCCGTCGCGCGGGCTGATCCACCACCGCGGCCAGGCGAGCATGCGCAGGAAGAATCCCCAAACGGTCGACCCGTCACTGTGGCGGTCGACCCATTCCGTGAAGATCTGGTTGCCGAAGATGAGCACCAGGAGCAGCGTCGCCAGGATGCCGGCGCCGGTCGCCGTCCGGGAACGGAAGAGGGCCATAGCAATGAATGTAAGGGGCGGCCCGAGAACCCGCAGAAGTGAATATGATGAATGAACGCCTCGCGGTCCCCGGGGCCCGGACGGGACGCCTGAACTGGGCTAAACCACGTGAATGACGTCGCGCCCGGGCATCCATTCGGGTAGGTCCAGCCCGGGGACGGCCGGGCTCGCCCGGTGCCGCCAGGCGTCCTGCAGGGCCGCGACGGTGGCCCCGATCGCCGGGCGCACCGCGGCCGCGGCGCGCCACGCGACGGAGACCCGCCGGGCCGCCTCCGGGGTGACCGGCCGGGCCACGACGCCGGCCGGCAGCGCGGTGCGGGCCAGCCGCGGCACGAACGCAACCCCGAGCCCCTCGGCGACGAAGGTCAGCTGCGTCTCGAACTCGTTGACCAGGATCGACGGCTGCAGGCCGGGCAGCATGCGCAGCAGCCACTCGTTGCAGACGGTGCCCGGTGTCGCGCCGATCCAGCGCTCCTCGCGGACCTCGTCGAGCGTGACCGGCCCGACGCCGCGGGCGAGGGGGTGCGCGGCCGGCAGCATCAGGTCGCCGACGTCCAGGCCCAGCTCGACGCTGGCCACGCCCGGTGGGTAGGTCACCGGGATCTCCAGCCACTCGTCGATGAGGGCCACGTCGATGATGCCGCGCAGGATGCCGTCGAAGCTCGACTCGCGGTCGGTCTCCAGCAGCGTCGGCTCGAGGCCCGGGTGGTCCGCGGCGAGCCGGCGCAGCGCATGGGGCAGCAGCCCGCGGCACGCGGTCGGGAACGACGACACGCTCAGGCGCCCCGACACCGTCTCCTGGTGCGCGGCGAGCGCCGCCTCGGCCTCCTCGACCGCGGCGAGGACGCGCCCGGCGTGCTCGGCGAGGACCCGGCCAGCCTCGGTGAGCCGCAGCCGCCGCCCGTCCTTCTCCACGAGCGTGGTCTTCGTCTCACGCTCGAGCTTGGCGATGTGCTGGGAGACCGCCGACGGCGTGCAGTGCAGCGCGCCCGCGGCGGCCGTGACCGTGCCGAACGTCTGCACCGCGCGGAGCGCCTGGAGCCGCGAAAGGTCAAGCATGAAGCAATGCTAAAACAATAATGCAGAACTTTTCGATGGTACTTCAAGTTCTGCGGGCCAATCATCGAGGCATGAAACCTCGCGACCTCGCCCTGGCGATCGTGGTGACCGTCATCTGGGGCGTCAACTTCGTGGTCATCCACGTGGGCCTGTCGAGCATGTCGCCGCTGCTGTTCTGCGCCCTGCGCTTCGGCGTGGCGGCCCTGCCCGCGGTGTTCCTGGTCGGGCGGCCGCAGGCGCCGTGGCGCTGGGTGATCGCCACCGGCATCGCGCTCGGCGTGGTCAAGTTCTCCCTGCTCTTCGCCGGGATGGCGGCCGGACTGCCGTCGGGGCTTTCCGCGTTGGTACTGCAGAGCCAGGTCGTCTTCACCCTCGTCTTCGCCACCGTCCTGCTGCGCGACCGGCCGGGCCCGCGGCGCGTGGCCGGCGTCGTGCTGGCCGGCGCCGGCATCGTGCTCATCGCGACGCAACTCGGCCTGGACCGCCCCCTCGGCGCGTTCCTGCTGGTCGTGGCGGCCGGCGCCGCATGGGGCCTGGCGAACGTCGCCATGCGCAAGGCCTCCGCGCAGAACATGCTCAACTTCATGGTGTGGGTCAGCGCCGTCGCCACCCCGCCGCTGATCCTGCTGACGCTGACGGTCGACGGCCCGGCGTACGTCTGGGGCGCCCTGAAGGGTCTCGACCTGGTCGCCGTCGGCGCGATCGCCTACATCGCCTACCTGTCGACACTGCTCGGCTTCGGGGTCTGGGGCAGGCTGATCGCCCGCTACGGCGCCGGTACCGTGGCACCCTTCGCCGCCCTGGCGCCGATCTTCGCGATCCTGTCCTCGGCGCTGTTCCTGCACGAGGACATCCACTGGTACGACCTGGTCGGCGGCGCGGCGATCCTCGGCGGCGTCCTGCTGGGCGCGGTCGCCCCGCGCAAGGTGGTCCCCGCAACTGAGCGGGAATTGGACTTGCCCGCCGAGCCGGCGCATGCCAGTCTGAGGCCAATCGGTCGGGTGTGAAAGCCAATTAGGGGGGACTGGCCTTGTCAGCGATCGTCCGGGGCGCCCAACTGGCCCGCATGCTCAACGCCTGGCAGGTCGCGGTCGGGGTGCGCGGCCCCGCCGGGCGCCGGCCCGAATACGTGGTGCTCGCCAACGCCGTGCGCGGCCTGCTCATCGACGGCCGCCTGGCCCTGGGCGTGCGGCTGCCCGCCGAGCGGGAGCTCGCGGCGGCGCTGGGCATCAGCCGTACCACCGTGACCGCCGCCTATCGGGAACTGCGCGAGAGCGGGCACGTGTCCAGCCGCCGCGGCGCCGGGAGCTGGACCGAGCTGCCGGCCGGGCACCGCGTCGGCACCTCCGGGCTGTGGACGCCCAGCGACGACGCCGGCCTGATCGACCTCGGCTGCGCGGCGATGCCCGCGCCGCCCGAGGCCGGGCCGGCCGCCGCCGAGGCCGTCGCCGACCTCGAGCCCTACCTGTGCGGCCCCGGCTACCAGCCCTCCGGGCTGCTCGTGCTGCGCGAGGCCGTCGCACGCCAGTACACCGAGCGCGGCCTGCCCACCGAGCCCGACCAGGTCATGATCACCGGCGGCGTGCAGCAGGCCCTGGACCTGCTGCTGCGCCTGCTCGTCGCGCCCGGGCAGCGCGCCCTGGTGGAGACGCCGACCTACCCCAACGCGCTGAGCGCCTTCGTCGCCGGCCGGGCGCGGATCAGCGCCTACGCGATCGGCCCCGACGGCTGGGACGCCGACCTGCTGCTGTCGACGGTGCGCGCGGCGCAGGCGCGGGTGGCGTACCTCATCTCGGACTTCCACAACCCCACCGGCCACCTCATGCCGGCCTCGCTGCGCGAGCGGCTGCCCTCGACGGCACACGCCGCGGGCACCGACCTGATCATCGACGAGTCCTTCGTCGACCTGGCGCTGGAGCCCGAGCTCGCCGAGGGCGGGATGCCGCCCGCCGTGGCCGCGTTCGACCGCACCGCCCGGGTGCTCACGATCGGCGGCATGAGCAAGGCGTACTGGGGCGGCCTGCGCATCGGCTGGGTGCGCGGCCCGGCGCCGCTCATCGCCCGACTCGCCGCGGCCCGCGTCGGCGTCGACATGGCCTCGCCGGTGCTCGACCAGCTCGTCGCCGTCCGGCTGCTGCAGCGGCGCGACACGATCGTCGCCGCGCGGCGCAAGCAGCTGCTGGTCCAGCGCGACACGCTCGCCGAGGCGCTGCGCGCACAGCTGCCGGAGTGGCGCTTCGTGCTGCCCCGCGGCGGCATGGTCATCTGGGCCGAGCTCGACGCGCCGGTGTCCAGCGCCCTGGCCCGCTCGGCCGAGGAGCTGGGCGTGCGCGTCGCGCCGGGCCCGCGCTTCGGCGCCGACGGCACCATGGAGCGCTTCATGCGCCTGCCGTTCACGCTGCCGGAGGCGGACCTGGTCGAGGCGGTGCGCCGGCTCGCCGAGGCCCGCAGCGACCTGGACCGGCCGCGCCGGCACTCGTGGTCGTCGCCGGCGGTCGTTGCCTGACGTACACGACGGCCGTGCGGCGGCCGTTGAGCTCGGCCTTTGCCAGCAGCGTGATTGTTGCTTGGCCGTGCTTAGGACACGGCGATGCCGCGGCCGTTGAGTGTTTTCGGTAGCGCGATCGTTGCTCAGCGGCCGTGCTTACGCCACGGCGATGCCGCGGCGGTTGAGCCGCAGGAGGGTCGGCTCGGGCTGGCCGCCGCGCGGGGCCTCGGCGACCATCTGCCGCAGGTGCTGCGCGGCCGGCGAGCCCGCGGCGGCCAGGAACGCGCAGTCGGCGTCGGTGATGGCGACGACGAGGTCCTCGCTGCCGACGATCTCGGCCATCCGCGAGCCGAAGCCGGGCAGCGCGATCGCCGAGGCGGCGAACCCGCCCTCGCGGCTCACGCCGAACACCTCGCCGTCGTTGTAGGCGTTGATCGACAGGCCCCGCGTCAGCGACTCGGTCGCCGCCGCCAGGCGCTCCTCGAACGGGGTGTCGCCCAGGCCGGCCCGGGTCACGTGGTTCATGCCGATCGTCCCGCGCGGGGTGGGCGCGGCCACGGCGACGGTGACGACCAGGGCGCCGGGGACGATTTCACGGTACGGCAACATCTGCAGCATCTCGTGCGCCGTCCGCGGGCTCCAGAGCACCGGCACCAGCTGCCCCTGCTCGTCGACCTGGCGCATGCGCTGCTCGGCCTCCGCGCGCTCGATCGTGGCGCGGGCCTCGGCGAACGCGGCGTCCCATTGGCCGTTCGCCGGGCGGGAGAAGGAGTACGTGAGCTTGGCCCGCGGGAAGGCCTTCGCGATGAACACGTTGTCGGCCAGCGAGGGCTCCCACTCGCTGTACAACTCCATGACCTCGCCCGGCGCTGCGTTGTGCTCGCGCTGGACCATGGCCCACGCCTGGCGCACGGCGTCGTCGTCGCGGGTGCGGCCGTGCCCGGTCACGATCGCGCCGCCTTCGCGCTGCAGCCGGAACGCCACCATGTTCATGGACGGATCGGTAGTCATCCGGGCACTTTACCCATGTCCCGTATTTCTGGCAGACCCCGAACGCGTCGTGGCCCCCGGGGATTGCGGTTCCCGGGGGCCACGACACTGTGGGGTGTGAGTGAGGTCCTTGTCAGATCTCCGCGAGCGAGCCCGTGTACATGCGCTCGATGTCCGGCGCGAACGACTTCTCCACGACGCGGCGCTTGACCTTGAGCGAGGGGGTGAGCTCGCCGTCCTCGATGGACAGGTCGCGGCTGAGGATGGCGAACTTCTTCACCGTCTCCCAGCGGTTGAGCTTGGCGTTGAGCTCCTGGACGTAGCCCTCGACGAGCGCCTCGGCCTCCTTGGAGGCGGCGATCTCGGCGTAGGACTTCCCGGCCAGCGCGGTGCCCTCGGCCCAGCCCTTGATCGCGTCGGGGTCCAGCGTGACCAGCATCGTCACGTAGTTGCGGGCCTGGCCGACGACGACGGCCTGCGACGTGTACGGGCAGACGGACTTGAACAGGCCCTCGATGTAGCTGGGCGCGACGTACTTGCCGCCGGAGGTCTTGATCAGGTCCTTCTTACGGTCGGTGATGCGCAGGTAGCCCCGGTCGTCGAGTTCGCCGATGTCGCCGGTGCGGAACCAGCCGTCCTCGGTGAACGCGGCGGCGGTCTCGTCGGGCAGGTTGTGGTACCCCCGCATGACCGGAGTGCCCTTGAGCAGCACCTCGCCGTCGGTGTCGAGCTTGACCTCGAGGTCGCCGAGCGCCTCGCCGACGGTGCCGATGCGCGGGCGGTCCTCCCGGTTGACGAAGGAGCCGGCCGACGTCTCGGTCAGGCCGTAGCCCTCGAGGATGGGCAGGCCGGCGGCGAAGAAGAACTCCGCGATCTCCGGTGCCAGGGGCGCCGAGCCGGAGACCATCGCGCGCATCCGGCCGCCGAGACGGGCCCGCAGCTTGCTGAAGACCAGCCGGTCGGCGACCGCGGCCTGCAGCTTCAGCGTCCCGCTCGGCTGGCGGCCGGCCAGGCGCTCGGCGGAGGCGCGCTTGCCGACCGCGACCGCCCAGGTGAAGATCTTCCACTTCGCGCCGCCGTCGGCCTGCGCGCCGGTGACGACCCGGTTGTAGACCTTCTCGAAGATCCGCGGGGCCGCGCACATGAGCGTCGGCTGGATCCTGCCGAGGTTGTCGATGAGCTTGTCGACGCGGCCGTCGACGTACGTGGGCAGGCCGACGTACACGATCCCGCACAGCAGCGTCTTGCCGAACGAGTGGGAAAGCGGCAGCCAGAGGTACTGCAGGTCGCCGGGGGTGAGCACGCCGGTGTCCTGCTGCGTCTTGCCCTGCCACACCCAGCCGGCGTGCAGCAGTTCGACGCCCTTGGGACGGCCCGTGGTGCCCGACGTGTAGATCAGGGTGGCGAGCCGGTCGCCGTCGATGCCGGCCACGATCCGGTCGATGAGCTCCGGGTCCGCGGCGATCGCCGTCCATCCGGCCGCTTCAAGGTCCGCGAGCGTGATTGTCTGCACGGATTCGGTACCGCTGGGTGTGCCGTCGAGCAGCACGACCGTCGTCAGGTTGGGCAGGTCCGCGCCGTCGAGCTTCGCCGCCTGTGCCGCGTTCTCGGCGAAGAGCACCTTCGAGCCGGAGTCGGCGACGATGTACACCGCCTCCTCCGGCTCCGTCGTCGGGTAGACCGTGGTGGTGGCGGCGCCCGCGAGCATGATGCCGAGGTCGGCGAGGATCCAGTCCAGGCGCGTGCTGGACAGCACCGCGACGCGATCCTCGGGCTGGATGCCGAGCGTGGTCAGGCCGGCGCCGATCGCGCGGGCGCGCTCGCCCACCTCGCGCCAGGTGAGCCAGACCGGCTCGCCGGCGTCGTCGGCGGCGGGGCTGCCGAACGCGCGCTGGTCGGGCGTCTCCGCCACGCGGTGCAGGAACATGTCCGGGATCGAGCGGTACGGCAGTTCGAGCCGCTGGGTCTTGGTCATGATCGGGCCTTCCGGGCGTCCGGGACGCGGGCGCCGCCGCCCGTGACTGCCGTCACGTCCGTCGGTTACCAGACGGTAAACCGTCGATCCCGAAACGGGCTAGACCCGAAACCGAAACGTGAGGAAGCCCAGCCTTAGATGCCAGCCGGGCTCCCTTGAGCCGTTCGAACTTAGATGCCCAGCCGGGCTCCCTTGAGCCGTTCGACGAGATCGTCCGGCCCGCTCAGTTCGACGTCGGCGACCGCCTGGCGTCCGGTGAAGAACAACAGCACCTCGCCCGGCGCGCCCTCGACCGTGACCTGCCGGGACGCGTCGGCGTCGCCCCGGCCGGCGGTGAACGGCTCCCGGCCCGCGGCCTTCACGAGGATGCGGGCCGGGAAGCGGCGGGCCGACAGGCGTGCCGAGCCCTTCGCCCGTGCGCCCAGCGCGTTGGCATACTCCGAGGGCAGCTCGCGCGGCGCCCAGCCCGGCGCCGCCCGGCGCACATCCTCGAGGTGCACGAAGAACTCGACGAGGTTCATGCCCTCCTCGAGGAAGCCGGGCTTCGCGATGAGGCCGGGCGTGCGCACCGTCTCGACGAGCGCGGCGTAGTCGCCCGCGGCCAGGCGGTCCTGCACCTTCTGCGTGTGGCCGGCCACGGACTTGATCATGATGCCCGCGGCGGCGTCGGGCCGGCGCTCGCGCAGCACGAGGTGGGCGGCGAGGTCGCGGGTGACCCAGCCCTCACAGAGGGTGGGCGCGTCGGGGCCGGCCGCGAGCAGTGCGTCGGCGAGCGCCGCCCGCTCGGCGCGGGCGAAGGAAGTCATGTGCGTAACGCTAGCCCCGAAATTGTCGTAGGTCGTCGGTAAGGTTGGCGTGCGGTCGGGGTTGCTTACCGGCGCGACGAAAACAGGGGGCTGATGTGACCAGCGGCAAGGTGCTCGCCAAGGGCTTTCGAGTGCTGGGATACGCGGTCCGTGACGAGCCTCACACCTTTGTCGTGTCGGTGGTCGGCAGCGTCCTGTTCAGCCTCCTGACCATCGCGACCGCCTTCGTCTCCGGCCGCGTGGTCGGCAAGATCGTGCTGCCGGCCATCGACGACGGTCACGTCGCCGTCGGCTCCCTGCTGCTCGGCGGGCTGGCGATCCTCGCCGTCAGCCTCGGCAAGATCGTCGGCATCCTCGGCCGCCGGCTCGGCGCCGGCGCCATGCAGTTCAACCTCCAGGCGAAGTACCGCCGCGCGGTCACCCGCCGCTACCTGCGCCTGCCGCTGGCCTGGCACCAGCGCCACGCCACCGGCACCCTGCTGTCCAACGCCAACGCGGACGTCGAGGCCGCCTGGTATCCGATCGCGCCGTTCCCCTTCGCTGTCGGCACGGTCGTCATGCTGGTCGCCGCGGTCGCGTCGCTGTTCGCCACCGACTGGGCGATGGCGCTCGTCGGCCTCGCGATCTTCCCGGCCCTCCTCGGCGTCAACGTGGCCTATTCGCGGCGCATGTCGCCGCGCATCGCCAAGGCACAGCAGCTGCGCGCCGAGGTCAGCGCCGTGGCGCACGAGAGCTTCGACGGCGCACTCGTGGTCAAGACCATGGGCCGCGAGGCGTCGGAGACCGAGCGCTTCGCCGACAAGGCGGTGCAGCTGCGCGACGCCACGATCCGCGTCGGCCGGGTGCGCGCCCTGTTCGACCCGGTGCTCGACGCGCTGCCGAGCCTCGGCACGCTCGCCGTGCTCGTCGTCGGCGGCTGGCGCTACCAGCAGGGCGCCGTGCGGGTCGACGAGGTCGTCAGCGTCGCGTTCCTGTTCACCGTCCTGGCGTTCCCGGTCCGGGCCATCGGCTGGGTCCTCGCCGAGCTGCCACGCAGCGTCGTGGGCTGGGAGCGCATCCGGCACGTGCTCGACGCCGAGGGCGACACCGTCTACGGCGAGACCGCCCTGACCGGGACCGGCCCGGCCGCGCTGAGCTTCCGCGACGTCGACTTCGCCTACACCGACGAGGAGGGCAACGGCCAGCGCGTGCTCGCCGGCGTCACGTTCGACGTGCCGCCCGGGCGCACCGTCGCGCTCGTCGGCCCGACCGGCTCCGGCAAGTCGACGATCGCCGCGCTCGCCGCCCGGCTCGTCGACCCGGGCTCCGGCGCCATCGAGGTGGACGGCGTCGACCTGCGCGAGCTCACGCAGGACGCGCTCTCGGACGCCGCGGCCCTCGTCGCGCAGGTCCCGTTCGTCTTCGACGACACCGTCCGCGGCAACATCACGCTCGACCGGGCCGGCGTCGACGACGACGCCGCCTGGCGCGCCCTTCGCCTCGCCCAGGCCGACGGCTTCGTCGGCCACCTCGCCGACGGTCTCGACACCACGGTCGGCGAGCGGGGCACCTCACTGTCCGGCGGCCAGCGCCAACGCCTCACCATCGCCCGCGCCCTGGCCGGCGCCCCGCGCCTCCTCGTCCTCGACGACGCCACGAGCGCTGTCGACCCGCGCGTCGAGGCCGCGATCCTCGCGTCTCTGCGCCGCGCCGACGGCGCCACCCAGCCCGCCTCGATCCTGGTCGTCGCCTACCGCCGCGCCACGATCGCCCTGGCCGACGAGGTCGTCTACCTGGAGCGCGGCCGCGTCGTGGCCCGCGGCACCCACACCGAGCTCCTCGAGACCGCCCCGGGCTATGCCGACCTCGTCACGGCGTACGAGAAGGCCGAGGAGGAGCGCGAACGCGAGCACGCTTTCGACGCCGACCTCCCCGACCTGGCCACGGACCTACCCACCGCCGCGCCTACCGGCCCGTCTGCCGCCGCTCCCGTCGCCCCCGGCGCCGTCGGCGCTCACGACGGCCCGTCATCCGCGCGGTCCGCCGCCGCGGACGACGACGACCTCGACGACCGCCTGGATGAGCAGAGCGTGAGCGCATGACCCCGCTCGCCCTGCCCACGCCGCGCATGTCGCTCCTCCGCCGCGGCCCGTCGCCGTCCTCACCGCACTCGCGCCCGTCGTTCCCGGCCGCCGTTCGCGCCGCCGCGCCGCGCCGAGCCCCGCGCACGTCCTCGGCTCACGCCGCCGCGCCAGCGCCCGGCCTCGCCGCGGCTGCGGGCTCGTCGCTCCTCCGCCGCAGCCCGTCGCCGTCCTCACCGCACTCCCGCCCGCCATCCCCGGCCCGCGTTCGCGCCGCCGCGCCGCGCCGAGCCCCCCGCACATCTTCCGCTCACGCCGCTGCGCCGGCGTCTGGGCTCGCCGCGGCTGCGGGCTCGTCGCTGCTTGCGCGGGCCGCTGGCGCGCCGGCGCCCAGCCGCGTCGCCGCGCCGACCCGGGCTCGACTCACGGCTGGCGCTCGCTCCGCCGCGTCGGCGCCTGGCCTCGCCGCGGCGCCAGGCTCGACGCTCCTTGCTCTCGTTGACCGCGCCGCTGCGCTGGCGCCCGGCCTCGCCGCGGCGCCGGGCTCGTCGCTGCTTGCGTCCGCTGGCGTGGGCGTGTCGGCGTCCAGCCTCATCGCTGCGCAAGGTGAGGCGCGGCCTGCTCTCGTTGACCGTGGCTTCAGGTCATCCTCCGGCCTCGCCGATGCGCCGGGCCTGACCTTGCCGACGGGGTCGCGTGGGCGCGGTGTTGTCGCCGCCCGCCCGGTCGCGATGACGGTTGCCGTTTGCGGCGGTGACCGCCCGGGCGCGGAGGGTGTTGGCTCATGACCGCGCGAGTTGCTGATGGCCGCGGCTCAGCGGTTGAGGTTCGAACTTTTGGCTGTGTGGGCGGGGAAGGTGTGAGCGCGTGACCGCGAGTGTCGAGGGCGTCCCGCGGGCGTCGATTCTGCGGCGTGGGCTTGCGCTGTCGCCGGAGCTGTTCACCGGGCTGGCCGGGACGCTGGGGCTTGCCCTTGTTGCCACGGCGGGGCGGGTTGCCGTGCCCGTTGCCATTCAGCAGGGCATCGACCGGGGGATCCGGGCGCCCGGTGGGCCGGATCTTGGCATCGTGAGCACGATCGTGGCGATCACCGCGGGTGTGCTGCTGGTGACGATGCTCAGTGCGTACGTGATGAATGTGCGGCTGTTCACCGTCAGTGAGACTGCTCTGGCCAGCATCCGGGCGCGGACGTTCCGGCATATTCACGATCTTTCGATGCTGCACCAGCAGTCCGAGCGGCGTGGGGCGCTCGTCTCGCGGGTTACCGGAGATGTTGACCAGATCAGCCAGTTCCTGCAGTTCGGAGGGCTGCTGTTCATCGTCAACCTGGGGCAGCTGACGGTTACCACTGCGGTCATGCTGGTGTACTCGTGGCAGCTCACCCTCGTGGTCGTGCTGGCGTTCGCGCCGTTGGTGTTCGTCGTGCGGTTCTTTCAGCGGCGGCTCAGCGTGCTCTATCTCGAGGTTCGCGAGAGCGTCGGGGCGATGCTCGGCGTGATCGCGGAGAGCGTTGTCGGGGCGCCGGTTGTGCGGGCGTACGGCATTCAGCGGCGTACCAGTGAGCGGCTCGACGCGGCGATCGATCGCAGCCGGCGCAACCAGTTCCGGGCGCAGACCAACAACGTGATCAGCATGAGCTTCGGCGAGCTGGCGGCGGGGCTGGCGCTGGCGGGCGTCGTGGTCGTCGGGACGCTGCTCGGGGTCGGCGATCGGCTCAGCGTCGGGCAGCTGACCGCTTTCCTCTTCCTCGCCACGCTGTTCGTGCAGCCGGTGCAGGTCGCCACCGAGGTGCTCAACGAGGCGCAGAACGCGATCGCCGGGTGGCGCCGCGTGCTCGACATCATCGAGACCGAGCCCGACGTCGCCGATCCGGGGTCCGGCGGGCGGGCGCTGCCCGACGGGCCGATCGACGTGCGGTTCGAGCATGTCCACTTCGCCTACCCGGACGGGCCCGAAGTCCTCAGCGACGTCCACCTCACCGTGGCCGCTCGGACTCGGGTGGCCGTCGTGGGCGAGACCGGCAGCGGCAAGACGACGTTCGCCAAGCTGCTGACCCGGCTGATGGACCCGAGCACCGGGCGGGTGCTGCTGTCCGGCGTGCCGCTGGCCGACGTCCGGTTCGACTCGCTGCGGAGCCGGGTCGTCATGGTGCCGCAGGACGGGTTCCTGTTCGACGCGAGCATCGCCGACAACGTCCGGTTCGCGCGGCCCACGCTCACCGATGCCGACCTCGAGCGTGCGTTCACCGAGCTCGGGCTGAGCGACTGGCTCGAGTCGCTGTCCGACGGGCTGCACACGCAGGTGGGTGAGCGCGGGGAGGCGCTGTCGGTCGGCGAGCGGCAGCTGGTTGCGCTCGCCCGCGCGTACGTCGCCGATCCCGACCTGCTCGTGCTCGACGAGGCCACGAGTGCGGTCGACCCGGCGACGGAGGTTCGGCTCCAGCGC
>Ga0310811_10008984_pt1 | contig 12875 bp, 11 predicted proteins | sample YCmetagenome_FD_207642 | JGI IMG/M metagenome (GOLD analysis project Ga0310811, IMG submission 207642) | Soil microbial communities from experimental microcosm in Duke University, North Carolina, United States - YC | ecosystem: Engineered > Artificial ecosystem > Soil microcosm > Unclassified ...
AACGACACGGTGCCGGTCCGCAGGCTCTCGTCGATGCTCATGGTCGTCTCCTGACGGTGGTGGCGGGGGTTACAGCACGTCCGGCGGGGCGGTGCGCTCGCGCAGCTCGTCCCAGCCGCACCCGGACAGCCACGCGGCCCAGCAGTGGAATGTCCACAGCTGGCCGTGCTCGTTGATGGAGCACTCGATGTAGGGCGGGTCCAGGCCTTCGCTGTCGTGCACGACCTTGCCCCGCTTGAGGTTCATCTTGAGCAGCTGCGGTACCCGGGAGCTGGCGTGGCCCCGGGTCTGCAGGGTGCTCTGCGCCCAGTTCTCCCCGTCCTCCTGCTCCAGGAACCCGGCCGGCCCGAAGGCGTGGATCGCGGTCTGGATGATTGCGGTCCGACGCTCCGGAGGAGCCTCGCGGGGCGCGAAGGTGAACCACCAGATCTCGGTCTGCTCCGGGCCGCGGGGCACCCGCAGCGAGACCTGACAGAACGCGGGGGTGATCCACAGGGTCGGGAAGATGTTGGTGTGCCCGAGCGATCGCAGGGCGACCGGACCCATCCGCTCCCGCGCCTCGTCGGTGTCCCGCCAGGAGTTGTCGACCAGGCCCTGGAAGTCGCCGAACGCGTCCACCGTCGGGCCCGCCGTGGCGTGACCGAAGTTGTCGATGAACACCAGCTGGTCCCCGTAGTCACCGGACACCACCCCGCCGGGCAGCTGCAGCGCGGCGCCGTCCGAACTGGCCACCCCCTCCATCTTCATCCTCCCGCCGGTGCGGTCCGCTTCGGCGGGGAGCAGCCCGGTCTGGAACGCCGACAGGTGGGTGATCTGCGGGTGGTACCAGTCGAAGAGGTTGTCGACCGTGAACTTCCAGTTGCACGGGATCACGAACTTCTGGATCCCCGGCACGCATTCCATGTCGCCCTGGCCGGCGATCATCTCCAGACCCGAGCGCCCGGTGGGGCCGAGGAAGTCGTGCAGCGGGGGGGCCTCCGGATCGAGGGTGCCGAACACGAAACCGCGGAAGACGTCCACCTGCGCCACCTCGCGCAGGCCGTTGGCGCTCTTGTCCAGGTCATCGTGGTAGAGCTCGCTCAGCCCGGGGACCCCGATCAGGTTGCCCGCCAGGTCGTAGGTCCAGCCGTGGTAGGTGCACATGAAGTTCTTGGCGTTGCCCTCCTCCGCCCGGCACACCGCGTTGCCCCGGTGCGCACAGGTGTTGAGCAGGGCCTTGATGCCGCCGTCCCGCTGGCGCACGACCAGGACGTTGTCCCGACCCATCGGCGCCTCGAAGAAGTCGCCGCGCTTGGGGATCTGGCTCTCGTGGCACAGGAACAGCCAGCTGCGTCCGAAGATCTGCGCCAGCTCCTGCTCAAAGATCTCGGGGTCGGAGAAGATCCTCCGGTCGATCTCCCCGCGCTCGAGGGAGACCAGCTCGGTCACCGGCGGTGTGGTGTGGTCGAGGGTCACGATGTCCTCCTGGTCCGGGGGTCGACGTCGCCGGAGCGAGCGTCCGGGCCGTGATTCGAAGCGGACCGCGCATGTGCGGCGGTCATCAAGCGCCCCAATCCTGAGCGCGGCGCATGTTGCCCACCCAGCGCGGCGTTCCGTCTGCTGGAACCGACTTCCGGGTTCCGCGAGCCGGAACGGCGGGGTTCCTTCGACATGGGGCGGTGGGCTTCGCTGGCGCCCGGAATCCGTGACGCACTGAAAGGCGGACGAGCACGATGAGCTGGGTACGGGCCTGTGCAGTGACCGACATCGAGCCGGGCGACGCGCTCGTGGTCGAGGCGGACCCTCCGGTCGCGGTGTTCAACGTCGACGGGGAGTTCCTGGCCACCGCGGATACCTGCACCCACGCGGAGTCCTCGCTGGCCGACGGATACCTGGAAGGTGACCAGGTGGAGTGCTCGTGGCACATGGCCAGGTTCTGCCTGCGCACCGGGGCGGCACTCACCCTGCCTGCCAGTGAGCCGTTGGCCACCTTCCGCACACAGGTGCGGGGTGACGAGGTCTTCGTGGAGATAGCGGGAAGCTAGGCTCGGCATCCGAGAGGTCGTCCGGTGCAGGAGCGGGAGGGGTCATGTCCACAGCGGTCCCCATCCCGTCCCACAGCGTCGGCGAAGGGTCGGGTCTGCGCCGCCGACGCAACTCCGACGCGACTCGGCACGACATCCTGGTCGCGGCCGGTCGCCGGTTCGCCCGTGCCGGCTACGCGGCGGTCCGGCTCAAGGACATCGCCGACGATGTGGGGGTCACCGCGCCCCTGGTGATCCGCTACTTCGGGTCCAAGGAGGCGCTCTTCCGCGAGGTGGCCACCGACGAGGGCGGGCCCACCATCGACCGGGCCGACCTGGACGGTCCCAAGGAGACCCTCGGTCACCGCTTGGCGAAGCTGCTCGTGGCCTACTGGCTGGATCGCGCCACGAACTTCCCCTCGGTCGCGCTGGTGCGCTCGCTTGATTTCGAGGAGGCCAAGACGCTCTTCGCCTCGGAGTTCGCGCGCCGGTTGCTGGCGCCGCTGGCCGAGGCCCTGCCCGGCCCGGATCCGGAGCTGCGGGCCCGGTTGATCGCCTCTCAGGCAATGGGGGTCGGGCTGTTCGGGCTGGGCGTGCTCATCGAGCCGGACGTGCCGACGCCGGACGCGGCCCAGCTGGACCGCCTTGTCGCGCTTTTCGGCGCGGCGCTCCAGGCCACCGTCGACAGCTGAACGCTGCCCACCTTGACGGTGTGGGATTGTGCTCCTATATTTTGTAAATCGTCATTTACTTGGCATTGGTGCACACGACGGGGTGGCCCATGAACAGTGCGTCGTCGGTATACCCGGCGGGGGGTCGGCAGCGATGACGGCCGATACCCGGTCCACGCAACGCACTTCCTCCGGTCGGGCTCTGACCCTGCTGGACGCCTTCGCCGGACCGCGTTCACTGCTCGGGGTGAGCGAGCTGGCGGCGCGGGCCGACGTGCCCAAGTCCACGGCGCACCGGTTGCTGGCGACTCTGGTGGAGAGCGGTTACGTCAGGCGCGTCGACGGCCGCTACTGTCTGGCCGAGCACGCCTTCGCCCTGGGCAACACGTTATGGGCCTGCCGCCCGGGTGGGCTCCGCGAGCGGGCTGTGCCCTTCATGATGGAGCTGTCACAGCAGACGCAGGGAACCGTGCACCTGGCGATCCTGGACGGGGGAGGGGTGCTCTACCTCGAGAAGTTGTTCGTGCACGCCGCCACTCCGTGTCCGACGGTCGTCGGGTCGCGCCGCCCCGCGCACTGCACCGCGTTGGGAAAGGCGATGCTGGCTCATTCCGAGGAGGCACACCTCGCGCGGTTCGTGTCCGGGGGCCTGCCTCGTTTCACCCTGCACACCCGGGTGACCATCGACGCTCTGAACCGGGATCTCGACCAGGCACGCCAAGACCGTGTGGCGGTCGAGTCCGAGGAGTACCGGATGGGGTTGACCTGCGTTGCGGCGCCGATCGTCGACCGGGAGACCGGGATCGCCGTGGCGGCATTGTCGGTGAGCACGACCCCGGATCGGGTACGGCTGCGCCGTTTCGGGTCCGAGCTGGTGCGCGCGGCCGATGCGCTGACCAAGCGAGTGCCGGACCGAGCAGGCTACGTGGAGGCCGGCCGAGCCCTCCGGTGACGGCTACCAGGGTTCGCCGTCACCGGGGGCCCAGGTCAGATCCTTCCGGAGAGGAAGTCCCGAGCCAGCGCGTTGAAGGTGTCCGCGGCCTCGATCTGCACCCAGTGCGCGCACTTCGGCACCACGAACATCCGCGCATTCGGTAGCCGCCGCACGAGCCATTCGCTGGCCGCCAGGGGAACCACCGGATCCTCCCGCCCGTGGATCAGCAGCACCTCGTTGGCGATGCGGCGCAACCCGGTCTCCGGGACCGCAAGCCCGGCCAGACCCCGCGGGGAGAAGGTGAGCTCGTGGGACCGGCGCACCTCGGGCCGCAGCGCGCCGGCCAACCGCTCCTCGGCGATCGAGTTGAGCCGGTCCCCGAACAGGTCCAGGTCGACCACCATGTAGGAGATCAGGTCCCGCATGCTCTCGGGAGTCGGGTCATCGTAGAAGGTGATCAGCTTCATCAGCTCCGCCGACGGGGTGGCCGCAGCGCCGCCGCCGCCCGCGCTGCCCATGCAGATGACCCTGTCGACCCGCTCCGGGGCGCGCGCCGCCATGTTGAGCGCGACCGCACCACCGAGCGAGTTGCCGACGAGGTGGACCTTCTCGATCCCCAGCTCGTCGAGCAGGTTCAGGTTGGCGGTGACGATCTGGCGCACCCGCCCACCCGGCGCGTCCTCGGGGTGGCTCGAGTCTCCCCAACCGACCTGGTCGATGACCAGGCAGTCGTAGTCCTCGGCGAACGCGGGGAGGTTGCCGGAGAAGTTGGACATCCCGGTAGCACCGGGCCCGGACCCGTGCAGGAACAGTACGGCCGGCCCGTTTCCCTCCCCGGCCCGGTTGAGCCGGATGATGTGCTCGCCGGCCTTCACATCGCTGGTGCTGATGGTGCTCACGCGCTTTCCCTTCCGGACGCCGCGCCCGCGCGCGTCCGGCACCGTGTCCGGCCCTGACGCGGCTACCGCCACATCCGCTGTCGAGATCGTTGTCCTGATGAGTCTCGGTCGGTGGCCGCCGGCGGATCAACGAAGCGGTTCCGTCTGGCGGACCTCTCGTCGCCCCGACGGCCGTCGACGACGCTCCAGACGCGCGGCGTGGGGTCGGACATCAGCTGTCGGTAGCGCTCGAAGAACCCGCGTCCCGGTTCCTCGTTCCACCCGGGCATCACCCGGCCCGGGGCTGCCGCGTCCGCGTCGAGCGGCTGCCCCAGGCCCATGCGGACGTTGGTGTCGAGTTGTCGCGAGACGTGGCCCCGCAGGGTGTCCTGGCACATCGACCAGTTCTCACCATCGTCCTGTTCCAGCAGGCCGCTGGGGCTGAACGTGGTGCGCACGAAACGCAGCTGCGCGTCCTTGATCTCCTGCGGCGCGTCCCGGTCGACGATCGTCCAGGATCGCACCTCCATGTGGTCGGGCCCTCGTGGCAGCCACACCCGGATCGTCTGGACGCCGGTCAGGTAGGAGAAGTTGGGGAAGATCGTTCCGACCCCGATGTTGTGGATGGGGTCCCGGTCGATCCCGAGGCGGTGGGCGGACTCCGGTCGAACCACGTCGCGGTGATAGGCGAGAAGCGCCGGATCCCGGGCCACCAGCGCAAGGGTGTCGGCACCGAACCAGCCCCCACCGTGACCGCCCGCGGCGCGGAACGTGCACCCGCCGGGAAAGTCGATGATGTCCTCGTCGCCGTCCTGCATGGCCATCAGCGCGGAGACGTGGGAGGCGAAGGAGTGGTGGCCGTCCTGGACGAAGTTCTCGGCACCGAACTTCCAGTTGGCTTCCATGATCCAGCGGTTCGGGCCGCCGATCAGCTCGGTGCCCCCCGCGCGGCGGTCCACCAGGACGTCGAGGTGATAGGTGAAGTCGCCGAGGTAGTCGACCAGAGTCGGGGCGTCCGGGTCGAAGGTTCCGAAGATCAGCCCTTTGTAGCTGTCGACCTGGGCGATCGGCACGGCCGCCCAACCCTCGTCGAGCGGCGCGCCGGCGTACATCTCCGAGAACGGGACGTCGACGACCTTGCCGCGCCGGTCGTAGGCCCAGCCGTGGTAGCTGCAGGAGAAACCGGGAGCGTTCCCGGCGTCGAGTTTGCAGATGCGCATGCCGCGGTGGCGGCAGACGTTGAGGAACCCGGCGATGCCGCCGTCGTCCTGGCGGACGATCAGAACGGGATCCTCGCCGAGGTAGGCGCTGACGAAGTCGCCGGGCGCGGGGATCTGGGACTCGTGGCCGATGAACTGCCAGCAGCGGGCGAAGATCCGTTCCTGCTCCAGCCGGTAGATGCCCGGATCGGAGAAGACGTGTCGGCTCACGAGACCCTGTTCGGGGTCCAGCAGTTCCCCGATGTCCGCCGCCCCGGTGTAACCGATGGTCATGCCGCGAGCAGGTCGTTGCGTCCGTGCTCGGCGAGGAACTGCTCGTAGCGGCGGTAGATCGGGCGCAGTGCGGGGAGCAGGCGCATGAGCTTGTTGGTGGGACCCTTGACCACCACCTGCCGGCTGGTGAGCGCGACCGGCAGTGAAAGCCGTCCCAGCCACAGCTTGTGCCCGTTGTCGGCCGACATGACCAGCACCATGTCCGGGGTCTCGGAGGCCTCCGTACCGGTGTCCGGGGTCGAGGTGACGACCGGCCTGGGTAGCCGGCAGTCCATCCACATGACCACGTCCGGCTCCGAGAAGTCGATGCGCACCAGGGACTTCGTGGCGTGGAACGACTTGGCGACCTTGGGGTCGTCCATGATGCCGGCGAGGAAAGCTCCCAGCGTTTCGCAGAATTCCTCAGCGGTCTCGAATCGCATGATCGCGGGCGTCCTTTCCGGATTCAGAAGAACATGCTCAGGTTCGTCGACAGGATGACGTTCTGGTCCAACGTGACGGCGCGGCGCGCGATGAGGAAGTCGCCGTCACCGGCCGGCCGCAGCGTGTCCTGCCGCTCGCCCGCGAGGAAGTGGACCGTCGTCTCCAAGCGGTTGCGGTAGACCATGAAGTTGCTGCGCACGGCGAGGTCGTCGCCGGTCGGGGTGATCCGGACGTTGGTGATCAGGTAGCGGGTTCTCGACCTCGGCTCCTCGGCCCAGGCCATCCCGGTCTCGCACCGGTTGACCCGCCAGGTGAGGCTGCGCTTGTCGTCCTCGAACGCCAGGGACGGCGGTACCGCTTCCTCGTTGTAGGCATCGACCGTGGGGCGGGTCCCGACCTCGTAGGTGATGTCGTCGGCGACGAGATCCAACCACTCGCGGTACAGACCGCCGTCGAGTAGCTCGGCCTCGTAGTAATAGAACTGCTCGACCTCGTGCTGGAGCTCGGCGGAGACCTTGGTGCGAACGGACGTCGTCATGACAGGTCTTCCTTCTCCCAGACCCGCGACGTGGGGTCCGTCATCAGCTGGCCGTACCGCTTGAAGAAGCCGCGTCCCGGTTCCTCGTTCCAGCCCGGCATCACGCGTCCCGGGCGGGTGGTGTCCGGGTCGAAGGGCTGACCCAGACCCATCCGGACGTTGGTGTCGAGCCGGCGCGAAACATGCCCGCGCAAGGTGTCCTGGCACATCGACCAGTTCTCACCATCGTCCTGTTCCAACAGACCGCTCGGACTGAACGTGGTGCGCACGAACCGCAGCTGCGCGTCCTTCACCGCCTGGGGGGCGTCGCGGTCGACGATCGTCCAGGCCCGGACCTCCATGTGGTCGGGCCCCCTGGGAATCCAGACCCGGATCGTCTGCACTCCCGTCAGGTACGAGAAGTTCGGGAACACGGTGAACGCGCCGATGTTGTGGATCGGGTCCCGCTCCCGGCCCAGCCGCTTCACCGATTCCGGGCGCACCACGTCTCGGTGGTAGTCCAGCAGCAACGGATCACGGGCCACGAGAGCGAGGGTGTTCTCCGCGAACCACACGCCGCCGTGCCCGCCGCCCGGTCGCACGCTGCAGCCGGTCGGGAAGTCGAGCGTGTCCTGGTCGTCGTCCTGCACCGCCATCAGCGCGGAGACGTGGGAGGCGAAGGAGTGGTGGCCGTCCTGGACGAAGTTCTCGGCACCGAACTTCCAGTTGGCCTCGATGATCCAGCGGTTGGGTCCTCCGATCAGCTCGGTACCGCCCTCGCGGCGGTCGACCAGCACGTCGAGGTAGTACGCGAAGTCGCCGAGGTAGTCGATCAGGGACGGGGCATCCGGGTCGAACGTGCCGAAGATCAACCCCTTGTAGCTCTGCACCTGGGCGATCGGGACGGCCGCCCAGTCGTCGTCCAGCGGCGCTTGCGCATACATCTCCTGGAACGGGACGTCGACGATCTTGCCGCGCCGGTCGTAGGCCCAGCCGTGGTAGCTGCAGGAGAAGCCGGGCGCGTTGCCGGCGTCCAGTTTGCAGATCTTCATGCCGCGGTGGCGGCAGACGTTGAGGAACCCGGCGATACTGCCGTCGTCCTGGCGGACCACCAGCACGGGGTCTTCGCCGAGATAGGCGCTCACGAAATCCCCGCTGGAGGGGATCTGGGACTCGTGGCCGACGAACTGCCAACACCGAGCGAAGATCCGCGCCAGCTCCAGCTGGTAGACCCCCGGGTCGGTGAAGACCTGGCGGCTGACCAGCCCCTGGTCGGGGTCGATCAGTTCTCCGATGTCCGCGGCGGCGGTGTATCCGATGGTCATGAGGTGTCTACTCCGCGATGAGGAAGTCGGATACCAGCAGGTCGAACTCGGTCTGCTTCTCGGTCTGCACCCAGTGCCCGCACTTCGAGAAGGCCACCAGCCGGACGTCGGGCATCCGGTGGAACATCAGTAGCGAGCTGTCGAAGGGCAGCACCCGGTCCTCCCGCCCCCAGATGAGCAGGGTCCGGTGTTTGACCTCGTCCACCCTCTTCCAGAGGTCGGCCTCCGGGTCCTTGGCCAGTGCCGTGAACAGGTTGACCATGAACTGCTGCTGCCCCGGGGTGGTCGCCGCCTCGAACCGTTCGACCATCAGCTCGTCGGAGGCGACGGCGGGGTCGTAGACCATGAAGTCGACGAACTCGCGCATCCGCTCCGGCGACGGTGACTCGTAGAAACGGCGAAGCGCGGCGTTGACACCACCGACGATGTCGCCCGGGGTGAAGACGTTCACCGCACCACCACCGGGTCCCATCAGCACCAGGCGGTCGGCCATCTCGGGGTAGTCGAGGGCGAACCGCAGCGCGGTACCCCCGCCCAGGGAGTTGCCGAGCAGGTGGGTCTTCGAGATCCCGGCCTCGGCGAGGACCTCCTTGACCACCCGCGCCGAGAGCTTCCAGTAGGACTCGCCGTCCACCAGCTCGGCGGTCGAGGAGCCGAAACCGGGCTGATCGAGCACGATGAGCCGGAACCGTTCGCTGAGGTGGTCCAGGTTGGTCCGGAAGTTGCTCATGCCCGTCGCGCCCGGCCCACCACCGTGCAGCATCACGACCGGCTCGCCGCTACCCGCCTCGCTGACGTGGATCTTCATGCCGGCGACGTCGACCCACCGCTCCCGGACATCCGCTGCCATGGTCATCTCCTCCTGTGTGACGGTGCTTCTGTGTCTTGCGGTCGCCGCCGGGCTACAGGCCCTGCGCGACGGCTTCCATACCGCGGTGGCCCCATACGTCGCCGCCCTCCCAGTCCGAGGCGACCCAGGTGGCGTCATCGATCTCGATGGCGCCCCAGCCGTACTCGAGTTCCACGCCGCTGGGGGTGCGCATGTAGAACGAGAACATCCGGTCGTTGCGATGGCGCCCCAGCGTCTGGCTGATCGGCACACCCGCGTCCTGCGCCCGGTCGAGCGCGCGACCGACCATGTCGAGCTCCTCGACCTGCAACATGATGTGGTGGCAGGCGCTGAAGGGGGCACGGCCCAGCGCGATCGAGTGGTGGCGCTTGTTGCAGTGCAGGAACGCGATCTCGACCGGCCCGATGCTGGTGTACTCGGAGACCCGGAATCCCAGCCGCTCGACGTAGAACCGCTGGCACGCGTCGTAATGGTCGGCTTCGACCAGGAACACCGCGTGCCCGAAGCCGACCCCATCGGTGACGAAGCGCGCCCCGTGCGGGGAGACGAAGTCGTAATCCAGGGTGGGCCGGTGGTAGAGCTCGATCCGGTTGCCGGCCGGATCCTCGAGTACCGCCAACCCACCGACCGCCCGCGACTTCAGCTCGCCCTCCTCTCCGGGCCGTACCGCCACCCCCGCCGCCCGAAGCTCCTCGGCAGCCGTTGCGAAGGCCGAGGCGTTCGCCAGCTCCAGGCCGAGGTAGCCGAACCCGTCGGCGTCGGCCTGATGTACCGCGACCCGCCACCGGTAGTCGTCGAGCTTGAGTCGCAGCTCGTCGTCAGGGGAGTCCTCGCGGACCCCGGCGCCGAGCACGGTGGCGGCGTAGTCCCGCCAGGCGGGCAGGTCCGCGGCGTTCAAACCGACGTAGCCGACCGACTTGATCTCCATCAGGCGCCATCCCTCTCGTGGACATGGACCACGGCATCGACGACCGTGACCTCGTAGGTCTTCAGCGGGCCCGGGGCCGGCCGGGTCCCCTTGCCGGTGACGAGGTCGAAGCGGGCGCGGTGCCACGGGCAGACCAGGCTGGTACCGCGTATCAGAGCGCCCTCGAGACTCAGCTCGCGGTGGGTGCAGACCGCGCTCACCGCATAGAGCTCGCCTTGGGATGCGACGACCAGGCACCGCTCGCCCGAGGGCAGCTCGACACAGACCTGCTTGCGGGCCAGCAGGTCCTCGACCGGGCAGATCGCGGTCGAGGCGGTCACCGATACCGGTCGATTCGTCATTGATCACCCGCTCCTTTGCAGGAACCCCCGTGCTGCTGTAGAGCTAGCTAACAAGGGCGGCGACGTCGGCACCTCCGTGCTGACTACGCATATCCCCAATGGCGGCTGGAGGTGGGTGGATGGCCGAACTGGCTCGGCTGCCGGAACGGTTCCGGGCCACACAGGTTCTGGCGAAGGGGCGCCAGTCCGGTGTCCTGATGGCCGAGGACGTCGAGACCGGCGGGACGGCTCTGGTGCGCGTGTTACCCGCCCGGTGGCTCGACCCGGACCTGTGCGCCTACCTGGAGCGGGCGGAGCGGGGCCTCACCGGGCTGCGGATGCCTGTGCTGCAGGTCGTGCAGTCCGGCAGGGTTGCTTTCCTGAGCCGCGAATACGTCCGTGGACAGACACTGGGCGAACGACTGGCCCGGTCGCCGGCACCGACGGTGAACGAGCTGCTGGACATCGCCGCGGCGGCGGTGGACCAACTGGGGGTGCTGCACGTCCTCGAGCTGGTACACGGGAACATCACGCCCTCGAACCTGATACTCGGTGAACTCCCGCTCGGGGGCGGTGCCGAGCGCGCAGCTGACGTTGCGGCGCAGCCGCCCGTCTCGCTCGTTGACTACGGGTTGTCGCGGTTGGCGGCGGTCCTGGACTACAAGCCGGCGGGTATGACCCCGAGACCGGTGGACGCCGCCGGTGACGTGACGGCCCTGTCCGGGCTGCTCACCGATGCGTTCGAACAGGTGGTGCGCGCGGAGAGCACCTCTTCCCACGAACAGCGGCTCAACCAGCTGGTGCGCACCGTCCTGAGCAGGCTGGCTGATTCCCGTTACCGGACGCCGTCCTCGGCCGCCGCTGATCTGCGGGAGCTGTCCGCTGCCTGCCGCTCCGGAGCGCCCGTGGAGCTCTCCGTCGGCTCGGGGGATCTGCGGCGCGATCTGGGTCCGGCCACCTTCGCCGCGCGGCCGGCGGAGTGGGAGCTGTTGACGGCGGCGCTGGGGTCCGCCCGCGAGGACGCATCCCGCAGTGTGCTCATCGAGGGACCGGCAGGCATCGGGAAGACCCGCCTGTGCCGGGAGTTCGTCCGCTGGTCGGCCGCTGAGCAGGCGGTCAGGGGCATCTACGTCAAGAGCGAGCCCACGGTGGCTTCACGCCCCCACCTGATGGCCTACCAGCTGATGCAGGAGCTGGACCAGGCCCGGTCGGAATCGGAGACCCCCCGGCACGGAGTGTTGCGCCCAACCGACGTGGCGCGGCGTCTCGTGGCCAGGCTCGGCGAGCTGGCGGCGCCGGACAGCCCGATCGTGGTGACCGTCGACGACCTGCACTTCGCCCGCGCCGAGGACGTCGCGATGATGCAGAGCCTGGCCGAGCTGCTCCCCACGATCGGTCCCGGCGTGCTCGTGATCTTCCTGCGCCGAGCCGGGGTCGCCATGGAGCCCGCGATCCCGACCCAGGAAGTGGTCACCATGACCGCACTGGGCCCCCACGCCGTCCGGTCGATCCTGGCCTCGATGGCCGGCCGTATCGACGACGGCATCGTGGACGAGGTCGTCACCTGGGCAGGGGGCAGCCCGCTGTACGCCCAGAACGCCCTACGGTTCCTGGTCGACAGCGGAGCCGTCGTCTCCGGCCCCGGCGGGTGGTCCAGCACAGGTCATCTGCCGGTACCCCCATCGGTGCTGGCGGAGCGACTCCGCTCCTTACCCCTCACCTCCCGGCGGATACTCGCCACCGCCGCGGTCATCGGCTACCGGGGTCGAATCGACGTGCTGGCCGAAGCGGTGGCCATCTCGCCGGAGGTCTGCGCGACCGAGGTGGCTGCGCTCGTTCGCCAAGGCCTGCTGGAAGGCCAGACCGGCCTCGACCCGATGTTCGGGTTCTCCCACGACACCGTGCGGGACGCTGCTCTGGCCGATGACATCGGAGTCTCCCTGGAGGAGCTGCATCGCCGGGTCGCCGCCGCGATGGTCGGCTCGTCCCGCACCGACGAGTTCGATCTCGCGTTCCATCTGGCGAAGGCGGGCGAGCCGTCGGCCGCGTTCCCGCACGCGGTCTCGGCCGCGCGCACCGCGAGGCGCCGCTACAGCCTGGGAACGGCGCGGGAGTACTACGAGCTGGCGCTGTCCGTCCAGGCCCCGGGGGACCTCCTGCGCGAACTGGGCGAGGTCCTGATGCTCGACGGGAGCTACCGGGAGGCGGCGGACATCCTCACCGCGGCGCTTTCTCGGTGCGACTCCTCCGACGTCGCCGCCCGGGCCCAGATCTCCCGGCTTCTGGGTGAGACGCACTTCAAGACCGGTGCGCTGCAGCTGGCCGAGGGCTGCTTCGTCGATGCGCTGAGGGTGTTGGGGGAGCGAGTGCCAGGGGACGACCGGGGCTTCGCGGTAGGTCTGGCGTGGGAACTCGCCGGATCCGGATTACGTCGGCTGGTCCCGGCCGGGCTCACGCCGCCCAAGGGTGCTCACCTCGAGCTGCGGGCCGCCGTGTTCGGGAACCTCGCCTACTGCTGGTGGTTCAACAACAG
>Ga0310811_10008985_pt1 | contig 12875 bp, 11 predicted proteins | sample YCmetagenome_FD_207642 | JGI IMG/M metagenome (GOLD analysis project Ga0310811, IMG submission 207642) | Soil microbial communities from experimental microcosm in Duke University, North Carolina, United States - YC | ecosystem: Engineered > Artificial ecosystem > Soil microcosm > Unclassified ...
CGGCAATATTTCTCGGCGCTAAACCGAGCGAAATCATTTTCACCAGCGGTGGCACCGAGGCGAACAATCTGGCCATTTTCGGCACGGCGCGCGCGCTCAAGACCAAAGGCCGCCATCTCATCACGTCCGCCATCGAACATCACGCCGTTTTGCATAGCTTCGATTATTTGGAAAAGCACGAAGGTTTTTCCGTCACCCGGCTGCCGGTGAATGGCGAAGGCCGCGTTTCTGTGGATGATTTGAAAAATGCCATTCGCGCCGACACCGTGCTGGTTTCCGTCATGGCAGCGAACAATGAAATCGGCACGCTTCAACCTGTCGCCGAACTGGGCGCGATTTGTCGCGAGCGCGGGATTCTCTTTCACACGGATGCCGTGCAATGGTTCGGCAAGGAACCGTTTGAAAACATCGGCCAGTTTAATGCCGATCTTGTTTCCATCTGCGCTCACAAGTTTCACGGGCCGAAAGGCGCGGGTTTGCTCTACATCAAGTCGCCGTTGCATCCCGACCCGATTTTGTTCGGTGGCGGACACGAAAACGAGCGCCGCGCCGGCACGGAAAATATTCCGTCCATCATCGGTCTCGTCGCCGCGCTGGATAAATTTGTCAAAACGCCGGTTTTTGATCGGTCTAAACTGAAGCCGCTGGCAGATAAATTGATTTCTGCCATTGAAAAAATTCCCGGCTGTGAATTGGTCTGTCCGCTTCAGCAATGCCTGACCAACACAATTTCTTTCACCGTGCGCGGCTCAGACGGCATCGCGCTGATGGCGGGTTTGGACATGGAAGGCATCTGCGCTTCGAGCGGCTCGGCGTGTTCTGCCGGTTCGCTGGAGCCGAGTCACGTGATTTTGGCGCTTGGTAAAATAGAGACCGCAAACTCGCTCGTTCGTTTTTCTCTCGGTCGTGATTCGACGATGGACGAAGTGAATTTTGTTTGTTCCGTTTTACCGGAAGTCATCCGTCGGGCACAACTTGCTCAATAAACTGCCAGCGGATTGTTAATAGATTGTTGATGAAGCCAACAACTTTGACTTTCCTATTTTACTGGCTGGTTTAGTTTTAGGTCGGCACAGGCGTCCGCGACGGAATCAGAAGCAAAGCCGCGCGGTTTTGGAGTTGTTAGGCTTGTTCACAGACCATAATACGGATAATTTTCTTTAAAGAAGACAAACATATTAAGAGCGCATGAACCTCACGATCACCAAAGAACAGATCATCGCCGGCCTGCAAGCCGTGCAGAACGTCGTCAGCACCCGCACCACGCTGCCGATCCTTTCCAATGTCCTCATGCGCGCCGAGGGCACCCATTTGGAATTTACCGCCACCGACCTTGACGTGACCGTCGCCTGCAAAGTGGAGGCCAAGGTGGCCAAGCCCGGCGCGACCACGCTGCCGGTGAAAAAACTTTTCGGGATCGTGCGCGAACTCAATGGCGAGATTGAAATTGAAGTGGACGACAAAAATGTCGCCAGCGTTCGCAGTGGTTCCTCTTTTTTCAAAATAAACGGGCTCGCCGCTGATGAATTTCCGCCGTTGCCGAAATTCAAGGATGACAAGAAAGTTTCACTGCCGCAGGAAAACATCCGCGCGATGATCAAGAAAACCAGCTTTGCTGTTTCCACGGACGAATCGCGCTATGTTCTGAACGGACTTTTCGTCAGCCTCAAGGAAGGCAAGATGACCGTGGTAGCGACCGATGGACGCCGGCTCGCGCTCGTGGATGAGGAAGTGGACATCTCCGAAAAGAGCAGCGGCGAATTCATCGTGCCCGCCAAGGCCGTCACCGAACTCAATCGTTTGTTGCAAACGACCGGCGATGTGGAACTCAAGTTCGGCGAAAACCAGGCCTCGTTTGCGCTCAAGGACGAAAAAGGTTTTTCCGTCCTGCTCATCACCAAGCTGATTGAAGGCAACTATCCGAATTACCGTCAGGTAATTCCCGGCGAAGCGAAGGAACGCATTGCCCTCGGCCGTGAAGAACTTGTGCAGGCGTTGCGTCGCGCTGAAATAATGACCAGCGAGAAGGCTAATTCCGTGCGCCTCACTTTTGGTCGCAATGTCCTTACGATCACGGCCAATTCTCCAGAAGTGGGTGAAGCCCGCGAAACCATCGCCATCAATTACAAAGGCAAGGAACTCGCCATCGCCTTCAATCCGCGCTATCTGATTGACCCGCTGACGGCGCTGGCCGAGGACGAGGTTTTCATCGAATTGATTGATGAATTAAGTCCTGGCGTGCTGAAGATTAACGGACCTTTCCTCTACGTGGTCATGCCGATGAGGTTGAACTGAAGGGTGGGATGAAAAAATATAGAAAACTTCTTTTTTCTTTCATCATTCTAAAGATTTGTTCAGTCAGCCTTGCGCATGGCTCAACGCCGCTCGCCGCTGGAAAAACCAATTCCTTGTTTTATGTTTCGGCAGATGCCGGCCTGAATCTGGCGAGCAGATTGAAAGTTCCCGGCGTCACTTATGCTGGTGTTTCATATTCCGGTCCTGTTATCCATCTGGCTCCAGGGTTTAGATATGATCTTTCAGCGGGTTATTTATTCAAACTATCTGACCAGTTAAATTTAGATTCCGAATTGGAAACTGGTTTTATTTATAACAATTTCTCGGATTATTCTGAGCATTATATACAAGTGCCGCTGATGGCCAATGCGGTTATAAGCTGGCATTTCAGTCCTGATTGGTCTGTATTCGCAGGAGGAGGTGTCGGGTGCGATTACAGTTTGCTCAGCACTTCAATCATCAATGGTTATGTTATCAGGCCTGATAACGAAAACACCGAATTGGACTTTGCTTGGCAGGCAATGGCGGAAATCCGGTATCAGTTCGGTTCCAGCGAGATTGGGCTGGGATATAAATATCTCGCGGTTCAACCGTTTGGCTGGGACACGGTGGGGAACAATACTATATTTTTTCCCTATTTGTTCCACTTTTAGCGAAAGGACAAAGAGTCCGGACCGCCAAAGTCCTGGGTGGGACGCGAGATTGATTTTTTATTCGTGAACCCGGAGCGATTGGGGTAAAAAGAGAAAATGAAAAAAATGTTCGTATTTCTCATTGCCGCCCAGGCCGTCACGTTCAGCGCACTGGCGCAAACCAATGCCGTTGAGACTTCCGGCACCAATGTAGAAACCATCGTCTGCATCCGGCACGGCGAAAAACCACACGGTGGGCTGGGGCAGTTGACCATTCGCGGGTTGAATCGCTCCCTGGCGTTACCCGAGGTGCTGCTCCAAAAATACGGCACGCCGCAGTTCATCTTCGCGCCCAATCCTTCGGAAAAAGTGGATGGAGCCAGGTATTTTTATATCCGCCCGATCGCCACCATTGAGCCGACCGCCATCCGTTGCGGCCTGCCGGTCAACACGGAATTTGGTTACATGGAAATTGAAGGCCTGGAAAACGAGCTGGCCCGGCCGCAGTATCAAAACGCCACCGTCTTCGTTGCGTGGGAGCATGGATGGCTCGACGAATTCGGCAAAAACATGGTCCGGCACAATGGCGGCGACGTGAAAAAAGTCCCCGGCTGGCCGGGCGATGAATACGACATGATTTTTGTCTTCAAGTTGACGACGGAAAATGGCCACAAAAATTTTTCCTTCACCGTGGACCACGAAGGCTTGAACGGCTTGAGTGACAAGTATCCTGAGGTTGGAAAAGCGGAGCAATAATTTAGCCGGCAGCTCCCAACCGCCCGCTCCAATTAGACTTCTGCTTCAGACCGTTTTCGGCGCACCCAGAAGAGCGCCACCAAGAGTGCGCCCACAATCGCCAGCGTGGCCGGTTTATGGGCGGTGATCCACTGGTGGATTTTGGTCACTAACGGCGGTGGATTTTCCAATTCTTCCAGTTGCCGGTTGCAGCGGCCGATGGTGCGGTAAAGCTCGTTGATCTGCAGCATTTCCGCCTCGGTCAAACGCTTTTTGGGCTGGGAGCGGTCGGTGTAGAAATACTTGGTCCTGGCATTGAACTCCAATTCGTGTCCCAGAAAAGCGACGCCTGGATTCAGATCGGAAGTGACGTATTGAAGACCTTCATAAGGTGTTTCCTGTGTCTTACGGATATCCACAGTGTCAAAATCCGGCATGGTGGCACCGGCGTGAAACCAGCCGGGACTGAACATTGAAACGTTCATGCCAGGCGTGCGTTTCAAGCGCGTCACGGGTTGATTGACGATGTGCTGGACACTGAAAATGGCGTCGTTCTTCTGGGCTTTCAAGGTGGCGATTTGCTCAGCGGCAGAAGCGGCATGGACGGAAGTCGCAATGAAGATATTGCTGAGCAAGAGGAAACAAAAGACGTAGGCCAGGCATTTCCTGGGCCTGAGCCACAATGATTTTTCATTCCAATTCAATCCCGCCAAACGTGTGTTCATAAAGCAAAAGAAGGTTTTAATTTCCACCCGTGGCGTGACCGTATGAAAAAGGCCAAATGGAGTCAACGAAAGAGGCGAGATGGAGTTATGCTCGCAAAAATGTAAACGCAGATCAGATCATTTTCCCATCTGGCCACGTGTGACACCGAGCTGGTTGAAGAGCTTTAAATCGCGCCAGAGCTGCGTGCCGGAGATTTCACCGCGCAACAACTGGCGGTATTTGGCAATCGTCCGTTCCACTTCGTCCGGCGTCTCGTTCAGAAATTCCACGCGGAAATTTCGCACGCCCAGCGCGAGGAGCCGTTCCACAAATTCCGCGCCGGTCTGCGCCTGTGAATTGAAGACGGTATTGCGACACCCGGCATCGGCCTTGAGCGGATGTTCCGCACCGACGCGGTCGCGCAACTTGACTTCATGCTTGTCGCACGGGCGGCCGCAGTCGTGATAATCTTTTCCTTGCGAGAGAAACGCGCAGAACACGCAGTGCTCCATGTGAAACATCGGCATGTGTTGGTGAATGGTGACCTCGAACCAGGCCGGCGGCGCGGCGGACAGCAGCGCGTCGAGCTGGAGCACATTCAAATCGTAGCTAGCTGTGACGCGTTCGAGTCCGAAGTGGTTCTTAAAATAATCTGCCGTGATGCGGTTGGCGACGTTCAGCGAAAAATCACCGACGCGACGCGTGTCCGTGAAATATTTCAAGTGGTCATAATTCCGAACCAGCACGCCGTCGGCATTGGCGGATTTCACCAGGTTGAGAATCCACTCTTCGCCCATCTTGAAGATGCGCGGCGGGGCTACAAAAATTCCAGGCGGCGAGGCGTGATCCGTGACCCGTGGGGTTTGGCAGCTACGCGCAGTGTGGAACAGTGTCACCGCCTCGCGATATTTCTTCGGATCTTCGAACTCGCAATACACCGTTGTCACGCCGCACTTCAGCGCGGCTTCGAGCTGCGGCAGATTGCGGACGAGGACAATTAACAGCGGTTCTGAGGAAGCTGATTGGCCACCGAGGACAAGAGACGCCGAGGAAGCAGAACCAGAATCAGCCAAACTCTGTGGCTCTGTGGCTCTGCGGCTGTTTAACTGCCAGCGTTTCGGTGCGGCAAGGAGCTTTTCCAATTCCGCCACGGCTTCACGACGCAAGCGGTTCAATTCGCTAACCGGAACCAGCACTTCGCCAGATAAAAAATTTTTCAACTTGCCGAGCTTGAACGGCGTGCCGCCGAGACGGCCGAGTTGGTCGCGCAATTTTACGTCTGTGAGCGGGACTTTCTCCGCTTTTGCCAACGGCATGGCGGATTTAACCTGGACAACATGGCCAGTTTCGTCGCGGGCGATCAGCGTGAGCGGTTGACCGGCGTGGCCATGGACTTCGATTTCAACCGGACGCTGAAAGCGGATTTTATCGCCTTCAAAAGTCTGGCGCAGTTGTTTGTCGAGTTCGGGATCATTCGTTTTCCACAGTTTGTCGCCGACGTGGACGCGATTAAAATCAATGTTTCCGTAGCCGAAACGCAGTTCGGTCAATTCCATGCCGGGAAGTTTGAAACGAGGATTTTCAATTTCGTAGATCCGGCCGCCTTCCTCTTTTTCATCGGGACGGCCGGCGTCGAAAACGATGCCGTCGCCAAGTTTGACGGGCGCCGAAAGATTCACGATCACGCCATCGCGGACAATTTTTTGGACTTCGCCGAGATAGACGCCGCGCTTCTTTCCGAATCGCGCATGAACCAGCTTTTGGTTGTCGTTGCCGCCAAACCAACCGGTGAACAGGCCGCGCGAAAAAGACATCTCCAGCTCATAACGGGCGTTGGAAGAAACAGGTAAAACACGCACGTCTGAAAGTTTGTCCAGCGCCTGGCGATAGATGCGCGTGATGCTGGCGACGTATTCCGGCGACTTGAGCCGGCCTTCGATCTTCAGCGAGGAAACACCGGCACGGACGAGTTCAGGCAGCACTTCCAGACCGGACAAATCCTGCGGGCTTAAAAGATATTTTTTATCGCCGAGCGGAACTTGTGCGCCGTCGGAAATCAAATCATACGGCATCCGGCAAGCTTGGGCGCATTCGCCGCGATTGGCGCTCCGGCCGCCAAGCGATTCGCTGGTCAGGCACTGGCCGGAATAAGCAACACACAGCGCGCCGTGGACAAAGACTTCCAGCGGCAGCGGGGCGTGTTGGGCGACGGATGACAAGGTGGAATCATCTGCGGCGCGGATTTTTTCAATCTCGGCGATAGAACATTCGCGAGCCAGGACGGCGAGGTTGCAGCCGAGGTCTCGGGCGAATGCGATGCCCGCCGCGCTGGAAATGGTCATCTGCGTGGAGGCGTGGATGGGAAAATCCGGCGAGAGTTCACGGATCAATTTGCAGATGCCCACGTCCTGCACGATGGCGGCGTCCACGCCGGCGGCGATGATGGCGCGCAGGTAATTTTCCGCATCGGCCAGCTCGTTCTGAAAGACGAGCGTGTTGAAGGTGACGTAGCCTTTGACGCCGCGCCGGTGGAGAAATTCCATGAGCTTCGGCAAATCCGCCTCGGTGAAATTATGCGCACGCATCCGGGCGTTGAACTTGTCCAGGCCGAAATAGATGGCGTCTGCTCCATTTTCGACGGCGGCCTTGGCGCATTCCCAGTCGCCGGCGGGCGCGAGCAGTTCCGGCAGCCGCAAATTGCGGGCCGCAGGCTGCGGGTTTGGTTCCAGTTGAACAGTGCCGGTCATATCAAATCCAATTTAGCAGTGAAGTGACAAGCGCACAAAGCATCTTCGCAGTGAAAGAAAATCAGTTTTCAACGGCGCGGTTCTGTGGGAATCTGTCTTGAAAATGATTCATCCAAGCGCAGTCATCCATCCGTCGGCGAAACTGGGCGCCAATGTCCACGTCGGGCCGTGCGCCGTGATCGAGGCAGGCGTGGAGCTGGGTGACGACTGCATCGTCGGGCCGCAAGTCTGCCTGATGGGCGCGACGACGATCGGCAAGGGAAACCGGTTTCACGCGGGCTGTGTTATCGGGGACGCGCCGGTGGATGTGAAATACAAGGGCGAACCCACCCGTCTGCGCATCGGCGATCACAATATTTTCCGCGAACATGTGACCGTCAATTGTGCTTACAGCATGGCGGAGGACACCGTGATCGGCTCGCACAATTTTCTCACGCCGCACGCGCACGTCGGCCACAACGTCGTCGTTGGGAACCACGTCATTCTGGGTGGCGGCTGCATGATTGCCGGCCATGCCATCATTCAGGATCGCGTGTTCGTTTCCGGGAATTGTCTTGTGCATCAGTTTTGCCGCATCGGCACGCTGGCGATGATGCAAGGCGGTTCAGCCATCAGCAAAGATCTCCCGCCCTACACCGTGGCACATGGTGTGAACGAGCTTTGTGGATTAAATGTGATTGGCCTGCGCCGCGCCGGGCTGACGGCGGATGAGCGGCTGGAATTGAAGCGCCTTTATCGCGCGCTGTTCCGCAGTGGAAAAAACCTCCGCGAGGCGGTGGCGGCGGCACAAACGACTTTTAACGGCCCGGCGTCCAAAGCCATGCTGGAATTTATTGCCAGCACCAAACGGGGAGTTTGTTCTGATCCCGGCGCGGGCGGATCAGCGGAACCAGCAAACGAACCAACATGAACACACAGTCGCAATACACCGTGATGGGCGAGGACGGCAGGGAATACGGGCCGGTCGGTGCCGAACAAATCCGCGCCTGGATCGCCGAGGAACGCCTGGAGAAAAAAACACCGGTGAAGCCTGCCGAGGCGCGGGACTGGCTGTTTCTTGGCACGCTGCCGGAATTTGCCAAGGCGTTTGAAAAAGTCGCCCAAGCACCGCCGCATCCCGATAAACGCCGGGCCAGGAAAAAACTATGGTTGCTGGCGATTATCGTGCTGGCGGAACTTATTTTTATCGTCCTGAAAATGATGGAAGCTTTGCCAGTGGCTGGGAAAGGCTAAATCCAGTTCCAAAGGCAAGGCGGGCTAAAAATTAAAACCTCTTTGGACCATGTATAAAATCATCGGCAACGACGGTAAAACTTACGGGCCGGTCACGGCGGAAACGATCCGCGAGTGGATCGCCCAAGGCCGCGTGAATAACCGCACGGCCGTGCTGGTTGAAGGCGCGGCGGACTGGACGTTCATCGCCCTGCTGCCGGAATTTGCCCGTGATGGAGCCGGTTCGCCGCCGGTGATGGAGCCGCCGAAAATTACGGCATTGTCGTCGGCGCGCAGCACCAATGGGTTTGCCACGGCCGGTTTTGTATGCGGTCTGATTTCCATCTGCTGTTGTTGTGGGTGTCCGTTTAACATTCTTGGCCTGGTTTTTTCCATCATCGCGCTGGCTCAAATCAACGGTCAGGTGCAAAAGCAGGCAGGCTGGGGTTTGGCGCTGGCTGGTTTGATCTGCTCGGCGGCGAGTCTGCTGGCAAGTTTTGGCTTCGGCATTCTCCAGCTTGCGTTGTCGCCTGCGCATGTGAACTGGCATATCGGAGCGGTGTGAATGAACTCCGCGCCGCCCAAAATCCAGCCAGCCAGCCAGCGAACCGTGTTCGTTGTCCTGACGCTGGCTGGCGCTGGCATTGCGGCCATAATTTTCTTCCTGAACCCGGCGACGCATCATTTTTACCCCGTTTGCCAGTTTCACCGACTTACCGGCCTGAACTGCCCCGGTTGCGGCGCGACGAGGTCGGCCTACGCGTTGTTGCACGGCGACTTGCGGGTGGCGCTGCGCGACAACGCGCTGTTTGTGGGCGGGCTGGGATTGCTGGCGGGGCGCGGCGGCTGGTTTGTGGTGAACCGGGTGCGCGGTCGGCGGAACGGTGACTTTTTTCCGCCGAAATGGTTCTGGCCGCTGCTGGTGGTGACGCTGGTATTCACCGTGTTGAGAAATCTGCCGGCGGGCGCGTTTCTGTCGCCATGAGAATTGGCTTTTGTGCCGGCGTGCGGTGGTGTTCAATCAGCACCTTATGAGCAAGACCCATCCTCTGACGACGACGGCGTTTGAACTGCCCGGTTATCGCATTGTGAATTCGTTCGGCGTGGTGCGCGGCATCATCGTGCGGTCGCGCTCGGTCATCGGCAATTTCGGCGCGAGCATCCAGTCCATCTTCGGCGGCAACATCTCGATCTACACCAGCCTGTGCGAGCAGGCCCGCGAGGACACGTTCAACCTGATGCTCACGCACGCGGGCGGGCTGGGAGCGAATGCGGTCATCGGCGTGCGTTATGACGCGACGGAAATTGCGCCGGGCATCACGGAAGTCTTGTGTTACGGCACGGCGGTCTTTGTGGAGAAGGCGGGCTGACCGGGATGAAGGCGTTGAGTCCAGACAGTTTTCTCGCGCGGTTGCTGGGCAAACTCGCGGCGGCGATCATCCGCCGGCCGAAATTATTTGTGTGGCCGCAGGTGATTCTGCTGGTCGTGAGCCTGGTGATCACGGTCAAATATCTGCAATTTGACACGTCGCGCAACAATCTCGTGGGCGGCAACCATCGGTATAACCTCAACCATCTGGAATTTGAGAAGGAATTTCCGCAGCAGGACGACTTGGTCGTGGTGGTGGAGAGCGACAGCGTCGAGAAAAACCGGCAGTTCGTCGAGCGGCTGGGCGCGAAGCTGGAGGCGGAGACGAACCTGTTCAAGGATGTTTTCTACAAGGGCGACCTGCCGATGATGGGCAGCAAGGCGCTGCTGTTCGTGCCGGAAACGGATCTGACCGGATTGCGGGACACGCTGAAAGACGACCTGCCGTTCATCCAGAAATTTTCGCAGACAACGAACCTCATTTCTTTCTTTGAATTGATCAACACGCAGTTCCGCACCGCCCGGCGCGAAACGAATTCAGCCAACAACGCGCTGGTTAAATCATTGCCGGCACTGGAGCGTATCTTGCAGCAGGCCACGGAAAGCCTTGAGCGGCCCGGCACGCCGCCGTCGCCGGGCGTGACGGCGCTGTTCAATGCCGGCGACGAGGCGGCGGCTTCTTCCTACATCACTTTCAACCACGGGAAGATTTTTCTAGTGACGGCGCATCCGCCAAACGCTGACTTGAAGAGCCAAGCGGTGGAGCGCATGCGTTACCTGATGAACGAGACGAAGCAGGAAGTCTCGGGTGTGAACGTTGGCTTGACCGGGGAATCCGTCCTGGAACATGACGAAATGGCGCAGTCTCAAAAAGACACGACACTGGCCAGCATCGTGTCGCTGGTGCTGTGCGCCCTGATCTTTATTTATGGCTACAATGAAACGGGCCGGCCCATCAAGGCCACCGTCTGCCTCCTGTTCGGGCTGGCCTACACGTTTGCGTTTGCGACGCTGACCGTCGGGCATCTGAACATTTTGACCATCACGTTTCTGCCGATGATGATCGGGCTGGCGATTGATTTTGGCGTGCATCTGATCACGCGTTACGAGGAAGAATTGCGCCACGGCAAATCCGAGGCGGAAGCGCTGACCATGGCGATGATGTTTACCGGGCAGGGAATTTTCACCGGGGCGCTGACCACGGCGGGCGCGTTTGCGGCGATGGCCTTCACCCATTTCAGGGGCATTCAAGAAATGGGCGTGATCTGCGGCGGTGGCCTGATGGTCTGTCTGGTGCCGATGATGACAATGCTGCCGGCCCTGCTCCTGCGCGGGCGGCAGAACGCGATGGATCACGAAACCAAATTCGCCGAGAAGCGGGCCCGGATTGAAAATTTATGGCTGCAACGGCCGGGGTTGGTAACGTTGGTTATCATCGTCACGGGTGTGGCGGCAGCCTGTGAGGCGCGCAAAGTTGTTTTCGATTACAACCTGCTGAACATGCAAAGCGCGGACCTGCCGGCGGTGGTCTACGAACAGAAATTGATTAATTCAGCGGACAAGTCAGTGCTGTATTGTGCGGTTGTAGCGGACAATTTGGACGAAGCCGTCCGGTTGGAAAATCAGATCAGTTCACTGACGAACGTTGTGGCGGACGTGGAATCCATTGCGGGATTTTTACACCAAAATGCCAGTGAAAAACTGAGGTTGATCTCCGACATCAAGCAATTGGTGGCACCCTTGGAATTTAAAGCGCCCGACATGCGGCCAGTGGATGTCTATGCCTTGAGCCAGACGTTGTATATGTTTTCCGGCTATCTGGGTTCGGCCTTGGATGAAGTTGGCAAAAGCGATCCAGAGCTGGCGCAACAATTGTCTGCGGTGCGAAAAGCCGTCCTAAACCTGCGCCGCACCATGCTCGCCGGGGACAGCACGACGCTGGAGCAATACGCGGACAAACTGGGGCAATATCAAGAGGCCTTGTTTGACGATCTGCACGTCACTTTCCAGACGTTGCAACGACAGGATGATCGTGCCGCCTTACGAATCGAAGATTTACCGCCCGCCCTGCGTGACCGCTTTATCGGCGTGGAAGGGAAATTTTTGTTGCAGGTTTATCCAAAAAAAAATGTCTGGCAACATGACAATCAGAAAGAATTTGTTGATACCTTGCGGCAGGCGCTTGATCCGCAGGATACCAACCATCCCATCATCACCGGCACGCCGGTCCAATTATTAGAATACACCATGTTGCTCAAGAACAGCTACATCACGGCGGCGTGGTATTCGCTCATCGCCATCGCCATCATGGTATTTTTCCATTTTCGCAGCCTGACGGCGGTGGTTCTGGCGCTGATACCGGTGGGCATAGGCACGTTGTGGTTGGTGGGTTTGATGGGCTGGCAGGGCGTGCCGTTTAACCCGGCAAATATCATGACGCTGCCGCTGGTCATTGGTATTGGCGTCACGAATGGAATTCACATTCTGAACCGGTATGCTGAAGAAGGCACGCCGGGGATTCTAGCGCGCAGCACCGGCAAGGCCGTGCTCGTGTCGGGATTAACGGCCATCGCGGGTTTCGGCAGCTTGATTCTCGCCAAACACCGGGGCATTCACAGCCTCGGAATTGTCATGTCCGTGGGAATTGCAGCGTGTATGATTGCGGGCCTGACATTTTTGCCGGCACTGCTTAATCTAATCGGCCGGTGCCGTCCGTTAATACAAAAACCCAGTGTCAGCAACGCAACGCCAACACCGGGTCAGGAGGAACCGAGGTGAAAAACCTCAATTATCATAAAAATAAGAAATAATCAGTTAAAGTCAATCTCAATGTTAAACGTGGTCGAATAGAGGCAAATAGCGGATGGAAGAATCAAAAATAACGATAACGAACGCGCGTCCAAATTTTTTAAATGGAAGTTTTCTCGCGGCGTTTTTGATGTTTGCCTGGTTGTGGTTGGGGGCGATTCCAAAAGCGGCGGCGGATACGGAAGAAAACTTTGGATTTCTGTTCGATCGTTTTCAACTCACGCTGGAAGCCGGGTATCGCACCGAGGCGATGGGGCCGCTTTATTATTCTGAACAAACTGAAAAAACCAGCACGCTGGCGTTTCCGCCGTTTTTTTCCCGCTACCGCGATTCGTCCGTGGAATCGCAGGAAGATGATTTTCTTTATCCGCT
>Ga0310811_10008987_pt1 | contig 12874 bp, 14 predicted proteins | sample YCmetagenome_FD_207642 | JGI IMG/M metagenome (GOLD analysis project Ga0310811, IMG submission 207642) | Soil microbial communities from experimental microcosm in Duke University, North Carolina, United States - YC | ecosystem: Engineered > Artificial ecosystem > Soil microcosm > Unclassified ...
ATCTCGGTGACCAGGCCCGCCCGGCGGTAGTGGTCGAGCAGTCCGGGCTCCGGTGGCCGGCAGCCCAGCCGGCGGGTGTTCGCGTTCCCGTCGAGGATCGTCACGCCCGAAGTGAATCAGTTCACCCTTTTTCGGACAACGGTGTGGACGACAACGTCACGACCGGGCTGGTTGTCCGGGAAGCCATTGATAGGTTGCGCGCATCCCGCACGGGACCGGGCAATCCAGGGAGGCACCGTGAGTCAGGCAGAGACCGAAGCCGGCGATTCCGCCGGGGGCGTGGTGCTGCGCCGGCAGACGGACACGGCGGTCTGGTTCACACTGAACCGGCCGCGCGCGCTCAACGCCCTGAACGCGGAGCTGCTGCGTGAGCTGTCCGCCGGGTTCGATGCCGCCGTGGCGGATCCCTCGGTGCGGATCGTGGTCATCGAGGGTGCCGGGGACCGGGCGTTCTGCGCGGGTGCCGACCTCGAGGAACTCCACGGTCTGGACAGTGCGGGCGCGCTCGAGCTGCTGGAACGCGGGCAGGACCTCTACCGGCGGATCGAGCGGTCACCGAAACCCGCGGTCGCGGTGGTCGACGGCTTCGCGCTGGGCGGCGGGTTCGAGCTCGCCCTGTCCTGCCATTTCATCCTCGCCAGCGACCGGGCCCGGTTCGGGCTGCCGGAGGCGTTGCTCGGCCTGGTCCCCGGATACGGCGGCACCCAGCGGCTCGTCGCCGCGGCGGGACGGCAGACCGCGCTGCGGGTCATGCTGACCGGGGCCCGGCTGAGCGGCTCGGAGGCCGAGGCCGCGGGTCTGCTCGCATCGCCCTCGGTGGCCCCCGACGAGCTCCCCGCCGCGGTCACCGGTCTGGTCGAGCAGCTGTCGGCGGTCACGGCGGCGGCGACCTCGGCGGTACTGTCCGCGGTACGCGACTCGTCGACTCCTCCCGCCCTGGCACTGGCCCACGAGGCCGCGACCGCCGCCATCGCGATCTCCTCGACAGCGGGCCAGGAGGGGATCCGGTCGTTCCTGTCCCGCTCGCGGAAGTAGGCGCCGAGGGTCGTTGTGCTCAGTCGGCCGGACGGGTACCGACGAGCGCGTGCACCTCGTCGATGAACATCGCACCGCCCGCGGCCCGGAGCGCATCGGCGATCTCTTCGAGCAGGGTCGGCTCCCGGCACACCAGGGTCCGGGCCTCGAGATCGGCCCACTGCAGCAGCCCGGCGGCGGTGGCCGGGGTGCCCTCAGGCCCGAGGCCCGCCGACACGACCAGCTCGGCGATCTGCGTGGCGCGGGTGTGGTCGGCCTCCGACAGCGTCGAGGCGGACCCGAGCACCGCCAGCTCCGCGGCCCGTCCCGCCATCAGCACGACCATCTCGGAGACCAGCTCGGGGCCACTGGACACGGGTCTGCGACTCGACGCCGACCAGGCGACCGGAGCGGCGGGCCCGGCGCCGCAGGACAGGATCGAGGTCCGCACGCACGGGACCGCCCCCGGGCGGGCCAGTGCGACCAGGGCATGGCCCGCCTCGTGCACCGCGCGCCTGCGCAGCTCGGCGTCCGTGCGGGTGACCGACCGCAGGCCACCGCCGGCCAACCTGTCCAGCGCCTGCTCCACGTCGGCCCACACGATGCTGTCCGCCCCTTTGCGGGCGGCCAGTAGCGCGGCCTCGTTCACCAGCCCCGCAAGCTCCGCGGACGAGCAGCCGTCGGTCGCCTCGGCCACCTTCGTCCAGTCGACACCCGGCTCGCACGGCCGGCGTTCGCCGTGCAGCCGCAGGACCGCGGCCCGTCCCTCACGGTCCGGGCGGGAGATCTCGATCCGGCGGTCGAAACGGCCGGGGCGCACCAGGGCCGCGTCCAGCAGCTCCGGCCGGTTCGTCGCGCCGATGGTGATCACCCCGCGGGCCCCGAGGAAACCGTCGAGCTCGACGAGCAACTGGTTGAGCGTGTGGTCGAACTCCCGGTCCCCGGCCGCGTCCGTGCGTTGGCGGCCCACGGCGTCGAGCTCGTCGATGAACACGATGCACGGGGCGTCCTGCGCGGCGGTGGTGAACAGCTCCCGGATCCGCGAGGCGCCGAGCCCGACGAACCGCTCGACGAACGCGGTGGCCGAGACGAAGTAGAACGGCACGCCGACCTCACCGGCCAGCGCCCGCCCCAGCAGTGTCTTGCCGCAACCGGGCTCACCGTGGAGCAGGATCCCGGTCGGCGGTCGGGCGCCGAGTCTGTCGTAGGCATCCGGGGCGGCCACATACCCGACCACGTCACGCAGATCCTCGATGACACCGTCCAACCCGGCCACGTCCTTGAAGCCGACCGACGGCGTCCGGTCCTCGAACCCCGTGGACTCCTCCGCCGCCCCGTCCCCGGTGTCGCGTCGGACCCGCCCCGGGCGGAACGCCCCCTCGTCCGGCGTGCGGAACTCGCCGGGCCGTCTGAACACCCGCATCGGTCACCCCTCCACCCCACGCGGCATTGGTGAGCCCGAGGCTACGGGGACGCCGAACCGGTCCGGTGTGGCGGGTTTCACTCTGCGGAACAGGCGGGTGACAACCACATTTGCCCAGTGCAGACTGCGTAAGCGGGTGATTACCCCGACGGCGATCATTCCGGTTCGACCGCCCGACCGCCGACAGCACCGCCGCAACCCAGAGAAGGGCGAAGCCCCGGTGAACCTGCCCCACAGATGGAGTGCGCGCGCACGCGAGAAGCTCGCGGTGGCGCTGCTGACCACCTTCCTGCTCGGCTGGATCGCGGTGTCGCTCGCGGTCACCGCCGGTCAGATCCACCAGGCCGGCTACGGCAGCGGGATCACCAACCGCGCCCACCTGCCGGAGCAGATCAAGACCCGCTACAACCTCCCGGATGCCACGACGCCGCACGAGGTGATGGAGGCGACGAGCCGATGAGCCAAGGAGCATCGCGGCGAGCGTCAGCGAGCGAGGAGCGGACTGAGCGGAAAGGCGCGACATGAACTGGGCCGTCATCTGGGGTGACGTATGGCGGATCGGGCTGACGCTCATCGCGCTGCTCGTGATCCTGGGCATCTGGGCGCTGATCCTGCCCAACCTGCAGCCGTTCGTCTCCAGCTTCACCCCGTCGCAGGTCGAGGCGGAGATCGAGCGTGCCTCCCGGTACAAGCTGCTGCACCGGTGGTCGGTCCGGATCGACGTCGTGTTCTTCGTCTGGCTGGTCGTCGAGGGCGCCTTCCTGGTGCCTTACCTGTTCACCCACTACGGACTGAGGTGACCCGGCAATGACCGACATCGCCAACCGCGGCGGCAGCGACACGCAGATCCAGTCGAAGGCCGCCGCTCTGGAGCTCGCCGAGGCCCAGGCCATGGCCGAGCGCGGCGACCGCTGGTTCATCAGCGGCTGCATCGTCTGCGGCACCTGGATCCTCGGCCCGATCGGCGTGGTGATCCTGCTCTACGGGATGTTGCTGATGCGCCGCGCCCAGCAGCGCGGGGCGGACATCCGCTCGTGGGGGATCACCCTGATCGGCGGGTTCATCCTGGTCGACACCTCGGTGAACTTCTTCGCCTGGGGGATGGACTTCTTCCCCGCCCACGACAGCGTGCTCGGCCGCAGCCTCTGGATGGGCTACGGGCAGCTGGTCGACGGCGCCTACATGTACGGCTACAACACCCAGGCCATGGGGGGCGTCGCCGACCACGGGGAGAAGGCCGTCCAGCTGGGCATGGTGCTGATGGGCATGCCGATCAAGATGGTCGCAGCCTACGGGTTCCTGAAGATGAAGCAGTGGGGTCTGCAGTGGACCCTGATCTCGTACTGGATGTACTTCGCCTTCTGGATGATCTACCTGACCAACATGCTGGAGGACTTCCCGCTCCGGTTCGGCTCGTCGGAGTTCGGGGTGATCGGGTTCTGGCTGCTGGTGAACGTGCCGTTCCTCGGCCCTCTGGTGCTGCTGCCCTACCTGCACACTGTCCGAAGAGACCTCTGGAAGTAGCTCCCGCTACACGTGGGCGCCGGTGGTCATCGACCGCCGGCGCCCACGCCCCGTCCGCGCCTAGTTCGCAGCGGCCATGGCGGCTGCCCACTTGTAGTCGGCCTTGCCCGAAGCGGACCGCCGTACGGCGTCGACGAACACGACCGCCTTCGGCAACTTGTAACGGGCGATCCGGTCCGCGCAGAAGGCCAGCAGCCCCTCGACGTCCGCCTCCGAGCCTGGGCGGCGCTGCACGATGGCGACCACCTCCGCTCCCCACTTCTCGCTGGGGCGCCCGCAGACGACCGCGTCGGCCACCTCCGGGTGGGCCTTGACCGCCTCCTCGACCTCCTCGGCGAACACCTTCTCCCCACCGCTGTTGATCGTCACCGCGTCCCGGCCGAGCAGCTCGACGACGTCACCGGGCAGCAGCCTGGCCCGGTCGCCGGGCACGCTGAGCCGCTCTCCGGCCACCACGGGGAACGTCCGCGAGGTCTTGTCCGGGTCGCCGAAGTAACCCAGCGGCACCCGGCCCCTGGTCGCCAGCCAGCCCGTCCCGTCATGACCCGGTTCGAGGACGTTGGTCATGTCCTCGGAGATCACCACCGCGGTGGCCTCTCGGGCGAAGGTGGGCCGCCCGGTCGCCAACCCGAGCATCCGGCCCTGAACCCCGGTCTCCGACGACCCGATCGTCTCGGTGATCGTGACCCCGGGCGCGGCCGCGGTCAGGCGCTGCTTGTGCACGGCGTTCAGCGCCGCGCCACCGCTGATCAGCAGCCGCAGGCTGGGCAGCTCGCGCGGGTTGGCCTCCAGCTCGTCGGCCAGCGGACGGCCGAAGGCGTCACCGACCATCGTGATGACGGTGACCTCCTTCGCCGCGACGGTGTCGAGCACCTCGCCCGGGTCGAACCGGAGGACCTGCTCCTGGATCACCACCGTGTTGCCCTCGACCAGGCTTTGCAGCGCCCCCCACTGCGCCGCCCCGTGCATGTAGGGCGCCAGGGGCATGGTCCGCTGCGGACGGTCGGGGATCACCGCCAGCTTCTCCTCCAGCGAGTCCCACTCCTGCCCGGTGCGGCGGTTGCGGACGCTGAGCAGTGACACGAGCGCGTCGCCCTGGCGCCACAGGACGCCCTTGGGCATGCCCGTGGTGCCGCCGGTGTAGAGCATGTACACGTCGTCCGGTGACGGCTCGGTGTCGATCTCGGCGGATACCGAGGCCAGCGCCTGCTCGTAGTCCACCGCTCCGGGCAGCAACGGGTTGCCGCTCCCGTCGTCGACCTGCAGCAGTACGGTCACCGGCTCGATGTCGAGGCCGTCGAGCACCTCGGCCAGCAGCGGGGCGAACGTGGAGTGGAACTGGATGGCCCGGGGCCGGGCGTCGCGCAGCAGGTAGCGCAGCTCGTCGGCCACGTACCGGTAGTTGACGTTGAACGGCGCCACCCTGGCCCGGTAGGAGCCCAGCAGGCCCTCGAGGTACTCCGGCCCGTTGTGCAGGTATTGGGCCAGCCGGTCCTGCCCCAGCTCGTGGCCGGCCAGCCCGTCGCGTTCACGGTGACACCCCAGGCCCCGGTCGGCCAGGTAGCGGGCCAGCCGCCGGGTCCGGTCGACGAGCTCGGCGTAGCTGACCTGCCGATCGCCCTGGATGATCGCCGGGCGTTCGGGCACCCGGCTCGCCACCGCCTCCACCAGCCCCGCGATGGTGAACTCCGTCGTCACTTCTTCCAGTCCTTCTCGCCAGGGTGAACGGGGCGACCGCCCCGGGGGTCCGTCGGTGTCACCGCGCTCAGTCGCTCGAGGGCAGCGGCTTGGCCTCTTTGAGCGGCAGCGGTCGATCCCCGTCGGCCAGAGTGCCGTCCCCGCGCTTGGTCACGAGGACCTCCAGGGCACCGGAGTCGTCGGTGTAGCGCTTACCGAGCTGGGTGCCGTCCGACAACGCCGGATCGAGGCTGAGGCCGGCACCGGGCTCCTCGCCGTGACCGATGACCGGGACACCGCCACAGGTGAGCTCGACCTCGGCGGGCCGCACCACGATGAGCTCGGTGGTACAGACCTGGCTGCGCAGTCGCAACCCTGGCTTCAACTCCATGGCAGATCTCCTTCGACGCTGGGGAGCACGGCGGGGGTCGGTTCCCGGACAGCTAACCACTTCAGACATGCGGAACATCTGCTGGTTGTGACCGGGACGACGTTCCTACCCTCGGTCGGTACGTCCCGCGTAGGCGAGGAGCAGGGAAGGCCATGACCGATCAGACCGCTGTCGCCGCGACCGAGGGCTACGACCCGACGGACCCGGCGACCATGAGGGATCCGTACCCGTTCTACCGGCGTTTCCGCACCGGGGAGCCGGTGGCCCGGGCGAGCGCCTGGGGCGGCTTCTGGCTGATGAGCAAGTACGCGGACGTTCGGGCGGCATCGCTGGACACCACCACCTACCGGTCGGCCGACGGGGTGACGCTGCCACCGTTCGGCAACCCGATGCCGTTCATCCCGATCGAGATCGACCCGCCTCGGCACGCCCTGTACCGCAAGCCGCTCCAGCGCTGGTTCTCCAAGGGCAAGATGGCCGAGCTCGAGCGTGACATCCGCCAGATCGTCTCCGACCGGATCGACACCTGGCACGCCGACGGCCGCGCCGACCTGGCCACCGAGCTCGCCGAGCCGGTGCCGGCGATCACGCTGGCGCGCATCCTGGGGTTGCCCGACTCCGACTGGTCGATGTTCCAGCAGCTCGGGCAGACGATCTGCAAGGCGGGTGAGGAGGAGGACATGGAGACCACCCTCACGACCGTGATGCAGCTGATGAGCTACCTCACCGAGCAGATCAACGACCGCAAGAAGAACCCGACCGACGACATCATCACCCAGATCATCGACATGGATCTCGACGGCGAACCGATGTCCGACGAGGACATCCTGATGACCACGTTCTTCCTGGTCGAGGCCGGCCACGAGACCACCGTCGGCGGCCTCGGCACGATGCTGCTCAACTACGGCCGCCGGCCCGACCTGCGCCGCCGCCTGGTCGAGGACCCGTCTCTGATCCCGGCCGCCGTCGAGGAGGCGCTGCGGTTCGACCCTCCGATCCAGACCATCGGACGCACCGTCACCGAGGACGTCTGCCTGCACGACGTCACCATGCGCAAGGGCGACAAGGTCGTCCTGTGCTGGGGCAGCGCGAACCGGGATGAGGAGGTCTTCGAGAACCCGGACGAGATGATCATCGATCGGCCGCGCAACAACCACATGGCCTTCGGCAACGGCATCCACAAGTGCCTGGGCGCCCCGCTGGCCCGCATGGAGATGAAGGTCGTGCTGGAGGAGGTGCTGCGGCGCATCCCCGAGTACCGGATCGAGAACGAGGACGACGTCGAGGTCGGCGGGTTCCTGGCGCGTGGTGTGAAGCGCCTGCCTGTCGTGTGGTGATCTCAGACGATCGGAGGGGTCACGTTGTTCGCCGGGCACTACTACCAGTACCCGGTCACCCAAGCGATCATCTGGGGCTTTCCCTGGGGTCTGATCGCCTGCCTGCGCTACTTCCGAAACGACCGCAGCGAGACCCTCGGCGAGCGCGGTATCAACCAGGTCAAGGTCAGCCCCGCGAAGAAGACCGCGATCCGGCTGCTCGCGGTGATCGGCATCGTCAACACCCTGTTCTTCCTGACCTCGAACATCCCCAACCAGATCTTCGGCACTCATGCCGGCGCGGTCCCCCGCGACGTGCTGGAGCGCAGCTACCTGCTCAACGGCCAGTGCGGGCCCGGCACCGACCAGGCCTGCCCCGGGCCGCGTGTCCCGATGCCGGTCGGCCCGGACAGCGCACACGCCACCCCGGACGGGGGCTTCACCTCCCCGACAGGCCTGCCGAACCAGGAGGCCGGCGAGCAGTAACCTGCGCGGCCGTCCGATCCGACTCGGGTGCGCACGTGATCATCAGGGCACCAGCGCGATTTCCGGGGCCCTGAGACAGCTGTGGTGTCCTGATGATCACGGGCGGGCGGGGCGGGCGGGGCGGGCAGGCCGGGGCCGCCGACGGGCGGCCGGGCACGCCGGCAGGCAGGCGGGCGGGGCGGGCAGGCCGGGGCCGCCGGCGGGCGGGCGAGCCGGCCGGGGCCCGGATGGCCGGGCCGGACGGGCGGGCCGGGTTCACGGACAGGGTGGCGAACCCTAGAAGCGGGAGGGGCCGCCGCGCTGCAGCTGGCGGCTCACCACGAGCTTCTGCACGTTGCCCGCGCCCTCCCAGATGTCCATGATCTTGACGTCGCGGTACCACTTCTCGATCAGGTGCTGCTTGCTGTACCCGGCGTCGCCCATCAGCAGCATGCAACGGGTGACGACGTGCTCGCCGAGTGGGCTCGCGTAGGCCTTGGCCTGGGACGCCTCGCGCTGGTTGGGGATGCGCTGGTCCATCAGCCACGCCGCCCGGGCCACCATCAGCCGGCCGCGTTCGAGTGCGGCGTTCATCCGGCGGAGCTCGTCGTCGATCCGGTCCCACCGTCGCCCGGTGAACTCCGCACGGCGTTCGGTGAGGTGGTCGCGGGCGAGATCATGCGCGGCCTGCCCGATGCCGACGGAGAACGAGGTGGCGTGCGGCCGGGTGGAGTTCAGCGTCTGCATGGCGGTGCGGAAGCCGTCCTCGCGGCCCGGGTCGCCCAGGACGGCGTCCAGCGGCAGCACCACGTCCTCCAGCACCAGCTGGGAGGTCACCATGCTGCGGCAGCCCATCTTCTCCTCGTTGGGCCGGGGAATGCTCAGACCCGGGGTCCCGGCCGGCACGACGAAGGCCCGGATGCCCTTGTGGCCCAGCGATCGGTCGACGGTGGCGAACACGATGATGTAGTCGGCGTCGCAACCGTTGCTGCAGAAGATCTTGGTGCCGTTGAGGACCCAGTTGTCACCGTCGCGGACCGCGCTGGTGGTGAGTGCGGTCGCGTCCGAACCGCAGGCCGGCTCGGTCAGCGCGAAACCCGTGCCCTTGTACTCACCCCTGCTCAACCCGCCCGACCACTTGTCGACCTGCTCCGGGCTGCCCAGCAGCTCCACCACCCGGCCCCCGATCCCCGCGCCCTTGAGCAGCAGGATCAAGCTCATGTCGCCGTAGGCGGCCAGTTCGCTGATCCGTACGCCGAGGGTGTTCGAACCGTCCCGCTCCCCCAGCGCGTACTCCCGGTCCACGCCGTAGTCGACGTCCACCCCGAGCAGCGGGCTCACGTCCAGCGGGCAGGTCTTGAGTGCCCGCGCGGCGACGTCGGCGGGGACCTCGTGCGCGTCGTCGCACTCCCTGGCCATGGCCCGGCCTTCGGCGAGAACCCAGTCCCGCACCTCGCCCAGCAGGGCCTTCGCCCCGGGGTTCAGCTCGAAGTCGATGCTCATGTCCGGGCCTGCCGGGTCAGCGCAGAGCCGGCTTGACTCATGTCAGAGAACAACGCAATCACTCTCCAGCGGGTCGAAGTCGAGACCGGCCAGCGTCGCCGAGCCGCGGTGCCACTGCTCCATGGGGTGATCCTGGATGAACCCGTGGCCGCCCAGGGTGTTGATGCCGTGACGACCTGCTTCCAGGACCGTGCGGTGGCAGCGGGACACCACGTCGGCGGACCGCTCGACGATGGTGGCGACGTCGGTCAGCGTCTCGATGTCGGCGGCGGCCTTCCAGACCAGCAGCCGGGAGGTGTCGATCTCCATGTCCACCTCGACCAGCGGGAATGCCACACCCTGGTACTGGGCGATGGGTTGGCCGAACGCCATCCGGGTGTTGGCGTAGTCGGTGGCGTAGGCCAGCTCCGCCCGGGCCGTGCCCAGCAGGACCGCGGCCAGCCCGATCCGCAGCGCGGCGACCTGCCGGTGCACCGCGAGATCGTCGCCGCCGGCCAGGCGCGCCGACTCGGGCAGCCGCACCGAGGCAAGCTCGACGTTCGCCGTGTCCACCGCGTCGGCGCCGAGCTTGCCGACCGCACGGTCGTCGCGGGTGACGGTGACCCCGGTCGTCCCGGGCTCCAGCACGAACGCCAGCAGCTCACCGGACTCGGCGTCCGCGGCCACCACGACCTGCAGGTCCCCGGCCCGGGTGACCCCGATCTTGCGGCCGCTCAGCTCCCACTCGTCGCCGGTGCGGGTGGCCAGGGTGCGCAGCTCGCGCGGTGTGCGGCCGAAACCCTCGAAGTACGCCACCCCGGCGCCGGAGCCGGCCTCGGCGACCAGCCGGGGCAGGTAGGCCTCACGTTGCGACGGGCTTCCCAGCGTGTCGATCATCGACGCCGCCCGGTACCGGGACACCAGGTCGTACCCGACCCCCGGATCGGCGAACCCGACCTCCTCGGCGATCAGCACCGCGGTACCGGCGTCCGGGGCGTCCTCGCCGACCGGCGCGGTGAGACCCATGCCTTGCAGATCCCGCCAGACCCTCTCCAGATCGGACGGCGACGGACGGCCACCGTGGGTCATCAGCGGGCGGATCGCCCGCTGACCCAGCTGGCGGATGGCGTCAGCCAGATCGGTCTGCTCAGCGCTCTGAGCGAGGTTGAACATGCATGAGCTCCTCGATCGGGACCGCGACGGTCGGTGCGCCGCGTCTCGACGTCAGATGCTTCGCCATGCGACGGTCAGGCACAACGGCGCTTTCCACGACTCAGAACGGTGTGAGCCGAACCCCGCGTCCCGCCCGGAGCGCCCGCCTCAGGGCAGATCGACCCAGACCTCGTCGCCGCTGACCCGGACCGGGAACGTCTTCAGCGGCTCGGTGGCCGGGAAGTCGATCACCTCTCCGGTGCGCACGTCGAAGGATGCCTGGTGCAGGCAACAGATGATCTTGTGGTCCTCCAGGTCACCGTCCTCGCCCAGCGACCAGTCCTCGTGGGTGCACAGGTCGGAGGTCGCAAAGAACTCGCCGTCCACCCGGTGGACTGCGATGGCGGGCTCGCCCGCGACCGTCAACGACTCGCCGTCGGACAGCTGATCGACCTTGCACGCCAGGATCTCAGGCAACCCGGTTGGTCCTCTTCTGCTCAGTGTGGCGCCCGCGCATCCCACAGGCCGGCGGGCGGCCCGTTCAGAGCGAACGTCAGAGAATGATGCTGATTTTGCCCTGCGGCTGGAGCACCTGCAGATCCAGGACCGCCTTGCGGTGCCTGAACCGCAGTCCGTCGCGGCCGGCGACCAGGACGTGCTCGTAGCGGCCGACGAACTCGACGTGGGCGTAGAGGTCGATGCGGTGCACCGAGAAGTTCGCCGCAACCATGAGTTCGTCACCGTGGGTGCCCAGGATCCGCACGCAGGTGATCAGCCGGCGGGTGCGCGAGTGCGGGAACTCCGCGTGCGCGGTCGGCTTGAGCAGCCGTGCCACCCGCTGCTCGAGCAGCACCCGGCTGTCGTGCACGATCGAGAACGTCCGGCCGGCGTCGTCCTGCGGGCAGTCCAGGGCCGGGATCTCGTAGAGGCAGTCCGGGGTGAACAACTCCAGCCATTCGTTGAGCCGCCACTCGTCGAGCAGGGCGGCCTCCCGGTAGAGGAAGTCCTCGATGTCGGTGCGGGTGATCAGGCCGGCGTCGGTGTTCGGGGTGGTCGTCATCAGGAGACTCCAGCGGTGTCGGCGCCGATCACCTGGTGGTAGGTCGGGCCCTCGGGTCGGGCCTGCTCACCCGTCATCAGGTAGTTCCAGCGGCGCCAGAACGTCCGCATCTGCAGCTCGTCCATCGTGGTCGGGGTGTCCTTGACCATGCCCTTGGAGATGTCGGACCACTCGAGTTCCTTGACGGTGGCGAACCCGCGCTGGCACTGCTCCAGCGCGGCCACGTCGTCGGGGGTGGCCAGCCCGCCCGGTCCCCAGAAGCTCAGCGCGTTGTCGATCCGGTAGGCCTTGAGCTCCTCGGCGATCTCCGGGGCGATCAGCTGCCAGCCGGTGATCTCGGTGCTGTTCGGCCCGGTCGGGTACATCGTGCGCACCTGGATGCCGAAGTTGAGGTCCACGATCACCAGCGAGGGGAAGATGATCGTGTTGCGGGTGAGGTTGTACATCCGCGCGGTGTACTCCTCGCCGTGCAGCTCCACGAGGTCCCTGCGCCGTTGCGCGGCCAGCTCCTTGGCGCCGTCGCTCATCATCGGCAGCCCGATCTCACGCATCATCGTCGTCGCGTGACCGTTGCCGAGGTCGATGCCCGAGTTCGGGGCCGGACGGGCCTTCTCGTCCTGGGGCATGATCCCCGGCGTGACGCCCAGGTCCATCATCATCTCGATGTAGGTCTGGTGGACGCTCATGCCGTGGTAGCCGTCGCAGCTGTTCTCGATCAGCAGCTTCCAGTTGGCCTTCATCGAGTACCGGTGGATGCCGGGCAGGATCGTCATGCCCGACTCGGACTGGTTGGCCACCAGGTCCATCAGGTGCCTGGCGTTGCCCAGGTAGTCGGTGAGGTCCTCGACGCCGGGGTCGAAGCTGATGAACACGAACCCCCGGTAGGAGTCCACCCTCGGCGGCGCGACCAGACCGAGCTCGCCCTTCGGGAAGTCCGGGCCGTAGGCCTCGGCGTCGGGGATGTTCACCAGCGCGCCCGTGTTGCGGTAGGCCCAGCCGTGGTAGAAGCAGGTGAAGATCTTGTTGTTGCCCTTGCCCTCCCGGCACACCTGGGCGCCCCGGTGGCGGCAGCTGTTGAGCAGTACCCGCACCTCACCCTTGCCGTCACGGACGAAGATGACCGGGCGACCGGCGACCTGGCGGCTGTGGAAGTCGTTCGGCTTCGGGACCTCCGACTCGTGCCCCACGTAGATCCAGAGCCTGTCGAAGAACAGCTCCTTCTCCCGCTGGTAGACCTCGTCGGAGACGAAGACGTTCCGGTTCACCAGGAACCGCGACCGTTCCCGATCGTCGATCACGAACGGCTGTGTCGTCGGTCCGGTCATCGCACTGCACCTCCAGGTCGCGAGCCTCTCGAGCCCGCCGTCATT
>Ga0310811_10008988_pt1 | contig 12873 bp, 10 predicted proteins | sample YCmetagenome_FD_207642 | JGI IMG/M metagenome (GOLD analysis project Ga0310811, IMG submission 207642) | Soil microbial communities from experimental microcosm in Duke University, North Carolina, United States - YC | ecosystem: Engineered > Artificial ecosystem > Soil microcosm > Unclassified ...
TGCTGGTCATGCCGCTGCATCCTTATGAGCTGATGTTCGCCAAGATCTGGGCGAACGGCCTTGTGGTCGTAACGGCGGCGATGGCCTCGCTTTTCCTGGTGGTCAAAGGCGCGCTGGGCGTGCCCGTGACCGGCTCGGTGTTTCTCTTCCTGCTCGGTCTGTCCACCTACCTTTTTTCAGTGACGGCGCTGGGCATCATGCTCGCCACCCTGGTCCGCTCCATGCCGCAGTTCGGCCTGCTCGCTTTTCCCGTCTTCATCGTGATGAACCTCCTCTCCGGTGGCCAGACGCCTTTGGAGAGCATGCCCGTCGTGATCCAGAAGCTGATGCAATTCGTGCCCTCGACCCATTTCGTCGCGTTTTCCCAGGCCATTCTGTTCCGCGACGCCAGTTTTTCCATGGTGTGGCCCGACCTCGCCAAGATGCTGGCCATCGGCCTCGCCTACACGATTTTCACCCTGTCCCGGTTCAGGAAGATGCTGGCGGCAGTTCAATAGGAAGCGATGGCCATGATCAGAACCATGTCACGGAGACGCAACGCATTGTTTTCAGCCCTGCTGCTGACGGGATGCACCGTCGGTCCCGAATACAAAAAGCCGGAGGTTCCTGTTCCCGATAGCTTCCGATCGCAGATCAACCTCACCCAGGCCGGCTCCTTTGCCGACCAGCCCTGGTGGGGCGTCTTCCAGGACAAGGCGCTTCAGCAATTGATCCGCGACGCCCTGGTGAACAACAACGATCTCAGGCTGGCGATCGCCCGCATCGAAGAGTCTCGCGCGCAGGTCGAGATCATCAACTCCGAAAGCCTCCCGCAGGTGGGTTATCAGGCCCTGGCTGGCGGCGAAAAAAGCGTTATTCCCGCGCCACACAATCCCAAGGCCGCGACCTTCGGTACCTTCGAGGGACTGCTCAGCGCGGCCTGGGAATTCGATCTTTGGGGCCGCATCAAGCATTCTACCGATGCCGCCAAATCCGACCTGCTAGGCCAGGAGGATGTACGGCGCGGCGTGATGCTGACCCTGGTCAGCGACCTGGCAGCGAACTATTTCAACCTGCTGGAGCTGGACCGCGAGCTGGCAATCGCCCAGGAAAGCGCCGCCGCTTACAAAAAAACATTCGATCTGTTCGACGCCCGCTTCCAGGCCGGCAAGGACAGCAGGCTGCCCGTCGAGCGCGCCCAGGCTTCCTATGATGCCAGCACAGCCAACATTCACGATCTGACCCGCCAGATCGGGCAGACCGAAAACGCCATCAGTACCCTGGTGGGCATCTATCCCGGCACCATTGCCCGCGGCGCCAGGCTGGAAGATCAGGCCATGCCGCCAACACCCGTCGGCTCGACCACCGCGCTGTTGCAGCGCCGGCCCGACATCCTGCAGGCCGAGCAGGGCATGATCGCCGCCAATGCACGGATCGGAGAAGCCGTGGCCAACTTCTTTCCGCGTATCGGCCTTTCGACCCTGATCGGTGGACAGGGCCTGCTCGCGGGCGGCAGCTGGAGCGGGTTCGGCGTATGGAGCGCAGCCCTCGGCGCGGCCGGCCCGATCTATTCCGGCGGTGGCCTGGAAGGCAATTACCACCAGCGGCAAGCCGTTTGGGACGAGACCATCGCCACCTACAAACAGAAGGTGCTGATCGCCTTCCGGGAAACTTCCGACGCCCTTAAGGCGCAGGAGACCTTGCCGCTTAGGCGGACCGCACTGAACAGCCAGGTTGGAGCACTGAAAAACTCCACCGATCTTGCCCTGATGCGCTACGACGCCGGACGCTCGAGCTATTTCGAGGTTCTGGAAGCCCAGCAGCAATATTTCCAGGGCGCGTTCGATCTCGCCAGGACCGAACGGGACCAGTTGCTCGCCGTGGTCAATCTCTACAAGGCGCTGGGCGGGGGATGGAGCGCCGAACCCACGCAGCCCGGTGGTCCAAGCCAGGGCGCCACCCTGAGCCCGATCGCGATGAACCAGGCCGACGAGGCCAAACCGGTTCAGGACACCGTCTTGAGCCCCACGAAGGTCGAGATCACACCGCCCCTCGCGCTCAAGTCCGATCAGGAAACCAAGCCGAGCCCGGATGATGCGCACCAATAGCTGTGTTCCCGATGCCTGACGCGATTCCACCCGAGGGCCATGAGAAGTTCAGAAAGCTCGTCGCGCGGGCGCAAAGCCAGCCGCCGGTGCCGACGGCTGTTGTCCATCCTTGCGACGAGGTCTCGCTGAGCGGCGCGGTCGAGGGCGCCAGGCTTGGGCTTATCGCGCCGATTCTGGTGGGACCGGAAGAGCGCATCCGCGACACCGCCGCGCGCGCGGGCCTGGATATCAGCCCCTACGACATCGTCAACGCCGAACACAGCCATGACGCCGCCGCCAAAGGCGTGGCGCTGGTGCGGGCAGGAAAGGCGCAAGCCCTGATGAAGGGAAGCCTGCACACCGACGAACTGATGGGTGCGGTGGTGGCGCGCGAAACCGGCCTGCGTACGGCCCGCCGCATCAGCCATTGTTTCATCATGGATGTGCCCGGCCACGCCGATGCCCTGATCATCACCGATGCCGCGGTGAACATCGCGCCAAGCCTGGAAGAGAAGGTGGACATCATCCAGAACGCCATCGACCTGGCGCACGCGCTGGGCGCCCCGGAGGCGCGAGTAGCCATTCTCAGCGCCATGGAAACCGTCAATCCCAAGGTGCCCTCCACCATCGAAGCCGCGGCCTTATGCAAGATGGCCGACCGCGGACAGATCACCGGCGGCATACTGGATGGCCCGCTAGCGCTGGACAACGCCATCAGTCCGGAAGCCGTCGCGGTCAAGAAGATCAAGTCTCCCGTGGGCGGCCGCGCCAATATTCTGATCGTGCCGGACCTGGAGGCAGGCAATATGCTGGCCAAGAGTCTTGCGCTTCTGGCCGCGGCCGACGGCGCGGGTATAGTTCTGGGCGCGCGCGTGCCGATCATCCTCACCAGCCGGGCGGACGAACTGCTCACCCGGCTCGCATCCTGCGCCGTCGCAAGCCTGCTGGCCGCGGCACGGCGGGTCAGCACCGCGATCCCATGACGCAAATCTCGCCAACCGGCGCGCCCGCAAACAAGTCCGATACCTGTCTCGCCGTGATCAATGCCGGCTCCTCCAGCATCAAGTTCGCGCTCTATGGCGGTGGGGCGGCGGAATGTTTGTTGTTCCGCGGCCAGGTGGAACAGATCGGCGTGGCGCCCCGCCTGCATGTGGTCGACGGCAAAGGCGCCGTCGTGGCCGAACAGCAATGGCCGTCCGAAGGCTTCGACCATCGCGCGGCAACCGGGGAAATCATCAAGACCGCTACCGGCCTGATCCAGGGAACACCGGTTGCGGCCGTTGGACATCGGGTCGTGCACGGGGGCATGAAATACGGCGCTCCCGTCAGGATAAACCCTGAGGTGATCACCGAGCTGTCCAAGCTGGCCCCGCTCGCCCCCCTGCATCAGCCGCACAATCTTGCACCGATCCAGGCCATCGCAGAGCGCGCGCCGCAGCTTCCGCAGGTGGCCTGCTTCGACACCGCTTTCCATCGTTCCCAGCCCCCGCTGGCGCAACTCTACGGCCTGCCGCGCGAGTTCGCCGATGAGGGCATCCGGCGCTACGGCTTTCACGGCCTGTCTTACGAATACATCATGTCCCACCTGCGCGAGCTGTTGCCCGAGCTGGCCGAGTTGCGGCTGGTGATCGCTCATCTCGGCAACGGCGCCAGCCTCTGCGCTGTGCATCACGGGCGCAGCATCGCCAGCACCATGGGTTTTACCGCCGTCGACGGCCTGCTGATGGGTACGCGCTGCGGTTCGCTCGATCCGGGCGTCCTGATCTACCTGATGGACACTTACGGCATAGATGCGCGCCATCTCGAGAAGCTGATCTATCGCGAGTCCGGCCTCCTCGGCGTGTCCGGCATTTCGTCCGACATGCGCAAGCTGCACGCCTCACAGGAGCCGGCGGCCGTCGAGGCGATCTCGCTTTTCGTCTACCGGATTGTGCGGGAAATCGGATCCATGGCGGCCGCGCTGGGCGGTCTGGACGGACTGATCTTCACCGGCGGCATCGGCGAGAATGACGCGGCCGTCCGCGCCCAGATCGGCGAGGGATGCCGCTGGCTGGGACTGGAAATCGACGAGATGCGCAACGGCCGCGGCCAGGACCAGATCAATGCCGACCGCTCGCGTGTCGCTGTCTGGGTCATTCCCACCGACGAGGAACGCCTGGTGGCGCGCCAGACCGCCGCCCTGCTCCGGCAAAACCCGGGAGAGAGAAATGAAGGAAAAACGCCCGCAGCAGCGTAAGACATCACGCGTACGCCTGAAGGGGAAATATTACCAGAAGGAGATGAAAAAGCTGCAGGTCGAGCTTTGCCATCTCCAGGATTGGGTGCAGAAAACCGGCGCCCGCGTCATTCTTCTGTTCGAGGGACGCGATGCCGCCGGCAAGGGCGGTATCATAAAGGCGATCAAGGAAAGGGTCAGCCCCCGCGTCTTCCAGGTCGTGGCCCTGCCCGCGCCGACCGATCGCGAAAAGACCCAGATGTACATGCAGCGCTACATTGCGCATTTTCCCGCCGCCGGCGAAATCATCGTCTTCGACCGGAGCTGGTACAACCGGGCAGGTGTCGAATATGTGATGGAATTCTGCACGGCCGAGCAACATCAGCGATTCCTGAAGCTGACGCCCCTGGCCGAAAAATGGATCGTCGACAGTGGCATCATCCTGATCAAAATATGGCTGGAGGTTGGGATGAAGGAACAGGAACGGCGCTTCAAGGCGCGCATTTCCGATCCCCTGCGCCAGTGGAAGCTCAGCCCCATGGACCTGGAATCCTTCAAGCGCTGGTACGAATATTCCAAGGCCCGGGACATGATGCTGGAAGCCACCGATAGCAAACATGCGCCTTGGTATATCCTGCGCTCCGACGACAAGCAGCGCGCCCGGCTGAACGGCATCGCGCATATTCTTTCGCGGATTCCCTACAAGCACATCAAACACGACAAGGCGAAGCTGCCTAAGCGCTCCAGGCGTCACAAATATGACGACGAAGCGCCTCTGCGCGGCCGGACATTCATTGAGGAACGCTATTGAGCCGCCGCGCACGCGGCGCGCGGGAAAACCAGCAGCTCGGCTAAGGGTTCCACCCAATAGCGACAACCCGCCAAGGCGATATCGTTCTTCTATCTGGACGGAAATTCCGACTTGGCCGGATCGGGATTGTGCCAATTTATGGAGGTACTCCTATGGATCGCGGCTTTTCTCCTGCCGACATGGCGCAGGATCTGAATATTTGCGAGATGCCGCCCGGTTCGGATCGCCGCGCTTTCATGATGCGAAGCGCACTCGCCATTTCGATCGCCACCCTCACCGGCCGGCCGATCGCCGCGATCGCGGCGCAGCCCGCCAAGGCACCGCCGCTCGATCCCAATCTCAATGTCGTCAAGAAATCCAAGGGACCGGTGATGACCACGGTCGAGGAATTCTACAAGGTGGGACCGGGGCCCTCATCCTCGCACACCATCGGGCCAATGCGGATCACCTATGATTTCTACCAGCGCTGCACCAAGCTGCCGGCAGACCAACTGAAACAGGCGACGGCCCTGAAGGTCAACCTGTTCGGCAGCCTCAGCGCGACCGGCAAAGGCCATGGCACCGAGCGCGCTTCGCTGGCCGGCATCGTGGGCAAGGAACCGGCCACGGTTGACCCGGCCTTCCTCGACGGGCTGCGCGACAAGCCCGATCAGGTCTTCCCGGTCAAGCTGGGCGATAAGACCATCAACGTGTCCCTGAAGGATGTCATATACGACAATCCCAAGGGCAATTTCCCTCACCCCAACACCATGACCTGCAAGCTGCTGGCCGGCGACAAGGTTTTGCTGGAGCAGGAATATTATTCCGTCGGCGGCGGCTTCATCGAATGGAAGGGCTACAAGCCACCCCAAAAGGGCCAACCCAAATATCCTTACGAGCGGATGGCGCAGATCCTGGAGCACTGCAAGAAGAACAAGATCTCCCTGGCGCAGCTCGCGATGGCCAACGAGACATCCGTCTCCGGCAAGAGCGAAGCCGAGGTGAATGCCCATCTCGACAAGATCCTGGGCGCGATGCGGGCCACCGTGAAAACCGGACTGGCGGCTCCGACCTCAACCCTGCCCGGGCCGATCAAGCTCAAGACCAAGGCGCACGACATTTTCGTAAGCGCCTCCAAGCAGGAAGGTGTGGCGCGCAAGGCCATCGGCCTTGTCTCCGCCTATGCGCTGGCGGGTTCGGAGGAAAATGCCCGTGGCCATCTGGTGATCACCGCGCCGACCGGCGGCTCGGCCGGCGTGCTGCCTGCCGTGGTCTATTCGCTGGGCGAGAATGGCGCCAAGCTCTCCGATGACAAGATCAAGCAAGGCCTGCTGGCCGCGGCGCTGGTCGGCTATCTCTGCAAGCACAATGCGACGCTCTCTGCGGCCGAAGGCGGCTGCCAGGCTGAAATCGGCGTCGCCTCCGCCATGGGCGCGGCGCTGATCGCCACCGCCTATGGCGATCCGCCCCAGGTTGCGGCCAACGGCGCGGAAGGCGCGCTGGAACATCATCTCGGCATGACCTGCGATCCCGTCGCCGGCTATGTTCAGATTCCCTGCATCGAGCGCTGCGCTTTCGGCGCGGTGAAATCCTGGACCGGCTATCTGATCGCCAAGAACGAGGTCCCCGCGAACCGCCGCGTCGATCTGGACACCACCATCGACGCCATGGCGCTGACCGCCAAGGAGATGAACTCGAAATACAAGGAGACGTCAGAGGGCGGCCTGGCCGTTTCCGTCACTCTCTGTTGACCGCCGTGCCGGCAGCAGGCAAGACCGCAAACCGCCTGGTTTCCGCCGCCGCAATCGCGTGGTTGGCCGCGTCCGTCTTCTATTCCTATCAATATGCGCTGCGATCGGCGCCGTCCGTGATGATGCCGCAACTCGGCGACACCTTCGGATTGGCGGCCGCCGCGCTGACGGCGCTGGTGGGCCTGTTCTACTACGGCTACGCCCCGTTCAGCCTGGTCGCCGGCGTGGCGATGGACCAGCTCGGGCCCCGCAAGATCGTGCCCGCTGCGGCGGCGCTGGTGGGGATCGGCGCGCTCCTCTTCGGCAGCGGAGACCCGGTCCTGGCGCGGATGGGCCGCTTCCTGCAAGGCGCGGGCGGCGTGTTCTCGCTGATCAGCGCGGTCTATATCGCCACCAATCATTTCCCGGCCAATCGCGGCGCGACCCTGGTCGGCGCCACGCAGATGTTCGGCATGGCTGGCGGATCGGCCGGCCAGTTCGCGGTGGGCGCCGCCATCACCGGCGGCATGATCTGGAGTCAGTTCTGGATCGGCGCTGGTATCGCCGGACTGGTGATCGCGGGCCTGCTGCTGGCCTTCATTCCCGAAACGCCGCCGCGCGCCGCGCCGCCGCAGGGCCGCGCCAGGCAGGTGGGCACGGCGATCCTTGCGGTGTTCCGCAATCCGCAATCCCTGATGTGCGGCCTGATCGCCGGTCTTTTGTTTCTTCCCACGACAATCTTCGGCATGGTCTGGGGCGTGCGCTTTCTGGAAGAAGGCCACAATGTTCCCTACGGCCTGGCCGTGATGCGCTCGGCCGCCGTGCCCTTCGGCTGGATCATCGGTTGTCCCCTGCTCGGCCTGCTGTCGGACCGGATCGGGCGCCGCAAGCCGGTCATCATCGGGGGCGCGGCCACGCTTCTTTGCTGCCTGGTTCTTATTCTCTACGGACCCCCCGGCCTGCTGCCGCCTTTCGGCCTGGCGCTGATCGCCGGCATCGCCTCCGGCGCGGCGATGCTGCCCTATACGGTCATCAAGGAAGCCAACCGCCCCGCGCACAGCGGCACTGCGACCGGCGCCATCAACTTCATCAATTTTTCCCTGACCGCTCTTCTGGGACCGGTATTCGGATCCCTGCTGATGCGGGCAAGCGGCGGGGGCCCGCGGGCGCTCGCGCACTATCAGACCGCGTTCGAACCGCTTTGCTACGGCGTGGCCGCGGCAATCATCCTCACCTTGCTGCTGAAAGAAACGGGACCGCGCGCCAGGGAATTGGCGCCGGACGGATCCTTCTCCGAACTGCGGAAAAAGGGGCTGACCGGGCACACATGATCAACAAGGAGTTTCAATATGTCTAGTCCGGCGGCAAAATCGCGCGAAGTTCATGACGGCGCCACGCCCTGGTTCACTTTCAGCCCGGGCCTTTGGACCCGCGAGATCAATATCCGCGATTTCATCCAGCAGAATGTCTCTCCTTATTATGGCGATGGCACATTCCTCGCCGGCCCGACCAAGCGGACAACCGCCCTCTGGGCGAAGCTGCAGGAGCTGTTTGTCGAAGAACGCAAGAAAGGGGTCCTGGATGTTTCGCAGATTCCCAGTTCGATCACCGCGCACGCCGCCGGCTATATCGACAAGGAAAACGAAGTCATTGTGGGGTTGCAGACCGAGGCGCCGCTGAAACGGGCGATCATGCCCAATGGCGGCATCCGGCTGGTACTGAACGCACTCAAGACTTATGGCTATCAGCCCTATCCTTCCGTCGTCGATATTTTCACCAAGTACCGGAAAACGCACAACGACGCCGTCTTCGACGCCTATACCGCGGATGTCCGGCGCTGCCGCAGCTCCCATATCCTGACGGGCCTGCCTGACGCCTATGGCCGCGGCCGCATCATCGGCGACTATCGCCGGGTGGCGCTCTACGGCGTTGACCGGCTGATCGAGCGCAAGAAGGAGGAAAAAAACGGGCTGGATGCTGAGCCGTCCAGCGACGAGATCATCCGCGACCGCGAGGAACTGGCGGAGCAGCTCCGGGCCCTGGGTGAGCTGAAGGAGATGGCGGCCAAGTACGGCTTCGATATTTCCGGGCCCGCGCGGACGGCCAAGGAAGCGGTGCAATGGCTCTATTTCGGTTACCTCGCCGGCGTGAAGGAGCAAAACGGCGCCGCCATGTCGCTGGGACGCACCTCGACCTTCCTGGATATCTATTTCGAGCGCGACCTGGCGGCGGGCCTGCTGACCGAAGACCAAGCCCAGGAGATCGTGGACGACTTCGTCATCAAGCTGCGCATCATACGTTTCCTGCGCACGCCGGAATATGACGATCTCTTCGCCGGCGATCCGACCTGGGTCACCGAGTCCATCGGCGGCATGGGCGACGACGGCCGCCCCCTGGTGACACGCACCAGCTTCCGCTTCCTGCAGACGCTTTACAATCTGGGACCCGCGCCCGAACCCAACCTCACCATCTGGTATTCCCCGCGCCTGCCTGAGCATTTCCGCCGCTTCGCCGCCAAGGTGGCGATCGATACCAGCGCGCTCCAGTTCGAGAGCGATGAGATCATGCGCAGCGCCTGGGGCGATGACGGCGCGATCGCCTGCTGCGTTTCCCCGATGAGGGTCGGCAAGCAGATGCAGTTCTTCGGGGCGCGCTCCAATCTGGCGAAATGCCTTCTCTATGCGATCAATGGCGGCCGGGACGAGGTATCCGGCGAACAGATCGGCCCCAGGACAGAGCCGGTGAAGGGCGACACTCTGGAATTCGATGACGTGCTGGGGAAATTCGAGCACATGATGGACTGGCTGGCCGGCGTCTATGTCAGCGCCATGAATGTCATCCACTATATGCACGACAAATATGCCTATGAGCGTCTGGAGATGGCGCTTCACGACTATGCGCCGTTTCGCACCATGGCGTTCGGTATGGCCGGCATGTCGGTCGTGGCCGACAGTCTTTCAGCGATCAAATATGCGCAAGTCAAAGTGATCCGCGATCAGACCGGCCTGGTGACGGACTATATCATCGAGGGTGATTTTCCCAAATACGGCAACAATGACAATCGCGTGGATCACCTGGCAACCTGGCTGGTCTCCACCTTCATGGCGAAGCTGCGCAAGCACCCCACCTACCGCCACGCCCTGCATACCCAATCCATTCTGACCATCACCTCGAACGTGGTGTACGGCAAGGCCACGGGAAACACGCCGGACGGACGCCGTCATGGCGAGCCTTTCGCGCCCGGCGCCAATCCCATGCATGGCCGCGACAATCACGGCATTCACGCCTCCGCCGCATCGGTCGCCAAGATTCCCTACCGCGATGCCGAGGATGGCATCTCCCTGACCTCGACCCTGGTTCCGACGGGCCTTGGCCACACCCCGGAGGACAGAACAAACAACCTGACCGCGATCCTGGACGCGTTCTTCGGCACCTCGGGCTATCACATGAACGTCAATGTCCTGAACCGCGAAACCCTGATCGACGCGATGGATCACCCGGAAAAATATCCCAGCCTGACAATCCGGGTTTCCGGTTATGCCGTCAATTTCGTCCGCCTGACCCGCGATCAGCAGATGGATGTCATCAGCAGAACCTTCCATGGAGCATGAGATGGCCACCCAGACCGCCGATGCGTCCCTGCAAGCCAAAAGCCCGTACGAACTGAGAATAGATCAGAGCCGGCATGTGCCCGATCCCGAGGTGCGGGCCGGAATCGCCAGCGGCGAATTGGGTTTCCTGCACTCCTTCACCACGGGATCGGCGGTTGATGGTCCGGGCATCCGCGTGGTGGCCTGGACGTCGCTGTGCATGTTCGGGTGCAAGTACTGCCACAATCCCGATACCTGGACGCGGTCGAACGGCACGCCGGTGACCATAGACCGGGCGATCAATGAACTGCGGAAATACGCCGCCGGACTTCGGATCATGAAGGGCGGTTTCACCCTCTCTGGCGGTGAGCCGCTGATGCAGGCCCGGTTCGCCGCCCGGCTTTTCGCCGGGGCCAAGGAGATGAAGATACACACGGCGATCGAGACCAACGGCTTTTATGGTGACCGGCTGTCGGACAAGGAGCTTTCCGACATAGATCTTGTGATCCTGGATATGAAGGCGTTCAGCCTGGAACAGCACAAGCGCGTGACCAACGGCATCGAGAATGCGCCCGTCCTCGCCTTTGCCGAGCGGCTGGGCCGGAGCAAGCATCCGATGTGGCTGCGCTATGTCCTGGTGCCCGGCCTCACCGATGTCGCGGACGAAATGGAGCGCCTGGCCGCGTTTGCGGCCTCACTGGGCGTGGTGGAACGGGTGGAAATCCTGCCCTTTCATCAGATGGGCCGCTACAAATGGGAAAAGCTGGGACTGGATTATACCTTGGCGCAAACCCAGCCACCGTCCGTCGAATCCGTCGGCATGGCCGTGGATATCTTCCGCAAGGCAGGCCTGGTGGCGCATTAGCCGGGAGAGTCGGCAGGCTCGGCCGCCGCCCGCGCAGACCGTCGCGCCACGCAGCGAAAACCGAGATGGCAGGTGGTGCTCTCGACAGACTGGCCCACACGGGCAGCGGGGCGATAGCGCTCGCAATAGTTTGGCGCTGAAAGAAAGGAGCCACCCTTCATCACATGGCGGGGAACGGAAAGGCCGGACATTTCCAGGCTGCCTTCGCCCAATCGCCGGACAGGAAAACGAAGCGTGGCAGAACAGTCCGATGCGGCGGGCTGGCGGGATGCATACGGGTCGGCGGTCCACTCCCACACATTGCCGATCATGTCGTAAAGGCCGTACGCGTTCGGCGGGAAGAAGCCCACCGGCGAAGTGCCTTCAAAACCTCCGCAGGTGAGATTCTGCCACGGGAATTCTCCCTGCCAGATATTGGCCATCAGATAGCCAGCGGGCATCAGCTCGCTACCCCAGGCAAATTCGGCACCTTCCAAGCCGCCGCGGGCGGCATATTCCCACTCCGCCTCGGTTGGCAGGTCTTTGCCGGCCCACTGGGCATAGGCTTGCGCGTCCTCGTAACTGATGTGGACCACGGGATGCTTCGATTTGCCCTCCAGCCCGCTGCGTGGGCCGTGGGGATGGCGCCAATCGGCGCCCGTCACGAAATGCCACCACTGCCGGTCATTGGCGAGATTGACCAGGCCATTGGGTTTGCGGAAAACCAGCGAGCCGGCCTCCCCGCCTTGCCGCTGCTTTTCGGCCGAGGTGACATAGCCCGTGGCCCGCACGAAATGATCGAACTCCAGATTCGTTACGGGATGGCGGTCGATCCAGAATCCGTCCACCGTGACCTGGCGCGCGGGGGCTTCTTCGGGATGGTGATCGTCCGATCCCATCAGAAAATTGCCGCCGGGTATCCACACCATGCCGGCGTGTCCGGGTGAAGAGCGATGAAGCCTCGCCTTTCGGCGGGGCGGCATTCTGGCCACATGATGCGGCCGGCCAAAAGGTTCGGGATGCGGCACACGCAGGCCGCCAAGCCAGGAGAGCATGATATTTATTCCTTCGACAAGCAGCCGAAGCTAATCCGGCCGCTGCTGGCTCGGCGATTGGACCAAGGTCCTACGCCAGCCGGAAAAAGACCGAAAGAAAAGCAAACAGGCCGATCGCCAAAAGCACCATTGCAGCCAAAAAGGCGGCGGAACGGATCGGCCTTTCACCGATTCCCGCGATGGCGCGGAATTTGGGCTGCCACATATACTTCACGCCTTGCCGGTACTGCCAACTCGATATGGCAAGACACAGAATGCCGACACCGATCAGGGCCAGGCCCAGGATGCGGGGCGCTCCGGGACTGAGGGGGCGGCTCCCCTCACTCTGCATCTGCGTGAATCTCTGAAAGAACTGCACGATGGTGAAGCCGAAGCTGATGAGGGAAACGGCGGTGCGGATCCAGGCCATGAAGGTCCGTTCCAGCGCCTGACGGGTATTGAGCCACGCGAAGTGGTTGCCGGCAGTGGCTTCGGTCGCAAAACGATCTTCAGAAGAACCGGTCAAGGAAGACCGGTCCCGTCACCGGTCAAGGCCTGAAGCCAGACGCCAGCGGACTGTCGGGGTGGCCGAAAATTTCCAACC
>Ga0310811_10008989_pt1 | contig 12872 bp, 12 predicted proteins | sample YCmetagenome_FD_207642 | JGI IMG/M metagenome (GOLD analysis project Ga0310811, IMG submission 207642) | Soil microbial communities from experimental microcosm in Duke University, North Carolina, United States - YC | ecosystem: Engineered > Artificial ecosystem > Soil microcosm > Unclassified ...
GTTTACAATAAACGAAATTAGGTTAACAGATGTGCCTAAGTCGATACAGCTCTCGCTGTAATCAAAACTTTCGCCTTCCCGCAAGTTGACAGCAACAGTACGCGTGACATTGTTGCTTAGTTTATTCCGTGTTGAGTTTGCAGAGGCGTTTGACGAGGGGCTTTCCAATTTATTCACTTCTTTGTTCACTTCCTGAGAAGCCTTGCTCTTGATTTTGTTCAATAAATTTTGTGCCGACAGGTTGAGCAGTGACATCGCGCATGCAACAGTCAAAAGATATTTGATTCTCATAATCGGGTGATTAATGTTCAATTTCAAAATTTTATTTCTGTCTAAGGGCCTTGCTCACGGCTTGTGATTTTGAATGCACGTGAAGTTTATTGTAGACATTGCAAATGTGTGTGCGAATCGTGCTGATGCTTACCGAATATTTTTCGGCCATTTTCTTGTACGACAACCCATCTACAAGTGAAAACAAGATTTCTTTTTCGCGCACGGTCAGTTGATATTCTTCCAACGAGTTCCCAGGCGGCTTCTGAAAAGCTTGAATCACCTTTCGCGCGATGCTCGCGGACATCGGCGCTCCTCCACCATGTAGCTCGCGAATCGCATCAATGATCTCTTCAGGCGGCGTCTTTTTGAGTAAATAACCCATCGCCCCCGCTCTCACCGCTTCAAAAATTTTGTCATCATCTTCAAAAACCGTGAACATGATAACTTGAATCAAGGGAAAATTAGACTTGACCGTGCGTACACCCTCTATGCCTGAGATATTTGGCAAGCCGATGTCCATCAGTACAATCTCAGGTAGGGTTCTCCCAAACTCGCTAACGACGTTGGTTAAATTGGCAAGTGAAGCAACACAGGTCATTCCTTCGGTATTGTTGATCAAGTTGCTGAGACTCCCTCTCAGGGTGTTGTTATCTTCTACGATAGCCACTTTGATCATGATGCAAGGTTTTGTGAAAGGGCTATTTTTCCTATCAGACGTTTATTTGATTTTTAGAAGAACAGTAGAGCCTACACCCTGTGTTGACTGAATTTGCAGTTCGGCTTTCATCATTTTAGCGCGGCTGCGCATACTTTGAATTCCATTGCCCTGGAAAGGTTTTGAAACATCAAATCCCTTTCCTTTGTCTGTAATTTCTACAGTGAGTGGCGAAACTGAGACTTTAATGCTGGCGAATTTGCTTTCCGAATATTTTACCAAATTGTTCACCGCTTCTTTCATGATCAAGTAGACATGCTGTCTGTGGTCCATCGACAGCCTCACGTGCGAAACACTCTCTGGCACCTCAATTTGATAGTCTATTCCTTTGGCTTCAAAAAGTTTGGAGGCGAAATTCTGAACTCTCACCATCAATCGATCAAATGAATCATTTCTCGGATTTATACTCCAGACAATATCGTCCATACGCTCCATCAACGTAATAGAGTTGTCCTTGATCTCCGCCAACATAGAATGCTTCGTTGATTCGTTGGCTTTCAGTGCCATGTCGCTCAAGATGGAAATAGAACTTAGCGTGGACCCCATGTCATCGTGAAGGTCGGTGGAAATTTTTGCGCGCAGCCTTTCCAGTCTTAGCATTTGAGCCAATCTGATTCGATAAAAAACATAAATAATGCTGCCTGCCGCCAGCATGCACAAAACCATGAACCACCAGGTGGCCCAAAACGGCGGAATGATTTTGATCAAGATAAAATCGCCCGTTTCATTCATCACTCCATCTCCGTTCGCTCCTTTTACCCGAAAAATATAACTGCCGGGATTTAGGTTGGTGTAATTGGCAAAACCTTGCGTGGCGTTAACCCATTCCTTATTAAAACCATCCATTTTGTAATAGAATTTGTTTCCTCCCGGATTCGAATAATTCAGCACCGCAAAGTCAAATGAAAATTGATTTTGTGCGTATTCAATTGTCACACTTTTTCCCGAGGCATTTTCGCTCCACGCAACCGGTTTCCCGAACACCTTAAATTGCGTCAGGTGGATCTCGGGAACATTTTCATTGGAGGTGATTTTTGCAGGATCAAAGACGGTGATAAAATTCCAAGCGCCGATCACCATTCGGCCATCCGACAGTTTTTCAAAAATGACTTCGCCCATTTTCTCCAAGCCGTCTTCTTCTTTAAACAGACGCATGTTGCCCTTTTGATCATCACGAGCTAGCCCTTTGTTCATAGCGATCCAAAGTCGCCGCTGATTGTCGATTTGCACGCCTAGCACGCTGTTGGATGGCAGCCCATTACTGGCCTCGATTCGTTGTGTCGAGTCACCTTTTGATTTTATAAGTCCTCCATTCGTTGCGATCCAAATGGCATCTTCTTTCTTGACCATCGACGCAATGTGACCTCGCGTCACTTTATCTTTTGGTGCTGTAAGCTTCTTCTGCTTTCGGTTGTACTTCCAAAGCCCAAGCCCGTCATCTGCGAACAGGACGTTATGATCATCGTCTTCTAAAATATCCCACACATTGAAATTATAAATCTGACCACCGCCGGATTCAGGTCCACGAACATAATCATAGCATTTTCCCGTGGACGGGTCGAATTTGCTAATGCCTTTTTTGTAAAAGCACACCCACCCGATCCCTTCGCTGTCTTCGAAATATTTCACCACTCGATTACTTGGCAAAGTCGTCGAATCATGGGGGTTGTGATAGAACGATCTAATGGAATTCGTTTTGGTGTCTAATCGATGAAGACCGTGAAGCGTAGAAATCCAGAGGTACCCTTTCTTGTCTCTGAAAACATCGTTGCCCTGGCCGCTCTCGTCAACGGAACTGTTTTCAGGAATGCGGTTCCATTTTTTCAGAAGATTAAAATTCCGGTCAAATTTGTACAACACATTTCCGTACCACGTTGCCATCCAAATGGTGTCGCCTTCACTCAAAATGCAGTTTATTGCACCGAAAGCAGGCGCCGGTGCAGAGACCTTCGAATCAAAAAAAGTAGTCTTGAAATTTTGTCGATAAGGATCGAGAATATGAACACCGTTAGATGCCGTGCATATCCAAACAATCCCTGAATGATCACTGTAAACAGATTTGACCGCGATTTTATTGGCAGGATCATATTGATGCAAGATGAAATTACGATTTGCGTCATCCCATTCTCCGAAACCGCCATCACTTAAGGTCCACAAATGATATCTGCCATCCCTGGTCTTCGACTCCGCCAGGTGATCGACCACGTTGTAAATAGTAATTTTTTGGTCTTGGGGTATTTTGATGCTGTTGATGTCCAGTTTTTTTTCATCAGGAAAAAATTTTATCAAGCCACTTCCCCACGTGCCCGCCCATAATTGATGATTATGGTCTTCCATGATCTGAGCGACAATGGGACCTAAAAATCCTTTCTTGTTATCTCGAGGGAACCAATCCACCACTGAAAAAGACTTGGTGTTCAGGTTAAATTGATACATCCCATATTGAGTACCCACCCACATTCTCTCTGCCGAATCGAGATAGAGCGAATGTATCAGGTTACTGCTTCTGAATTCTGACTCATCGGTGTGGCATCGATTTACGAAATGCTGAAAACAATCGCACGATGGATCGTATAAGTCCAGGCCGATATTAGCAGTCCACAACCTGTCTTGTCTGTCGATGTACAAAACGACTGTATTAGCGATCGACCCCGGGTTCTCATTTTGTCTAAATACTTTTTCGATTTTCCAGGAATTCAAATTCATTCGAGTCAATCCTCCAGACGTAGCAATCCAAAGGTGGTGATCCTTGTCTTCTGCTATGGCTTGAACAAGATTGTCAGGCAGGGAAAGTGAATCCTTCGGATCGCTTCGAAAAACGATGATGTTGTTGCCGGTATAAAGATTTAGCCCGTCCGTGGTTCCGATCCAGATAAATCCGCGGCTGTCTTGAAAAACACAGCTCGTTTCGTTGATGGACAAACCTTCCTTCGTGGTGAGCTGACTGAAGAGGTAGTCGTTTTTCACGATCGTTCGCTGGGCAACGCAAATCATGCAAACCAGCAGGCAGCCAACAGAGAGCAGGGTCCTCATTTAAGAGGAAAAGTAAAAAAATATTCCTTCGGTTTAGCGGAAGTGTTTTAAAGTGACCACTTCTTCCGGTTTTAAAAAGCGCCATTGGCCGCGCCCGAGATCTTTTTTATCGAGCCCAGCATATACCACCCGATCCAGTCGTTCCACTTCGTACCCCAAGGCTTCAAATATTCGGCGTACAATGCGGTTCCAACCAATGTGCAGTTCAATGCCAATCTCTTTTCCATCGTCACTCACGATGGCGATATCGTCTACTTGCGCTTTGCCTTCTTCAAAATAAACTCCATCGAGAATTTTTTGCAGGTCGTTTTTTGAAAGAGGTCTGTTCAGTTCGACTTTGTAAATCTTTTTCACGTTGTATGACGGGTGAGTAAGCTTGTCAGCAAGGTCACCATCATTGGTAAGTAAAAGCAAGCCTGTTGTATTCCTGTCGAGGCGTCCCACGGGGTAAATTCGCTCCTTGCACGCGCTGGCCACGAGGTCCATGACGGTGTTGCGTTCTTCCGGGTCATCCGTGGTGGTGATAAATCCTTTTGGCTTGTTTAGCAAAACGTACACCAGAGGTTCAGCCTTCAGTTTTCTCCCCTCATAACGAACATCATCCGTGGCTTTTACTTTGTGGCCCATTTCTGTGATGGTCTCTCCATTTACAGTAACCAAGCCCATTTTGATGAACTCATCCGCCTCACGTCGCGAACCAACGCCGCTGTTGGCCATGAATTTGTTCAATCTTATCAGTCCATCTTCCGGCTTCAAACCGGCATCAATGTTCTTTCGCTGATGTTCCTGCGCAGGGCCGCCAAAGGATTTCTTCTTTTCCCTCACACGAAAAGGCTTTCCGTAATTGGATGAACGCTCTTTCTTTTCCGTTTTCGAAAACGAGGGTTTTTCGCCTTCGCTTGTCTTTTTGAAAAAGCGATCATCTACTTTCTTCACATCGTCGCGCGAAAATTTCCGCACGCCCGCACCTTCGTCTCTCTTACGGAATTTTCCTTCGCCAGACTCATCTCTTTTTCTGAATGAAGTCCTCTCCTTCTTGTCGCCAAAATCTTCGCCCCTTTTTTGAAATGAAGGTCTTTCTCTCTTTTCGCCAAAACCTTCACCCCTTTTTGGAAATGAAGGTCTCTCTCTCCTGTCACCAAAACCTTCGTTTCTTTTTCCAAACCTTCTTTCACCTTGGCCTCCGTCTCTTTTCCTAAACGAAGGTTTGTCCGTTTTATCTCCGTACGGTCTTTCTCTTCGCGGTCCAGCGAATTCACCTCGGCCACGCTTCTCCGTTTTATCAAATTTTGAAAACCGGTCGGGGCCTGATTTTCTGAATCCCGACCTGGAGCTTCTCCCTTCGCCCTCATCTCTTTTGCGAAAAGCACTATTGCTTTTGCGGGCGAATGGTTTTTCACCCCTGCTGGCGAACGGCTTCCTGCGTGGACGGTCTTCTGAGCCAGACTCTCGTTCTGGTTTGTTTGACTTCCTGTCGCGGAAATTTCTTTCTGCTTGTGTCTTTTTTCCGAATGAAGTTTTCCCTCCTGCTCTGCGCTCGCGTGCCATGGTTGTCTAATTTCTAATGAATGTAATGGTATGATTGGTGATAAAAAAATCGCCCTGACTGCAATCGTCAGGGCGATTCATTTATGTCTTTTTCGTTTCTTATTGGTTATCCGGCGTTTCCCCGATGGTATTTACTTCGTTGCTGAAGTCTTTCGGGGTCGGCAGTTCATTGATGTCGTTGATGCCGAAGTACTCCATGAATTTTGGGCTTGTCCCATAGAGCATCGGGCGGCCAATGGATTCTGCTTTCCCTTGGATTTCTCCTCCAGTCGCTGAAGTGCACCTAATATATCTTCTTCAGGAACTTCCGCGTTGAACATTTCAGAAAGGCAAGCCTTAAGGTCGGCGATCTTCACGGGCGATGGTGAGCAGAACACCAGTGCCTCAATATGGTTTTGCAGGAAATCCATGTTATTCGTTATTCGTTGATCTGTTATCAGTTAAGTGAGAATTTACGCGATTGGCTTGTAACGGATAACCATCAGTGTTCTCAGTCCTGTTTCATCATCTTCGCCTCAATTGACTGCGTGGTGTGAGGCACAGCAATCAATCTTTCCTTTGAAATCAACTTGCCCGTCACTGAGCAAATGCCATACGTCCTGTTCTTGATTCGAACCAACGCATTTTCCAAGTTGGTGATGTATTTTTGTTGGCGAGCCGCCAATTGGCTCATGTTCTCTTTCTCGGCAGTTTCGGCACCGTCTTCCAGCACTTTCGTGTTTCCGCCCGAAGTAGAATCCGTACCTTCATCATTGTTGCGGTTCAATGTCTCTTTCAGGATTTTGAACTCCTCACGTGCTTTGTCGAGTTTGCCATTGATAAGCACTTCAAACTCCTTTAGTTCTTCGTCGCTGTAGCGCGTCTTATCGTCAGACATCGAAGTAGACTTGGCGGGTTTGTGCGCGATGGGGCGCTGATTCAGGATCGGGAAAATATTCAATTGCGCGGGTGCGGGTTTCGCAGCTACCACTGGTTTTACTTCCTTTTTCTTCGCTACGGCTTTGGCGGCTTTTTTGGCTACCTTTTTTGCTGGCTTTTTAGGGGCTGCTTTTTTCGCTACTACCTTCTTCACTTTTTTCGCAGCCGTCTTTTTCGCAGGCTTTTTAGCCGCTGTTTTTTTAACCGCTTTCTTTGCTGGTTTGGCGGCTTTTTTCTTAGCTGATTTTGCCATAGAACTTGTCCTTAAAAATGGGTTTTAAAAAGTAGCCGCAAAAATACGGTACTATGCACGAAACAAAAAATCCGACATAAAGTTTGAATTTGGCTGTACCCTCCTGAAAAAGGTAGACCCCAGAATAAATCAGGACGACTTAGTTATCGAAATCGGGGTCGTAGCTAGCCTCTCGCCCGCCTTTTTCGCTATTCTCATCCTCTTCGCCTCCTTCAAATTCGCTATCGCCTTCGAAGTCATCATTTCCGGCAAAGTCTTCACCTCCGCTTTCTCCTCCTTCTTCAAATTCTTGTGGTTTTCCTGACTCCACGTCGTAGCCGCCATCGCTGTTTTTGGTGGCGGGAACCTTCACCAGGTAAACAGAATCCTCCGTTTCCAAAGGAAAAACAAAAATCGGCTCATTCTTCGCGTTGGTGATGCGTGTGATACTTGCCTCATATCCATTTGGATATTGGTCATGCATCAGTTCACGCAAATCATCGGACAAGTTCTCGAGACTCTTAATAACTCTCTTTTTCGCAGCTGCCATCGTTAGGGATACTATAAAAAAACGGCTCAAATAGCGAAGGTTTGCAGGAGTAGGCAAGATTTTTCAAAGATTTTTTTTGGTCTTCAGGGAAATATTCCTACTTTTCATTTCCAAACAACAAAAATCTAACCCCACCACCTATCGATCTATACTTCTACTTCACCTAAACCACGAATAGAAATGATCGATAATCAGTGCAGCGACAGTCAATTGGTGTTGCTCTATCAAACCGGAAGTGAAGAGGCGTTCGAGATGTTGCTTCACAGACACAAATCACGGATTTACACAGCCATTTACTTAATCGTAAAGGATCGTTATGTAGCCGAAGACCTGCTTCAAGATACGTTCATCAAGGCGGTGAATGTGATTAAGAGTGGTCGTTACAACGAAGAGGGCAAGTTCTTGCCTTGGCTGAGTAGAATTGCCCATAATTTAGCCATCGACCACTTTAGAAGTAACAAACGTCATCCGGAGATTACGTTGGAGGATGGCAGCCGCGTGTTCGATTCGCTACAATTTGCTGAAGACTCTTTCGAAACAATTCAACTCAAGCAGGATACTAAGGCCAAATTGCGTGCGTTGATTAAGGAGTTACCTGAAGAACAAAAAGAAGTGTTAATCATGCGAAACTATCTCCAGATGAGTTTCCAGGAAATTGCCGATCGCACCGGGGTCAGCATCAACACTGCGTTAGGCCGCATGCGTTACGCATTAATCAACCTGAGGAAAAAAATGATCTCTGTTAATTACAATAATGCCTATGACAAAAAATTTTACCCAACAAGACCTGATGAGGCGCCTTTACCTCGAAACCTCTCCGGAGGAGACCAAGGCAATTGACAAAGCCCTGCTGACGAACAACGAACTGCAGCGGCAATACAACGAGCTGATCGCCGTAAAGAAAGAACTGGATAGCGCACAGCTTCAGCCTTCCGACGCAGCAATTAAAAATATCCTGCATTATGCCCAAGGCTTGCAGGAACACAGCTAGTTGCGTCAAAAATCGAACTTCCAATGCCCCGTTTTCCGGGGCATTTTTTTGGGGCTTTCGCCAAGTTTTTTCGCCATTTGAATGAAATATTACTTGGCTATTGTTTTTACGTGAATTCAACTCTTATTGCTTGAACCACAGGCATTTGTTTTCCGTTATTTGTAGTAACCACTACAAAAAATGAAACATTCACCTAAACTGGCCATCCTCCAAAGTTTGGACTCCATGGATCAGGTTCAGATGGAAAACGTGCTTCAATACATCAAAGGCGTTTTGCAACAGCCTGGTCACCTGGACTACAAGACTTTCAAAAAGGAAGCCATGAAAGAGATCCGGAATGCATTGAAGCAAAACAGAAGGTCAGAGAACCTCCAGTTTGCGTAGGTGCGAGCGGTCAACGAATGAGCGGACGCCCAATGCGATCCGCTAAAAATCTTCACCCCTAAAGTCTCAAAGAGTATTGTCGGGAAAATCCGGCGTTAACAATAGCGACCTAGTTGTCTTTGGCCTTGTCGTCTTTGAAGTACTTGTCTTCGTCGAACTCGTCTGATTTCTTGACGGCGGGTCCGATCTCCAGGATTCGGAATTCGGTGCGCCTGTTTCTATCGCGACCTCTAGGGTTATCTGTTCCGTCGGGATTGGTATTTCTGGCAATCGGTTTGCTTTCACCATACCCCTTCGCCTCGAGGCGTTTCGGATCGATTCCTTTTCGAATGAGATAGTTCACTGTGCTTTCAGCTCTTCGCTGCGACAAATCAAGGTTGTAGACTTCAGACGCTATGCTGTCGGTATGCGAGCCCATCTCAATTTTTATTTCCGGATTGTCTTCGAGAAGTTGTGCCAGGCCATCAAGTTCTTTCGCTGCGTCTTTGTTGATGTCCGCCATGTTGTACTCGAAATAAATGTTTTTTAGTCGGATGGTAATATTTTTTGCCTTTCGGTCGAGGATCATCAACGTGTCGAAGGTAATATTCGTCACCAGTTCCTTGAGCGATTCGAGTGGGACCGACTTCCCCACGGTCGTGAAAATCTGACGTTTGGTGATGTAGCCATCGCGTTCTCCGAGCAGAAAATAGTTTTCGTTTTCAAACACACGGAAGAGGAACTTACCATCATTGCCAGTGGTGAAATCCTGCATGAGGTCGCCATTTTCAGCGAGCAGGGAAATCTTGGTGTCGGGCAGGATTTCGCGCGTGCTGTCCTTTCTTATCGAGTAAGTGACCCCTTCGAGGGTGTAGTTCACTACCCTAAGGTTAGGGTCGTCATTCTTGAATGTGTAAATATCGTCATCGCCTTTACCACCGTCGCGATTGGACGTAAAAAAGCCGCGATCAGCTTTAAACAAAAACAGACCAAAGTCATCGCCTGTTGAGTTCATGGTAGGGCCCAGGTTGTCGATCGCGTTTTTTCCGTTGAGGCGATTCACCACATATAAATCGAGCATACCGTAGCCGGGATGACCATCCGACGAAAAATAAAGTTTACCATTTTCGGCTACATAGGGGAAGAGTTCATCGCCTGGCGTGTTGACATCAGGCCCCAGGTTTTTCACTTTGCCGAAACGTCCGCGGCTGTCCATTTGACAAGAGTACAAATCCAAACCACCATACCCGCCTTTTCTGTTGGACGAAAAATACAACGTGCGCCCATCTGGGCTGATGGACGGAGTGGACTCCCAGTAGTCCGGCGTATTGATGTTGATAGGAATACCTGGCGTCCAGGCCCCGTTTCTAAAACGTGACAAATAAAGATCAACGTCTTTCCCGCCTTTCTTCTTGCCCGTATTACCCCTGGCGAAAATCATCAACTTACCATCGGCAGAAAAAGTAATGGAGCCGGTATTTACATCATTGACATTGATCCCATCGGGCAGTGCTTTCAGTGTACCGATATCGACGTTTGCCCCTTTGGTGTCTACCTGATACAAATCCGTAAATGGTGTTCCTGAAGCCTCGTAAATTTTTGAATTGGCACGGGAGGATGCAAAATACAATTCGCTATTTGAATATGCTGGGCCATAGTCGGCATACGAAGTGTTAACGGCTTCTAGGTTTTTAACGGTGTAATAGTCTTTTTTTCCGCCCATGGACGAGAGGTACTCAAGCCCTTGCATTTCCTTCTTGGCTCGGTCCCTCAATTTTTCGTTGTCGGTTGCAGATTCGGCAAGTTCCTGCAATTCCTTTTTCGCTTCGTCGTATTTTCCGTTGGCTTGCAGCGCTTTGGCGTAATACAAACCAGTAGAGTCTTTCTTGGATCCGCGTCCTTTTGCTTTTGCATAAAATGGCTCAGCTTCCTTGATACGGTTGGACAATCTGTAGGACTCTCCTACGTAATAATTTGCTTTTGGATTATTGGGTTGCTTACTGAGAACACCGCGATAATATTTGATGACCTTCTCATACTTGGCATACTTGAAATTCTTTTGCGCTTTCTTTTCTGGGCTGCACGACAACATCCAAAATATCAGGATGAAAAGAACTATCGATCTGGTTTGCATAAAGGCTTTACACGTCCTGTAAAACTACAAAATAAACGTGCTAAACAGATAACGTTCCTTTAGGCAAATATTTTGCAAGCCACGTTTTTTCCGTTGCCATTTCCCAGTTTTTTAGAAAACTCCGCTTGTCCGGAACGAGATTGTTAAATGTGATTGATTCCGCGCTAAGCTTAGTGGATTTAAAGAGCGCAGAAAGCTTTTGAATGGGGTAAAGGTTGATTTGATCCCCTTCTCGAAAAGCGACGTTCGTGCGATTGAAAAAGTCATTGTTAAAACGCTGGCTCAATTCTTTCAGGACCCGAACCGACCCGTCGATCGAACAACCCGAGGCATCCGCCGCATTTTCGTTCACAGAAAGAATAATGAATTGGTTGTATTTGATGAGGAAGGAGGTCTCCAGCGGATTTCCATGTGCGGACCATTCGCTGCAAAATTCCCGCAATGCGGCAGAAATCACCTTCTCTTCGGTTTCGCTAAATCGACGATCCGCTTGATAAATCCAAAGGCGGGCCTCGGGCGGCAATTGTTCAAAAGGAATGTACATGGTTCAGTAACGAAAGATGGTCGACAAAAATTCACATGGATTCAGCGATGAGCTCGGCCAGGTCCTTCACTTTCACTTCGTTTTCTTTCTCTTTGTTTTTGACGCCATCGGTCATCATCGTCATGCAGAATGGGCAGGCTACTGCTATCGTAGTAGCCCCTGTTTCCAAGGCTTCTTCGGACCGGGACACGTTGATGTCTTTTTTTCCTTTCTCGGGCTCCTTGAACATTTGCGCACCTCCCGCTCCGCAGCAAAGGCCAGTGGTGCGACAGCGTTTCATTTCTACCAAATCGGCGTCCAGCGCTTGAAGGACTTCGCGAGGAGCTTCGTAAATATTGTTGGCCCTGCCAAGATAACACGAATCATGATAGGTGATCTTTTTGCCTTTGAACGTGCCTCCGCCATTGAGTTTTATCTTGCCTTCATTTATTAATTGTTGCAAAAAGGTAGAGTGATGAATCACTTCATAGTTTCCACCCAGTTCAGGGTACTCGTTTTTTAGCGTGTTGAAACAGTGCGGGCAGGCGGTAATGATCTTCTTTACGCCATAACCATTCAGCACCTGGATGTTGCTCATGGCTTGCATTTGAAACAGGAACTCGTTTCCTGCTCTTCGCGCGGGATCACCCGTGCATGTCTCTTCGGTGCCTAACACGGCGAATTTTGTTTGCGTGGCATTGAGGATCTTAACGAAGGCTTTCGTCACCCGTTTGGCGCGGTCATCGAATGAGCCTGCGCAGCCCACCCAAAACAAAACCTCGGGAGTTTCTCCCTTCGCGACAAGTTCGGCGATTGTTGGTGCATTCATAGTTATTCTTTTGACCAGTTGAAGCGGTCGCTCGGAGAAAATTTCCAGGGTGCAAAACTGGTTTCAATATTTTGGAACATCGAATTCCATGAAGCGGGTGAACCACTCTCTTCCATGGCCACATACCTACGTAATTCTAAAATAATTTCAAGTGGATTGATCAGGACGGGACAAGCTTCAACACAGGCGTTACAGCTCGTGCATGCATTGATTTCTTCTTTTGTGATGTAGTCGCCCAGCAAAAATTTCCCATCATTCAAACCTTGTCCATTTTTCTCCAAGCTCTTCCCCACCTCCTCCATGCGATCGCGAGTATCCATCATGATTTTGCGAGGAGAAAGTTTTTTGCCCGTGAGGTTGGCGGGGCATTCGCTGGTGCATCGCCCACACTCCGTGCACGAATACGCGGCCATCAAATTGTTCCAACTTAAATCGTTGACATCTTTGGCACCAAATCTCCCTGGTTCTGCGGGTGCCGTGGGTGCCGGCGCAAGGCCCAACATCGATTTCACTTCCGTGGTCACCACGGGCATATTGTTGATATGGCCTTTCGCTTCGAGTTTCGAATAATAGGTATTTGGAAACGCCATGAAAATGTGCAGGTGCTTGGAATAGGTAATGTAAATCGTGAACCCTAAGATACCGATGATGTGAAACCACCAGCACGCCCTCTCCACAAACACCAAAAACGAGGTACTGAAGTTTTGCATGATCGGCATGTAGAAAGAGCTGAAGAAAAGTGGGCCCGTTTGGATATAGTGAC
>Ga0310811_10008991_pt1 | contig 12871 bp, 15 predicted proteins | sample YCmetagenome_FD_207642 | JGI IMG/M metagenome (GOLD analysis project Ga0310811, IMG submission 207642) | Soil microbial communities from experimental microcosm in Duke University, North Carolina, United States - YC | ecosystem: Engineered > Artificial ecosystem > Soil microcosm > Unclassified ...
CGATGACGCTCACGACCGCGCCGAGCGCCCCGGCGACGAGGCAGCCGACGATCGTCGCGTCCTCGATGCTCTCGTTGGACTGCAGGATGCCGCCCGCGACGAGGTACAGCAGCGCGAGCCCCCCGATGCCGAGCACCATGCCGGCGAAGTAGACGAGCTGCGCGTCGCCGTTGGCGGCCTGGCGGTAGTCGTGGCGCAGGACCTCGAGCGTGTGCAGCTCGGCGGCGATCGCGGCCTTGTGCTCGGCGGCGCTGCGGTTGTCGCCCTTGGCGTCGATGAGCGCGAGCAGATGACAGGCCGACGACATGACGAGCTGGATGCAGATCCGGCGGCTGCGCCCGCGCAGGACCTCGCAGGCGCGGATCGCGAGCTCGTCGCACTGGTGCAGCGCGCGGGCGATCTCGGGCTCGTCCTTCGTCGCCCAGTCGCTGACGCGGTGGAACTTCGGCGAGACGGAGAGCAGGCGCCGCATCCAGCCGGTCTCCGGCCGCCCGGCCGTCAGCGCGACCGCGCTCTCGACGTCCGCGCACCAGTAGGCGCTGACGAGCTCCCCGTGCTCGTGCTCGAAGCGCGCGAGCGTCTCCTGGTAGGTCTGGTGCAGCGCGTCGCGCTCCTCCTCGGTGGCGCGCGACCCGGGGTTGACGCTCTGGCGCCAGCGGAAGTGGACCCGGACGAGGTCGGGGAACGAGACGCGCCGCGCGGGCGGGGCGTGGTGGGGGCTCTTCTGATCGGCCATGGCTACCTCCGGCCACGCGATCATTCCACGGGGGTGCGGACCGCGGCGCAAGCGAGGATGCAGTGCACGGGCTCGGCTCGGCGAGACGTGCGCGCGCCGGCCGGATACCGTGCGCCGGTGCACCCATGCTGACCGCCGCGGCGCTCGCCGCCGCCCTCGCCGCGCACGCGCCGGTCGTCGTGCACGACTCGCGCGAGCGCTTCCCGCTGACGTCGGTGGCCTCGGCGCCGGTCCGCGTGCCCGGCCTGGACCGCGACCGCCGGCCCGCGGTCTACGGGCGGATCGCGCCCTCCGATCGCGGCGGCGCGTGGCTGCAGTACTGGTTCTTCTATCGCGGCCAGGACCAGGATCGCGGCATCGTGCGCACCGGCCGGCACGCGGGCGACTGGGAGATGGTCCAGTACCTCGTCGACGACGCGGCGCGGCCCGTGCAGGCCGTCTACGCGCAGCACTCGGGCGCCGAGCGCTGCGGCATGCAGACGGTGCAGACGCGCGGCGGGCACCCGGTCGTCTACGCCGCCCACGGCTCGCACGCGTCCTACCTGCGCGCCGGCATCCGCGACCGCACGTGGCCGGACCCCAACGACGAGAACGACGGCCGCGGGCTCGTCGTCCGCGCGCGACTCGTGCGGATCACCGCGACGTCGCCGGCGTGGATGCGCTGGCCGGGGCGCTGGGGCGGCGCCCGCGCGCGCTGGTGGGTGCCGGGCGAGCAGACGTCGCCCGCCGGCCCGGCCTTCCAGGAGCAGGGACGCTGGAGCGACCCCGACGGCTGGGCGCGCGCGGCCCGCAGCTGCCGCGCGGCCTGCGACGAGCTCGGCGAGTGCGACTGGCGCGAGAGCGTCGTCGGCGGCGGCGCGGCCGTTGCGGCGACGGGCGTCGCCGCCGCCGCGTGGCGCCGGCGGCGGCGGCGCGCGGGTCTGCGCCTCTGACGTCAGGGTCGGCGGGCGCGGCGCCGCCGTGCTCAGGCGGGCGTGCAGGGCACGGCGATGTCGCGCACGCGGTCGGCGCCGCCCACGCGGACGGTCAGCCGCACGACCCATGCACCGCTGCACGTCTTCGGGTTGGTGACCAGGTTGTACGTCACGCGGTGCTTGACCTTGCGTCGCACCGTGACGCGCTTGCCCTTGCGGGTCACGCGGACGCGCTTGGTCGTCGTCTTCGTGACCTTGCGGCGGGCACCGAGGTCGAGCGTCAGCGAGCTCAGCGTGAGGGTCACGCCGGGGACCGCCGGCACGGCGGCCGCGATGCCCTCGAGGCGCAGCTCGTAGCCGATCGGGCCGGTCGCGGGCGCCAGCAGCCGCGTGCGCACGGCACGCGAGAGGCCCGCGCCGCTGATCAGCACGACGGCGCTCGCCACGTCGCCCGGCTGGACCGGGTCGGCGAGGAACACGTCGAGGGTCGCCGGGATGTCCTGGTTGATGAGGCCGCTGGCATGCACGATCGCCTGGCCTTTCCCGATGCGGCTCTCGGCCGGGCACGCACCGCTCGTCAGCGCGGCGCCCGTGCAGCTCACGGCGACGGAGCGCACGTCGAGCTTGAACCCGCGCTGGATGCCGAGCGCGATCGACTCCGGCAGCGCGCCCGCGAGCTCGGGCGCGGTGCCGCCGACCTCGACGTGCACGAGCGACCCGGCGCCGGGCGTGTTCGGCGTCAGGCCGCCGGTGATCGTCGTGTCCTGCGCGCGCGCGGAGCCGGCGAGCACGAGGATGAACGCGGCGGCCGTCGTGATCGTGATCCTGCGCATTCGATCCTCCCCCGTGGTTGCCGGACCGGTCGGCCCCGAGCAGGGAGATTCTGACGGCGGCGGTCGCGTTCTGCAGCCGAATCGGACGGCGTCAGCTCAGCGGGCCCGCGCGCGGGCGATGTTGAGCCCCCCGAAGCCGTCCGGCCGGCGCAGGCGCGCGCGCAGGTCCGCCAGCACGAGCGCGCGCGGGCGCGGCGGCAGCGCCTCGAGCGCCGGCAGCGCATCGGCGCTGAGGCCCGCGAGGTAGGCGGTGTCCAGCGGGCGCCCGCTCGCCGCGCGGTCGACCGCCCGCGCGGCGATGCGCCCGTCGGGGTTGCTGAGGGAGAAGACGAGGACGCCCGCGAGGCTCAGCGTCGTCGCCAGCCGCGGCAGCCGGTGCGCGAGCGCCGGGCTCGCCCCCGCGGCGAGGACGAGCACGAACAGCGCTGCGAGCCACGCGACGACGGCGTGCCCGGCGTAGCGCACGCGGGTGAACCCGTAGGCCTGCTCGACGAGGTCCAGGCGGTGGTGCGCGCTGAGCAGGACGACGAGCGTCAGGACGCAGAGCGCGCCCAGCAGCGCGCGCACCGTGCGGTCGCGGCGGCGGGCGGCGACCGCGACGACGGCGAGCGTCAGCGCCGCGACGACGAGCAGCAGGCCGAAGCCCTGGCGCGCGTAGTCGCCGTAGCCGAGCCCCGTTGTCGCCTGGACGTACGCCGCGCCGCCGAACAGGACGCGCAGCTGCACGGCGACGAAGGTCGCGAACAGCGCGACGAGCGCGCCGAGCGCGATGACGAGCTCGGTGCGCCCGGGAACCCGGCCGGGCGCGCGGGGGCCCGCCTCGGCCGGGCGGCGCGGCGCCCCCGCCCGCGCCAGCGCCCCGCCGAGGGCGAGGAAGACGACGGCGAGCACGAGCCGCCAGAGCAGTCCGGCGGCGTCGAGGTCGTCGGGGAACGCCTGGCCGAGGACGTCGGCGAACGCGCTGTCGGCCGTCGCGAAGAGCACACCGAAGGTCGCCGTCAGCGCGAGCGCGAGGCCGGCGCCGCGCAGCACCGGCCGCAGCTGCCCGCGCGGTCGCCCGCTCCCGACCCGCCGGCCGACGGCGCGCGCCACGAGGACCGCCCCGGCGTCGAGGCGCAGCGGCGCGACGAGGGCGCGCCGCACGGCCGGCCAGGCCGCCGTCCCGCCGACCGCGGCGGCCGCCGCCACGAGCGCAGCGCCGACGGCGACGGCGACGACCCAGCCGGCGTCGCGCAGGACCGGCTGCAGCGCGAGCGCCACGGCGATCGCCGTGAGGACGGGGGAGACGCGCCGGCGCGCGCCGCGCACGCCCGCCGCGATCGCGAGCAGGAGCGCGAGCGACAGGCCGAGCCCGGGGCGCTCGCCGGCGACGGCGATCGCGGCGAGCACGGCGGCGGCGACGGCACAGGCGAGCGCGGACTTGGACAGGGGCATGGGAGGACCTCCCGGGATCGGGGACGTGTGGAGAAGCGAGCGGGGCGCAGCGGCGCTAGGGCAGGTCGACGACCATGCGACAGCCGTGCGGGACGACGGGCTCGGCGCGGATCGCGCCGCCGTGCAGCTCGACGATGGAGCGGGCGATGGCGAGGCCCAGGCCCGAGCCGGCGACCGAGCGCGAGCGGTCGCTGCGGGCGAAGCGGTCGAACACGCGCGCGGCCTCGCCGGCCGCGAGGCCGCGGCCGCCGTCCTCGACCTCCAGGCGCACGCCGCCGCCGGCCGTCGCGGCGGCGCGCACGACGACCGGGCAGCCCGGGGCGTGGCGGTGCGCGTTGTCGACGAGGTTCGCGACGACCTGGCGCAGCCGGTCGCGGTCGCCGTCGACGCGCAGGCCGGCGGGGATCTCGATCGCGGCCCCGGCGCAGCCGTCGGCGAGCTCGGCGACGGGGAACGAGCGCCGCTGCAGGCGGGTCGCGCCGGCCTCGAGCGCCGAGAGGTCGAGCATCTGATCGGCGAGCGCGCCGAGCCGCTCGACCTGCGCGAGCAGCGCCGGCAGGTCGGCCTCCTCGACGCCGTCGACGGCGTTCTCCAGCGAGGCGCGCAGGGCGCTGATCGGCGTGCGCAGCTCGTGCGCGGCGTCGGCGACGAGGTCGCGGCGGGCGCGGTCGAGCGTCTCGAGCTCGGCCGCCATCGCGTTGAAGGCGACGGCGAGCTGGCCGACCTCGTCGCGGGCCGACGTCGCAACGCGCTGGCCGTGCTCGCCGCGCGCCATCGCCTCGGCGGCGCGCGCCATCGCGCGCAGCGGCGAGGTCATGCCGCGCGCGACGACCTGCACCGACGCGAGCGACACTGCGAGCGCGACGAGCGCGCCCCAACGCAGCGCCAGCCCGAGCTGCGCGGCGACGAGCATCGTCGCGAGCGTCACGACGATCGCGAGACCGATGACGAACCCGAGCTTGAGCTTCAGCGACGGCAGGCGGTTGAGCGGGCTCATTCCGCGCTCCCGAGCGCGTAGCCGTGACCCTGGACCGTGCGCACGATCCCCGGCCCGGCCTTGCGCCGCAGGCCGGCGACGTGCGAGTCGACGGTCCGGGTGGAGCCCGCGTCGCGCCAGTCCCAGACGCGCTGCAGCAGCTCGTCGCGCGTGAACGCGCGCTCGGGCCGGCCGGCGAGCGTCGCGAGCAGGTCGAACTCCGTCGGGGTCAGGCGGATCTCCTCGTCGCCGCGCAGCAGCCGCCGGCCGTCGAGGTCGAGCGTCACCGCGCCGAGCACGATGACCGCCGCGGCGTGCGGCGCTCCGGCGCGGGCGGCGCGGCGCAGGATCGCGTGGACGCGGGCGACGAGCTCGCGTGGGCTGAAGGGCTTGGTGACGTAGTCGTCGGCGCCGATCCCGAGCCCGACGAGGACGTCGGCCTCGGCATCGCGCGCGGTGAGGAACAGCACCGGCACCGGCCGGTCGGCCTGGATGCGCCGGCAGGCCTCGATGCCGTCGAAGCCCGGCAGCATCCAGTCCAGGACGACGAGGTCGGGGGCGATCCGGCGGCAGAGCTCGACGCCGTCGGGCCCGCTGCCGGCGATCTCGACGCGAAAGCCCTCCGCCCGCAGCCGGGCCGCGACGGCGCCCGCGATCCGCTCCTCGTCCTCCACCACCGCGATCGTCGTCACCTGCATCGACGGCGATGCTACGGCGGGGACGGTGCCGGTCGGGTCAGGAGGATGTGCAGATCCTGTGCAGGCGGTCGTCAGTTCACCCGCGCCGCGAGGTCCTTCGGCAGCTTGCGCGCATCGGGGTGCCCAGTGCTGCTCTCATACTGCGCGCCGAGGCCGCCGCCGAAGATCGGGTGGTTGCAGTTGCGGTAGCGCAGCCACTGCGGGTCACGCCCGAACCCCGCCGCATCGATGGGGTATTCGGCGCCGGCAGCCTCGCGCGGTTCGCCCGTGACCCGGCGGTGCTTGACACAGACCGGGACGACCGTCCGCGAGCAGTCCGATCCGCCCGCGTGACAGCCGGTCAGCACGACGAGGTAGATGCCGCGAGCGGACGCGGGCGGGACCGGCAGCGCGGCCCGCCAGGTGTCGGTCCACACGCTCTCCTGCTGGTAGCTGCCGTCTGCCCCGTTGGAGCGCAGGTCGCTGCTGGAGCGCCGCAGCCGCGCGGCGACGGAGGTCCCGAGCAGCCCGACGCGCAGCTCGCGGAAGACGTGCTTGGAGGCGGCCTGCTCGTCGTCGCGCGAGGCGAAGACGGTGTTGACCTCGACGGTCAGGACGAGCCGGTCCGCCCGCGGCTTGGCCGACACGATCGTCCCGGTGCCGAGGTAGGGCGCGAACTCCGGGCCGACCGGCTTCAGCCCGTTGCAGCCGGCCAGCAGGCCCGCGGCCACCGCCAGCGTGATGGCGCGCGCACGCACGCCAGGAGCCTACGCCGCCAGCGCCTCCGCCTCCGCGCGCGCCGGCGCCGCCTCGCGCGCTGCCGGCGGGCGGTTGCGCAGCAACACGAGCGCTGCGAGCGCGCCCGCGAGGCACAGCGCCGCGCCGATCTCGAACGCGACGGCGAAGCCGTCCGTCAGCGCCAGCGGGCCGGCGACGGACGCGAGCAGCTCGGCGTGCGTGTGCGACGACGCGATCGTGCTCAGCACGGCCAGCCCGAGCGCCCCGCCGACGAGCCGCGAGGTGTTCAGCAGCGCCGACGCGAGGCCGCTCTGGGCTGCCGGGACGCCTTGCGTCGCCGCGATCGTCGCGGGCACGAGCGCGAGGCCCATGCCGAGGCACGAAAGGACGCCGCCGGGGAGCACGACGGCCGCATAGGACGCGCCGGGCGCCACCTGGGACAGGATGGCGAGCCCCGCCGTCGCCGAGGCCATCCCGGCGACGGCCGCCGTCCGGACGCCGAAGCGCGCGACGAGTCGTGGCGCGATGCGCGAGCCGAGGAAGACGCTGCCGGTCATCGGCAGGAACGCGATGCCGGCCTCGAGCGCGTCGGCGCCGCGCACCTGCTGAAGGAAGAGCGTCACGAAGTAGAACGTCGCGAAGAGCGCCGCGTACAGGAGGAACACGACGAGGTTCGCCGCGCGCAGCTGTGAGCGGCGGAAGATCGCCAGCGGCACGAGCGGCACGCGCGCGACGAACTGCTCGACGAGGGCGAACCCCGCGAGCAGTACGACGCCCACCGCGAGCGGTGCGAGCACGCCGGCCGAGCCCCAGCCGAGCGTGTCGCTGCGGACGATGCCGTACGTCACGCCGACGAGGCCGGCGGTCACGAGCGTCGCGCCGAGCACGTCGAAGTGCCGGCGGCCGGCCGGCAGCACGCCCGCGGGGATGAAGCGCAGGCCGAGGACGATCGTGAGCAGGCCGAGCGGGGCGTTGATCGCGAAGATCGCGGGCCAGCCGAGCGTCTGCGTCAGGATGCCGCCGAGCAGCGCGCCCGAGGACGCCCCGACGGCCGCCATCGTGACCCACATCCCGAGCGCGCGGTTGCGCTCCGGGCCCTCGGCGAAGGACGTCGTGATGATCGAGAGCGTCGCGGGCGACATGACCGCGCCCGCGAGGCCCTGCACGGCGCGGGCGCCGATGAGCAGCCCGCGCGAGCTCGCGACGGCGCACAGCAGCGACGACAGCGCGAAGGCCGCGGTGCCGAGCAGCAGCACGCGGCGGCGGCCGAGCAGGTCGGCGGCCCGGCCGCCGAGCATGAGGAAGCCGGCGAAGGTCAGCGTGTACGCGTTGACGACCCATTGCAGGCCGGCGCTCGAGAAGCCGAGGTCGTCGTGGATCGCCGGCAGGGCGACGTTCACGATCGCGACGTCGAGGATGACCATGAACTGCGCGAGGCAGACGACGAGCAGCAGCGCGTTCGCGCGGACGGAGGACGGGATGAAGGAGGTTGCGTTCACGCAGGCATCGTGCAACCATCCGTAGCCGGGTACAAGAGAGGCATTTATCCTGGTACAAAACACACCCCCCGACGGCACCGGCGCCCATACCGACGAGCGGCGCCGCGACGAGCTCGCGCACTTCCTGCGCGCCCGCCGGGCCGCGCTGCTGCCCGAGGACGTCGGGCTGCCGAGCGGCGGGCGCCGGCGCACCCCCGGCCTGCGCCGCGAGGAGGTCGCGACGCTCGCCGGGGTCGGGACGACGTGGTACACGTGGCTCGAGCAGGGCCGCGACGTCCGGGCGTCGCTCGACGTCCTCGAGGCGCTCGCGCGGGCGCTGCGCCTGACTCCCGCCGAGCGCGGGCACCTCATCCTGCTCGGCCGCGGCGAGCAGGGCCCGGCCTGCCGCCCGCCCGCGGAGAAGGCCTCGGCGACGCTCATCCGCCTCGTCGCGCACCTCGGCCCGAACCCCGCCTACATCCTCGGCCGCCGCTGGGACTACCTCGCCTGGAACGACGCCGCGCGCGCCGTGTTCTGCTGGGACCCGGGCCCCGATCCGTCGAGTCGCAACCACATCTGGCAGACGTTCATGGACCCGCTGCGGCGCGAGCTCATGCCCGACTGGGAGCGCGGCGCGCGGCGTCTCGTCGCGAAGTTCCGCGCCGACAGCGCCCGCCACATCGGCGACCCGGCGTTCGAGCGCCTCATCGAGTCGCTGCGCGCGGCGAGCCCCGAGTTCCGGCGCTGGTGGGAGCGCCACGAGGTCGCGACGCTCGGCGAGGGCCGCAAGGAGCTCCTGCACCCCGTCGCCGGCCGGCTCGTCTTCGAGCATGCCGCCTTCCGCCACGAGCTCTCGCCCGATCAGCGCCTCGTGCTCTACTCGCCGCGCGCCGACGAGGACACGCCCGCGAAGCTCGCCCGGCTGCTGGAGCCGGCGGCCGCCGTCTCCGGCTGAGCCCGCGCCCGGCGCGCAGGACGGGGTCCACTAGCCTCCACGCGATGCGTTTCCTGTTCACGACGCTGCAGTTCCAAGAGACGGAGTTCTACGCCAGGGTGGGGGCGCAACTGCGCTCGCGCGGCCACGAGGTCGCGCACGTCTGCTTCTCGCGGCGGGGCACGACGACGCTGCGCAGGCGCGGCGAGCGGGCCTGGTGTCTGCCGGATGCGATGGCCGCGCTGGGGAGGATCGACGTCGAGGCCGAGGCCCGCCGGATCGAGGAGGCCTATGCGCTGCCGTCGCTGCGGTCGGTGTACCGGATCGACTGGCCCTGCGCGGGCAGGCCGGAGGCGTGGTGCAGCGAGCGCACGGTGCGCCACTTCATGGCGCTCGAGCGGATTCTCGACGAGACCGCGCCGGACGTGCTCGTGCCGGAGGTCGGCAACGAGACGATGCGCCAGGCGACCCACCGGATCGGTGTCGCCCGCGCGATTCCGGTGCTGTTTCTGTTCTACACGATCTTCCCCAACCCGCTGCGGCTCTACGTCGACACGCTGCACGCCCCGATCACGGACCCCGGCCGGCTGCCCGAGATCGACGCGGGCGAACGCCAGGAGGTGGAGGACTTCATCGCCCGCTTCACGGCCGCGGCCAAGCCGATCCGCGACTACCGCGTGTCGCGCGTGACCCCGGCGACGCTGCGCGCGTTCGCGCGCCACGTCGCGGTCTCGAGCACCGTCGACCGCGACAACGAGTACCTGCGCCCGATGCGCTTCGTGACGCAGTGGGCGCGGCTGACGGCGACCGCCCGCCTGGCACGGGTCCTGTACGAGCCGGTCCGCTTCGAGCGCCCGTTCGTCTACTTCCCGCTGCACGTCACCGACGACTACAAGATCCGCGGCGTGATCCCGCACTGCGAGGACCAGGCCTCGCTCGTCGAGCAGGTCTCCGACGCGCTCCCGGCGGGATACGACCTCGTCATCAAGGAGCACCCGATGTCGATCGGCCGCAACGGCCTCGGGATGCTGCGCCGCCTCGTCAAGCGCGAGAACGTCCGCCTCGTCGAGCCGTGGACGAGCTCGCATGAGCTCATCCGCGCGTCCTGCGGCGTCGCCGTGATCGGATCGACGGTCGGCCTGGAGGCGCTGCTGTACGCACGCCCGGTGCTGACGCTCGGCCGGCCGTTCTACGCCGGCTTCGGCGTCACGCTGGACGTCGACTCGTTCAGCGAGATCACCGAGAAGGTCCCGGCGCTGCTGCAGTTTCGCCCCGACCGCGAGACGATCCTGCGCTTCCTCGCGGCCGCGATGCGCGCCTGCTACCCCGGGGTCCCCGGCGGCGTCGACTCCTCCGACGCCAACGCGGCGACGCTCGCGGCGTCACTTGAGTCGGCCGGCGAGCGCGAGGTCCGCGCTCGCGCGCCCGCCCCGGCGTCGTCCGCCTGACGCGCGCGGGCGGGGTCAGTGATCGTCGAGGCCCGAGTCGACGTTCTCCAGCGCCGCCTCGAGCTCCTCGATCACGAGCCGCTTGCGCGTCTCGCCGACGGTGTCGCGCGGCAGCTGCGGGAGCTTGAAGGTCGTGATGCCGAAATGGCCGGCGAGCTCGGCCTGCGCGGCGTCGTACGCCGCGCGCGCACGCTCCCAGTCGTTGCCGCGGCCGTTGAGCTGCAGCCGTTCGCCGCTGTAGTGCAGCGTCACGCGCGCATCGTCCTCGTCGATGTGCGAGACGATGATCTCCATCGACAGGACGCGCTTGCGCTGCAGGTGCTCGCGCGCCTCCTCGAACGTGTCGACGGTGAACGGATCGAACTCCTCGTCGAAGACGACCTCGCACAACGCCGGATCCAGCGGTCCGGCCTCGATGGCCGCGCGGGCGGCGCTGAAGATCACGTCGACATCTCTCCAGCCGCACCAGCGCTCGCTGAGCTCAAAGGTGCCCACGGCCAGAGGATAAGCCCTCGTGGCCGCGACGAAAACCCCTCGTCGAGCAGGACCCGCCGTCAGGCCACGCGCGCGGGCACGACGGCCTGCCGGCGGCGCCGCGCGCGGTGCGCCGAGAGGCTGACGACGTTCGCCCGACGGTCCTGCGCGCTCGGCGCCCGGCCCGCGAACTCCCTGATGAACGTGTCCAGGACGACCGGCTCGATGGCCCGGGGGATCTCGGTGACGATCGGGGTGAGCATGGGCATGAGCATGCTCCCGCGCGCGGGCCGCGCCCATGGTGCAGCCCCGCATCTCGGGGTGCGGGTAACCCCCCCGATCGGTCGGTGTTTGCGCGGCGCGCGAGGCTTGACGAAGATGCTGCTGGGCGATGTCGCCAAGAGACCTCGCGAGGAAGGAGAACGGATGAGCCAGGAGGAGAAGACCTTCACAGGGCAGTGCTACTGCGGCGCTGTCACGATCGAGGTCACGGGCGATGCGGCGGGCGCCGGCTACTGCCATTGCGCCGCGTGCCGGAGCTGGTCTGCCGGCCCGGTCAACGCATTCACGCTCTGGACGAACGATGCGGTCACGGTGACCCAGGGCGAGGACAAGATCGGCGAGTACAACGCCAACGAGCGCAGCTACCGGCAGTGGTGCACGGTCTGTGGCGGCCACCTGCTGACGCGGCACCCGCAGTGGGGTCTGATCGACGTCTACGCGGCGACGATCCCCGAGTTTCCGTTCGAACCCGGGGTGCACGTCAACTACGAGTCGACCGTGCTGCCGATGAAGGACGGCCTCCCCAAGCTCAAGGACTTTCCCGCGGAGCTGGGCGGCACCGGCGAGGCGATCGCCGAGTAGCCACGCGACCGCCGGGCGCGGCGCCGTCGACCGTCAGCGCTGTGGCCGGCGGCGGTGCCTGCGCAGGTGCTCGGCTCCGGCGGCGGACACCGACACGAGCGCGCCGCGTCCCGGCACATGCTGGCGCGCGATGAAGCCTCGATCGTTGGCGTCTTCCCACACGGGCAGGCGCGGACACGACGTCCGCCACGCCTCGAGCACCTCGTCGTAGCGACGCGGGCCTGGGCCGATCCACTCGAGCAGATCGAGGATCAGTGCGTCGACCGTGTCGGACACCGGGGGCCGTGGATTGGCGTTACGGGCTGTTGTGATCACGACGCGCCTTCGAGCACGCTGGTGGTTCGCCGTACGCAGAGTACCTCGCGTCTTCGGCACGATCGGCGGTCACGCGCAGATCCTCGAGCATCCCCTGTGTAGCCTCGTGCCGTGAGACGAAGCGGACTCATCGTCGCCGCCCTCCTGCTGAGCCTTGGGAGCGCTGCGCCCGCGCAGGCCGACGTCCTCGTCAACGCGCCGTCGCAGTCGATCGCGTGCGGCGGCCAGATCAAGACCGGCGTCTGGTACCAGTCCTACTCCGGCGGCCCGCGCGGCGCCACGATCACCATCCGGTCGATCGGCGGGCAGACGCTGAACCGCCGCCGCGTCGTCGCGCAGGACGTCTGGCGGTACTTCTATTACACGCCGCGTTGCGGGCGCCGCTATCGCGTGCAGTACCTCGTGCCCGGCGGCAAGGTGAACTTCGTCGTCCGCGTCCGGCGCTGACGCCTGCCGCTCAGCCCGGGTACGGCGGCGCTTCGCCCCACCCCCACCGGGGCACGGGCGCGTGCTCGGCGACGGCGGCGCCCGGCTGCGAGTTGTGCAGCGCCAGCCGGGTGCCCCACTCGACGTAGGCGACGAACGCCGAGCGGAACTCCGGGTCGTCCGGGAGGCCGGCGTCGTCGGCCGCGAGGCTCATGAGCGACGCGAACCGGAAGCGCTGCTCGCCGGTGATCCCGAGGTCGCGGTGCTTGCCGAGCATGTGCTCGTAGCCGCCGAGCTCGGCCGTGTAGCGCGCCGGGCCGCCGAAGACCTCGATCCACCATGCGACGACGTGCTCGCGATGCTCGCTGCTCACCCCGCCGGGGAACAGCGGCGACAGCAGCGGGTCGGCCTCGACGCGGTCGTAGAACGCGCCGATCAGACGCGCGAACGCCTCCGCGCCGCCCGCCCACTCATACAGCGTGGCTGTCATTCGTCGGCGTCGGCGTCGGGGCCGGTGCTGGGCATGGCAGGTATCGGGCGAGGATCGAGATTGCGGTCGCCTCGGAGGCTACGGGAGCAGCCGAATGGTCAGCTCGGCTCCGTCGCCCGTCTCCTTCTCCGTGG
>Ga0310811_10008993_pt1 | contig 12868 bp, 12 predicted proteins | sample YCmetagenome_FD_207642 | JGI IMG/M metagenome (GOLD analysis project Ga0310811, IMG submission 207642) | Soil microbial communities from experimental microcosm in Duke University, North Carolina, United States - YC | ecosystem: Engineered > Artificial ecosystem > Soil microcosm > Unclassified ...
CCGGTCCTGGTTGAACACGGTGCCGAGCGAGCCCAACTCGGGCGCTTCGGTCCAGTCCTCCCCGGAGATCCAGGTGGTGGGCGCGTTGCGGGGCCGGGGGCCCTCCGCCGGGACCTCGGCGAGCAGCATGATGTCGACGATGCAGCTCTCCGGGTTGGCCCCGTCCGGCCGGTAGCGGTAGACGATCGGCAGCCCGAACCCCGGCCACGGCGTGAAGTTGGGGAACACCAGGTACTCCACCGCGTCGAGCACCTCGGCGTTGGACAGCTCGCTGTGGTCGCGCCCGGTCAGCTGCCCGAGCTGGCCGCGCAGCATCTCGGAGAGGAACTCCCGCGCCGACATCCCCTCGGGCACCTCGACGCCGGCCGGGTCGGCCTGCAGCAGGTCACGGATGAACACGTCGACGATGTGCTGGGCGTCGCGGGGCTCGGTAGACATCAGGCTGGGCACCCCGACCAGGGTGATGAACCGGCTGATGTGGCGGCCGTAGATGTCGTTCTGGGTGCTGACGTCGGCGAAGATCGAAATCAGCTGCGGGTGGCTGACCCAGCTGTGCCAGCCCTCGATGAACGCCTCCAGCGCGGTCTTCCAGTTGCACGGCACCCGGCCGGCGACGTGCACCGCCTTGTACCGGTCGGGCAGCCCGAGCTGGTCGAAGTGCTCGGGGATGTCCTCCAGGTAGTCGCGCAGCGGGCCGGCGTCCGGGTCGAGGTTGACGAACACCCAGCCGTCCCAGGTGTCGACCAGCACCTCGTTCAGCGAGAGCTTCGACTTGTCGACGTGCGGGAAGTCCCAGGCGCAGGGGAGGTCGGCGAGGGACCCGTCGAGGTTCCACTTCCAGCCGTGCATCGGGCAGCGCAGCGCGGGCACGTTGCCGTCGCCGGCCCGCAGCGCGGTGCCCCGGTGCAGGCAGGTGTTGTAGTAGGCCTTGATCTCTGTTTCAGAGACCCGGACGACGACGATCGAATCCTCGGCGATGTCGTACACGCAGGTGTCGCCGACGTCCGGGATGTCGTCGACCCGGCACGCCATCTGCCAGACCTTGCGCCACATGCGCTCGACCTCGAGCTCATGCTGCTCGCGGCTGTAGTAGCGCTCCCGGGGCAGGTCGGCGAGCCCGATGTCCGGGCAGTGCTCCTCGAGCAGCACCTTCGGCGTGCCGGGCTCGGCGCTGAGCACGTCGTTCACGGTCGGCCCGGGGGCTGCGCTGGTGATGTGCGGCTTTTGAGTGGTGGTCACGGGTTCTCCCAGGTCAGGTACAGGTGACCGAAGCGCCGCGCGATCAGCGCGTCGTGGCGCACCGCCGGCCGGTCGGGGTCGAGCCGGAACTCGGGCATCCGGGCCAGCAGACGTTCGAGCCCGATCCGCACCTGCGCCCTCCCCAGTGCCGAGCCGACGCAGTAGTGGGTGCCGAGGCTGAACGACAGGTGCCGGCGCAGTTCCGAGGCCGAGCGGGTGATGTCGAACTGGTCGGGGCGGTCGAAGGCCTTCGGGTCGCGGTTCGCGGCGCCGTAGGGCACACCGACCTTCGCGCCTTCCGGGATGGGGACGCCGGCGATCTCGGTGGCCCGGGTGGTGGTGCGGAACAGGCAGTGCGCGGGCGCGTCGAAGCGCAGGATCTCCTCGACCGCGCCGGGTAGCAGCTCGGGTCGCTCGCGCAGCAGCCGCTGCTGGTCGGGATGCAGGCAGAGCTGGTTGAACCCGGAGCCCAGCGCGCCGGAGGTGGTGTCGTTTCCACCGGCGATCAGCAGCTGGACCGCGAGCACGATCTCGACGTCGTTGAAGCAGCGGCCGTCGACCGCGGTGACCATCAGCCCGGTGATCAGGTCCTCGGGCAGCGGCTCGCCCTTGGCCTGCCGCTCACGCCGCTCGGTGATGACGCCGAAGAAGTACTGCATCATCTCCAGCATCGCCACGGCGGCCCGTTGCTGGGTCTCGGCGTCGGCGCCGAACGCGTCCACGGTGGCGTCGGCCCACTTCTTGAACGTCGGCTGCTGGTCGCGGGGCAGGCCGAGCAGCTCGCAGAACATCAGCCCGGGCAATGGGTTGCAGTAACGCTGCACGATGTCGGTTCGCCCGTCGGCCAGGAAGCCATCGATCAGCTCGTCGGCGTAGTCGGCGATCCGGGTCTCCATGTGCTTGACCAGCCGTGGGCTGAGCGCGGCGGCCACGATGGCCCGCTGCGGGCCGTGGTGCGGCGGATCGGCGTAGATCAGCATGCCGTGGTCGTTGGGCGCGGCGGTGCGCTCCAGACCGACGCCGCCCCGGAACGAGGAGAACGTCTCGTAGTCGGTGAGCACCGTCCGGATCTCGTCGTGCCCGAAGACCATGAAGACCTCGGACGTGGGGGCGGCGATCAGCGGGTTGCTACCCGGGCTCACCCGCTGCTGCTGCTCTTCGGTGAGCGTGTGGTGGTGGACCGGGCAGCCGGACTGGAACAGCCGGTAGAAGGGGAACGGGTCGGCCTGCACCTCCGGCGCCAGCGGGTCGTAGTCCTCGGCGGTGACCGAGCGCGACTCGGCTTCGTGCAACAAGGCACTGTCGCTCTCCACAGCACTGCCCTCCCCGGTGATAGGCACGCGTCACCGAGCGGTCCCGGGGAGTCCCGGGTGGTGGTGACCGGGATCGAACGTAACCCGGCTCACGCTTAAGTGCAAGTGCGTACTCGCATGCAATTAGATGACGCTCTGCGGTCTCGGGCGGTGAGCCACTGTGCTTACATGGGAGCGTGCACTCGCCCCCGCCTCGTGGCCTGGAGCCGTGGCCTCGCGACCTGGAGGTGCACCCCCGTCGCGTCGCGGCGCAGGCCCGGCGGGCGCGGATCGTCGAGGCGGCCAGGCAGCGGTTCATCGAGTTCGGCCTGGGCGGCGCCACCACCCGCGACATCGCCCGGGCGGCCGACGTCCCGGAGTCGTCGATGTTCCGGCACTTCTCCTCGAAGGACGAGCTGTTCGAGGAGGCGATCGCCGCCCACCTCGAGGAGATCCTGCGCAGCGCACGCCAGGACGACGTCTCGAACCTGGCCGGTGCGGCGTCCGAGTCGGCCCGGCTGGCCGCGCTGCGGGGCATGCACCGCCATTACCTGGAGGTCATGGAGCGGGCGCTGCCGGTGCTCGGCGCGGCGATGTTCTCCGAGCGGGAGGTCGGGCGGGAGATCTACCGCGCCCGGGTCCACCCGCTGCTCGCCGAGATGGGCGAGGAGTCGGTCCGGGCGATGGTGGGGTGGGCGAACGAGCGCGCCGACGGCCACACGATGATCTTCCTGGCGTTCGGTGGCTACCTGCTGCTGTCGCTGGACGCCTACTTCGGCGGCACCCCGATCGACCATCGCGGGACGGCCGAGCGTTTGGCGTGGCTGATCCAGTACGGCGTGCGTGGACGCCCGTCCGGGCCGCTGGAGCCGGACGTTCCGGGTGCCGCGCCACCAGTGGCCGAGCCGCCGTCGACCTCGATGCGATCCCCCGCCCTCACGCCGTCCAGGCCGGACCGGAGCACCCGGGTCCGGCGCGAGCGATCCGACGCGCTGGCCAACCGCGTCCGCCTGCTCGACGCCGCCCGGGAGCAGTTCTTCGCCCGTGGGTTCGGCGGGGCCACCACACGGGAGATCGCCAAGGCCGCCGGCACCACCGAATCGGCCCTCTACCGGCACTTCTCGTCCAAGGAGCAGTTGTTCCACGACGCGGTCGGCGTCCGCCTGCAGGAGATCATCAACGCCGGATTGGCGGCGACCGAGACGGAGCTCGCCCACCTGTCAGGTGACGACGAGCGCCTGCGGGTGCTCCGCGGCCAGCACCTGCACTACCTCAAGGTCATCGAGCAGACCGCGCCGCTGCTGGGGGCCGCGCTGTTCTCCGAGCGGGACGCCGGGATCCAGCTCTACCGTTCGATCATCGCGCCCTTTCTGGACCGGATGACCGAGGCCACCCGCGAGGCGATGATCCCGTGGGCCGACGACCGCGCGGACGCGCGCACCCTCATTCTGGTGGCGGTCGGCGGTTACCTGCTGATCTCGCTGGACGCCTACTTCCGGGAGGCGACCATCGACCACGATGCGGTGGCTGACCGCATCGCCTGGCTGCTCTATTACGGGGTCGCCGGGCGGGCGTGATGGATGCCGGCAACGGTTGCTCCCGGCCCCAGGCGGCTGTCGGAAATCGACACACGAATTGCACGTGTTTCATGCATTCTGTGTGCTCCGATATGCGGGCCACCGGTATCCGCCTGGGAGTCGCCGCCGAATCACGTCGGTGAGGAACGGGTCGTGCCCGACCTGGCACCCTGGACATCGGGGAGCTGTACGAGCACGGTCAGCTTGAGCTCTTGGGCGCCGGGATCACGTGCAGCGAGAGCAGGTCGGGGATCGGCGCGAGCCCCGGGCCGCCGTCGGCCAACCAGCCCTCGAGCAGGTCGACCACACCGAGGTCGCGGACGAGCGCGAGCCACACCGGCCGCCCGCCACCGCGCCGCCCGAGCGCCGACGGGCGGACCACCACGACATTCGCCTGGCTGCACGGTCCGAGGCAGTCCGAGGTGCGGACGCTGACCTGGGACGGCCGTTCGTCCGCGATGTCCTCGAGCCGGCGTAGCTGGGCGCCGTGGTCGGTACGTGGATCCTTGCGCGGGTTGCCGCAGCAGCAGCCCCGGCATACGACGACGCCCGAACGGCCGGGGGAGTCGACCACGGCGTTCGCCGCCGCACGGCGAGCCGCTCGTCCCATCCTTCGACCCCTCCTGCTCGCCCGCCGGCCCACACGGGCGACCTGATCACCATATGACGCCCGGTGCGCGGGCGCGGCGCCGCACGCGAGTGACCTACCCGACTCGACCTACCCGACTCGACCCACCCGACTCCGCGGCCGACGTGAGATCTCGACGAGCGGGCCGCGCCGGCGGCGGCGAGGCTTGTGTGGTGGATGAACGGTGTTGGCTGGTCGTGCACCTGGTCGCGGTGGCGGCGCTCGCCGGGATCGGCTGGGTGGTGCAGTGTGTGGTCTATCCGGCGTTCGCGCTGGTCGGCCAGCCCGAGTGGGCTGCCTACCATGCGCGGCACACCCGGGCGATCACGTTTGTGGTGGGCTTGCCGTGGGCGGGCCAGGGGATCTCCACGGCCGCCCTGCTGCTGCGGCCCGGCCATCTCGTCGTCCACCTCGTCCACCTCGTCCTCGCGGCCCTGGCACTGGTGACGGTGGTGAGCACCATCGCGGTGGCGGTGCCGGCGCACAACCGCCTCGCCGCGCTCGACCCCGGGATCGATTCTTCGCGCACGTTGGCGGTGCTCCTTCGCGCGAACCTCGTGCGGACGCTGGCGTGGACGGCGTCGGCAGGGATGGTGGCCGCGCTCCTACTTGCCCGGGCCTAGTCATCCTGCGTCGCCCGGACGTTCGTCTTCCTCCGCGGCGCTTCGCTCGACAGGAGCGAGGAGTCCTCCATGCGGCGGGGCCCACGTCGGCGATCGGTGCTGCAAGCTTGGATTTGTCAGACTTCGACCAGAAAGACGAAACTATACGTATCGTCAGCAGGCTGATGCGTCGGTCGAATTAGGTTGACATGAGGCCCTTAGAAGATCCTCGATGTTTGGGGGCCGGTGTTGCTGGGTGAATTACGAAGGAACGCGGCCTGCCCCGTAGATACAGTGTCTCTGCAGGTCAGAGAAGCTCCTAAGGAAGGATGGTCTAAACCGTCCAGGTTCTGGCCGCGAGACGTGGACCTCGCATCGGGGCAGTGAAGCCCCATTAAGGATCCTCTTACGTCCTCAAGACGAGACGGGGTGTTTCGTTGATGGGTAGTAGCATCGCTTCGAGGCGCGCTCTCGGGCGCCACAACGATGGAGGTGGGCCGCTTGCCGCCGGATCCGCTTCGTCGCAATCCGCATTCCTATGCGGCCATCCTCGATGCGACGGTCGACCTGTTGGCGAATGTTGGATACAACCGGTTGACGATCGAACGGGTTGCGTCCCAGGCCGGTGTCGGCAAGGCGACGGTGTATCGCTGGTGGCCGAGCAAAGCCCGGCTGGTCCTTGAGGCCGTGGCTGAGCGGTACGAGTTCGAGCCCATGGTCCAGTCGGGCGATCTACGCACCGAGGTTCGCGAGCTCGTTCGGCACGCAATCGAGTTCATGGTGAAGACGCCGTTCGGCCATGCGCTTCCCCAACTTGCGGCCGACCTCGCCGACGACCCTGATGCGCGGTCGCTGCTCATCAAGTGGCTGGGCCCGAGCCGGGCGGCGCACCTCGCGGTCCTCTACGGAGCGGCGGGGCGGGCGGACCTGCCGCACGACGTCGATGCCGACCTGGTTCTCGATGTCATCGCCGGCACTGTTCTGTACCGCAATATGCTCGGGCACGAAATCGACGAACGCCTGGTCGACCAGCTCACCAGCCTCATTGTCGACCGCGATCTTCCTCGGTCGAAAGCGACCGACGGCCGTCTCGTCTGACTCCGGCCTACGCTGAGTTCGGTGCCCGTCTCAGGCTTGTTCGCGTGACTGGCCCTCTTCCCAGCCTGCGTCGTAAGCGCTGCGGGCCACGATGGCCAGCGCCTGCTCGATGGTCAGACGGTGCTCGTCTATGTCATCCAAGGCCTGAGCTACGAGAGCGGCGGCATAGCGCTCGAACTCCATGGGCACCCGGCTCCCGCAACCGTATCCCGAGACGCCGGGCTGGGAACGTCCGTCCATGTCGAGGGTTCTCGACCGGCCCGCCCTGCCTCTCCCGTCCGGAAGCAGGCTCACCCCCGGGAACCTGCCCCGTTCGAGGGCGTCAGTTTTGTCTACCGGACGTACCGCTACCGCAACCACGTCAATTTAGGTGAGCCGATCACGACATCTGCCGCCGTCGAGCACCTCGTGGAGATCGGGTTCTCCTAGGGTCGCACTGCTGAATCATCGTGATGAGATCGGATTATCGAGATCAAGAGGTCGAGGCGGAGATGCTCGATTGTCGATCACGATCCGGATGTTCACCCCTGCTCACCGTTCGGAATGCGCGCCGAATACCTCTGAGTGGACTGGAAAAGCAACGATAATGTTGCCACTAATCTCGATCTCAGTGGCCATCGCCCGTAAGCACCAATGAATCGGACGGGGGTCTCGTCGCGGCAGAAGCTCGAATGCCCAGTACGGCGATGGCCTGGACCAGAGCCACGCCGAGCGTCATCGTCAGCACGGCGGCGCCCCACTTCACCGGGGCCGGCGCCTGGGCGTTCAGCGCGCTGAAGATCGGCCAACCGACGCTCGTGCTGCAGGCGATGTCGGTGACCATGCCGAGCGGGATCACCAGCAGTGCGCGCGGGCCCGAGAAGAATCGCGGCGCGGCAAGCAGCAGCGTGGCTTCCACCATCGGGCCGCCGGCGTTGATGAACATCCAGTAGAGCGGGAACCCGAGCAGCAGGAACGGCGGATCGCCGTAGTAGACGTACAGCCCGCTGTGGATGATCGGCTGCTCGATAAGGGCGTCGAGGACGAAGAACGCGCCGAACCACGTCCAGGTCGAGCGCAGCGTCACCCCGCGCGAGCGCATCGAATTCAGTGCCAGGTAGGGCACCGCGCCGAAGAAGACGACGTAGACGAACAACCCCCACCAGGGCACCGGTGAGAACGTCGTGAACGCCGTCCACTGCCCGGGGCGCGGATACCAGACCAGTCCGAGCAGGTCGTCGATCGGCTCGTTGAGGTAACACACCGCGCCACCGGCCAGGAACGTGAGCATCAGCGGCGACCGGCTCCGCCGCCATTCCCGCAGCGCGTAGAGCACAACCAGGGTCATGGCGGAGCCGGCGAGCACGGTGGCCACCAGTTGGGCGGTCTGTGGGTAGGCCAGCCCCTGAGGCGGTGCGGGCAACACGAAACCGTCTGCGGGCCTCGTCGAGACGAGCGGGTTCGTCGTCACGGAGCTCCTCGGTAGTCGCGGTGGAGCGTTGAGGGCGGAGCTGAGAAGTACTAGACTGAACCGTTCAGTATTGTATTATATGTGGGCTGGCCCACACCGGTCAACGGTGCGGCGTCTCTCGACGGGTCGTGTGAGGGAGCTCGATGACATGCCGACAACCGAGCCGGTCGCTGGGCCTGTGTTGAGCCCGGGGGAGCGGGACCCGCTGCATGAGGGCAGCCCGCCCGAGCTGCACTGGACGACCACCAACGTCGGCGAGGCCATGCCCGGGGTGCTCACGCCCTTGTCCTGGTCGGTGTGGCGCCCGGTCGGACGGGCCCTTCCGGACTTCGGCCACAGCATCGGGGCGCTCACCGCCGCCGAGCGGGACCGGATGAGCACACCGGACGGCCAGCCGATGCGGATCTTCTTCGGCCGCGCCGCGTTCGGGCTCGAGTACTTCGCCCTGCTCGGTGACCGGTTGCCCGGCACCACCGGCCCGCGGGCCGCGGAGAGCCTGCTCGGCCACATGCCCGACGGCCTCGTCTACCGGCCGACGACGAGGCGCTACCCGGTGGTGGCCTGCCGCTTCCCCATGGTGTTCTCGCGCGTTCCAGCGCGGGTCCGCGCCGCGCACGCGGAGACTGCGACGTGGTACCGGGAGAGCCTCGACGCGATCCCCACCCTGGACCGCGACGGAGCGACGCGGCTGCTGCTCGACGCGCGGGAACGGCTGGTTCGGCTGGTCACGCTGCAGCTCACCGCCGTCGCCGCCGGCCTGCAACCGGTGTACGACGCGCTGGAGAAGCTCGTTGCCGAGGCCGGCGTCGGTGACGTGGCCACCCTCAGTGGTGCCGGCGGCGCCGAGATGGTCGGTCTGGTCGGCGACCTGTGGAAGGTCTCCCGGGGCTTGCTGGACATCGAGACCGTCGTGCGTGAGCACGGGTTCCACGGCCCGCTGGAGGGTGAGCTCTCGAGCCTGGTCTGGCGGGAGGACCCGTCGCCGCTGCACCGGCTGGTCTGTGAGTACGCCCGCCGCGACGAGCGCGCCGACCCGGTGCTGCGCGAGCAGGCCCGCGCGCGGGAGGCGGCCAGGATGCGTCCGGAGTTGCTGGCCGCGCTGCCCCGGTCGCGGCGACCGGTGGCCCGGGTGGTGCTCGCACTGGCCGCCCGGCGGCTGCCGTTGCGTGGTGTGGTGAAGGAGTCGCTGCTGCAGGCCTTCGACGTGGCCCGGGCGGCCGCCCGCCACCTCGGCGCCCACCTGGCCGCCGCCGGAGTGCTCGCCGAGCCCGGGGACGTCTTCTTCCTCACCGTGGACGAGCTGTCCGACCTGCCGGGTGACCTGCGCGAGCTGGTGGCGACCCGGAAACAGCGCCGCGAGGCCTACCGGGGCATCGACATCCCCGCCGATTGGCGCGGATCACCCGAACCCGCGGCGCGCGAACCCGGCCGTCTCGATGGCGGCGCGGTACTGACCGGGATCGGGGTCAGCGCGGGCACCGTCGAGGGCGTCGTGCGCGTGGTCGTCGACCCCTCCGAAGAGCTGGAGCCCGACGAGATCCTGGTCGCGCCGACCACCGACCCCAGCTGGTCGTCGATCATGTTCGTGTCCCGGGCGCTGGTCGTCGACATCGGCGGGGTGCTCAGCCACGCCGCCGTCGTGGCCCGCGAGCTCGGGCTGCCGTGTGTGGTCAACACCCGAACCGGCACGCGCACGCTGCGCAGCGGTGACCGGGTCCGCGTCGACGGCAGCGCGGGCACCGTCGAGATCCTCGAGCGCGCGCCAGACCCGGCCGGCGCCCCTGCACCGTCGATGAAGGAGGCGACCGATGTCGGTCGGTGAGCTCGGCACGCCCGTCATGGAGGCCTCGCTCGAGTACCCGTTCGCCGGGGAGAACCCGGGCGGCGGCTGGTGCGAGAACTACGCGCTGGTGGCGAACGACCCCACGGCCGGCATCAACCTGTGCCTCTACCTGGGACGCCAGCCTTTCGACATCTCCGTGTGGCACGAGATCCTGCTGCTCTCGTTGCCCGACGGCCGGGTGCTGGTGTGGAAGTCCGCCGGCCGGGGTGGCACCGGAGACGGCGGCGGCGGGGCGATGGCGGCGTTCCGCTGCGTCGACCCGGGCCGCCGCTGGACGGTGACCCTGGACGGCCTCACCTGGGCGAGCACGGCCGAGGCGCTACGGAACGGCCCTTTCCATGACGGTCCGTGGACCCGGACCACGATCGAGCTCACCTTCGAGGCGGCCATGCCGGCGTGGGTGCTGCGCGGCGACGACCTCGAGCACGCCCAGGAGCACCTGCACTACGAGCAGCTCGGGCGGGTCACCGGGACGGTCACTGTCGGGTCAGATAGCTGGACGTTCGACGGCACCGGGCATCGCGACCACAGCCGGGGTCCCCGGGACTTCCGGGCCATCCGCGACCACGCCTGGGTCAACTGCCTGTTCCCGAGCGGGCGGGCGTTCGCGCTCTACAAGATGCGGCTGGCCGACGGCTCGGGATCGGTCGCGGTGGCCTGCGTATACGACGGCGCCACGCTGCGGCCCGCCACGGTCGCCGCCATGCCGCTGCTCGCCGAGACCGAAGATCACGACCGCTACCAGCTCGTACTCGACGTCGACGGCACACCCGCGCGGATCGACGCGGAGATCCAGCGCCCGGTCGGCACCGTCTCCTACGTTACGCCGAACCACATGACCATCGGCGCGTGCTCCGACCAGCGCGCCTGCATGGTCGTCCAGGAACGCGGCACCCGGTTCACCTGGGACGGCGAGGTCGGGTACGGCCACACCCAGCGCAGCACGCAGGTCCGCAACCAGGGAAGAGGTCACGCATGAATGCCACCGGCGGTATCGGCCCAACCGGTTACGTCGATCCACCCACCGACCTGGTCGCCTACAGCTGGGCCGAACCGTTCTTCTGCGGGCTGATGGGCCTGGTCGTGCTGGCCGCGCTCGTCTGGGCGGTCGTCAAGCGCGAGTGGATCCTCGTCGCGCTGCTGCCCGCCGCCGCGGTGTCCTCGCTGATCGAGCCGTTCTACGACTACGTCGGCGCAGCGTGGTGGGCCACCAACCTCACCAACGCCTTCAGCAGCTTCGACGGACGGATCTTCAACCCGTACTTCTTCCCGTTGGGCTACGCCTGCTGGGTCGGCCTCGGCGCCTACGTCTCCTACCGGATCTTCCTGAAGCGGCCGCGGCGGTCCCGGATGCTCATCGGGTTCGCCGCCGTCGCGCTGTGCGAACCGATCCTGGAGCTGCCGTGGATCCACACGCACCTGTTCAGCTACTACGGCCCGCAGCCCTACATCATGCTCGGCTATTCCCTGGTGTGGTGCGCGATCAACACCTCCGGGGTCGCGTTCGCCGGTGCCGTGCTGCTGGCCATGCGCTCCAACCTGCACGGCTGGGGCTCGGCGCGGGCCGCGGTGGTGCCGTTCCTGGTCATCGGCTCGTACTTCGCGGTCGCCTGGCCGACGTGGCTGGCCTACCAGGCCGGCGCGTCGGCCCCGGTGCTGTGGGCGGCCGGAACGGTCACCATCGCGGCGTGCGTCGCGATGGTCTACGTGCTCACCGGATACGTCGCGAGGCGGTCGGCCGACCAGGCGGCGTCCCCGCAGCGGATCGAGGCCGGGATCTCGGCATAGAGGCCGCACCGGACCTGCCCCCGCCGATTTCCGGCGGGCACCCTGGGCCCGGAGGTGGGTTACGGCGTGACGGGGTCGACCTCGGCCGGTGCGTCGGGGTCGAACAGCCCGTGCAGCAGCACGTCGAGGATCTGCTCGACCGCGTCGTCCACGTCCAGCAGGCCGGGTTCGACGAGCCGGTCGGCGGCCCAGCCCGGGGCGTAGAGCAGGTTCAGGGCGGCGACGGTCGTATTGACCTCGGTACGCACCACACCCAGCTTCTGGGCCAGCGCCACCAGCGACTCCAGGCGCTCCTGCAGCGAGTCCTCCCAGACCCGGTAGCGGGCACTCACCTCGGGGGCGAGTTCGTGGTCTCCGGCGCACAGCGCAAAAACGGTGCGGTGGGCCTTCATCTCCACCGAGCGCCTGGTCCACAGCCGCAGCAGGGTCCGCACCCGCTCCACCGGGCTGGGATGGGCCACGGCCTCGTCGAGATCCTGGCCGACCAGCCGCGTCCACTGCTCGAGGATTCCCACCAGCACGTCGGTTTTGCTCTTGGCGTGGGCGTACAGCGTCGCTTTGGAGATGTTGAGCTGCTCGGCGAGGTCCTGCATGGTCGTCGACCGGTAGCCGCGGCGCTCGAACAGCTCGGCCGCGACATCGAGCATGGTCTCGCGGTCCGGGGCGCGGTACCGGCGGTCGCGGCTCTGGTCTGATCGGACCGGAGCTGACCCGGGGGAGTCCTGATCAGGCGCGTTGCCGACGGCCACGTATCCCCCTGCGCTCGGAACCGGTCCTGTCCAGGTTATAGAACGGCGACCCGGCCTCGAGGCGAGACCGGGTCGTCGGGTCGTACTCGCGCGGGTTCAGCGGCCCCAGTACTCCCAGGGGTTGTTGCGGTCCGGTCCGCGACGGCAGTCCCAGTCGCCGGGGCGACCCGGGTGGTCGTGGGCGGCACGCGCGCGGCACTGCTGCAGGTTGTTGAACTTCAGTCGGAACCGGTGCGGCGGGTTCGGACGCTGCGGGCCGTTCTGGGTGAACGCGGCCGGGGCGATCGTGGTGGCGGAGGCCGGGACGGCCGCCGTCCCGGTGCCCAGGGAGGCCGCGAGCGCGGTGGCGGCGACTGCGGAGCTGATCAGGGTGGACATGTGACACCTCGTTCTTCTCGGGGTTTGCGGTGGAGCCCTGGGCTTGTCTCGCCCGTGCACCGAATCAAAGGCGGCGCCGCTGTGATCCACCTGGACAGCGCTGTACGCGAGCTGAGAAGCACCCGGCCCCTCTCAGGAGTGGCCCCGTTTGACACCCGTGGCGGGCGCCAAGAAGATCGGCGTCGCCGGGTCGTCCCATCGAGCGCAGGAGTAACCATGGCCGA
>Ga0310811_10008995_pt1 | contig 12867 bp, 10 predicted proteins | sample YCmetagenome_FD_207642 | JGI IMG/M metagenome (GOLD analysis project Ga0310811, IMG submission 207642) | Soil microbial communities from experimental microcosm in Duke University, North Carolina, United States - YC | ecosystem: Engineered > Artificial ecosystem > Soil microcosm > Unclassified ...
CATTATCCATGGTTCTGTCTGGCGCGAGTGACAGTGTTTCCTTAGTGGATTCAGCAAAGCTCAGGATCGGAAATACCTGATCGAGCCACGCTTCTAGCACCTGCGCCGTTCTGGGGGCACCCGCCGCGTCAACCAGACTTACTCGATCAGTCATTCGCGGGCGACATTTCAGGTCTCACACAGGCGCCTGATTTATCGCAAAGGTTACAGAACGACTCACGTTTATACTACTGCGGACCTCGTCGATATGTCCCTTGGTGCAGGCGCTCTCCTGAGGATCTGCGCCGGTTCGTTGTCTGGCCGAAAGGTGATCTTATGACATCCGGGAAAGGGAGCCTGCTCTTTGTATCCGCAGCGGCCGCCCTTGCTCTCATGCTCTTGTCCACCGGGACTTCGTATGCATACTCTGTCCTCACACACGAGGAAATCGTAGACCTGGTTTGGACATCCGAGATTCGGCCCCTGCTTCTGCACCGCTTTCAGGATCTAACCGAAGATGAGATCAAGGAGGCGCATGCCTACGCATATGGTGGCTCGGTCATCCAGGACCTGGGCTACTATCCCTTCGGAAACAAAGATTTCAGTGACATGGTCCACTATGCTCGGAGCGGGGACTTCGTCCTCGAATTGCTGCACGAAAGCCTGGATGCGAACGAATACGCTTTCGCTCTAGGCGCGCTCTCGCACTATGCAGCCGACATCTGCGGTCACCCGGCTGTGAACCAGGCTGTCGCAATGCGATATCCCAAACTGCGCGCCAAATACGGCAATTCTGTTCGATATGCGCAGGCTACCACCGCGCATCTAAAGACGGAGTTCGGATTCGACACGTTGCAGGTGGCAAAGAACCGCTATGCGTCGGACCAGTACCACGATTTCATCGGGTTCAAAGTTGCGCAATCTTTGCTTGAACGGGCCTTTGCTGTTGTATACGGACTGCCATTGAAGGACGTGCTCACACACGAGGACCTGGCTGTGGGATCGTACCGGTATTCCGTCAGTAGTCTGATTCCGCAGATGACCAAAGTGGCGCTGGAGACGCACAAGAAGGAACTTATGCAGGAGACGCCCAATCTTGCAAAGCGGAAGTTCTTATATCGTCTATCGCGCTCCGATTACGAGCGGGAGTGGGGGAAGACGTACACGACACTTGGGTTGGGAACACGAATATTGTCCTCGCTGTTGCGATACTTTCCGAAGGTCGGCCCCTTTAAGGGATTGGGATTCGACAACCCGACCGCACAAACGGAAGACCTCTATATCAAGAGCATTAATGCCACTGTAGATTACTATCGCTCTCTCCTCGAAGGAGTGCAAACGAACGCGCTGGTTCTGCCAGACCGGGATCTTGATAGCGGTAACGCCACTAAGGCAAGCGAATACGCGCTCGCCGACAAGACCTATGCACACCTGCTGGCCAGACTTTCCGCCCGAAAGTTCGACCTCACTTCCCCGCAATTGCGCGCCAACATCCTCGAGTATTATTCCGACCTCTCACTTCCAATCGAGACCAAAGAGGACCCGGCCCGCTGGCAACGAGTCGTTACCGATCTTGGCGAACTCAAAGCAGCTCCGCCATTGCCCGTTTCCGGACACATTGCGCCGTGATATCTTGAGCGAATTGATCTGAAGGGAATGCACACTCCGACTTTATTCGTGGCGACATCGGCCCCATCTCGTTGGATTCGGTCACTGCTGAAGTCGCTCGGGCCGGGGATCATCACCGGGGCAGCCGACGACGACCCATCCGGTATTGCCACTTACTCTGTTGCCGGCGCACAACTTGGAACCAAACTGCTATGGACCGCGCTCCTCACGTGGCCAATGATGGCCGCGGTCCAAATCATGTGCGCCCGCATCGGCCAGGTCACAGGAAAGGGTTTAGCCGGGAACCTCAAGCAGCGCTTTCCAAGATGGCTGCTGCTCGTCTTTGTCTTTGCCCTGTTGATCGCCAACACGATTAACATTGCGGCCGACCTTGCGGGCATGGCGGATGCGGCTTCCATGCTGTCCGGCATCAATTCGCACTGGTTTGTCTCGGCGTTCGCACTTCTCATCTCGTGGGCAACCATCCGGCTCCGATATCACCAGATCGCGAACGTGCTCAAGTGGCTGGTGCTGGTGCTCCTTGCCTACCCCATCACAGCGTTTGTGGTGGGAGCCGACTGGGGTCTGGTTCTCCGGGATACCCTGATCCCTTCGCTTCCGCATACCAGGAATGAGTGGGCAACGCTGGTGGCGATCCTCGGTACCACCATCAGTCCTTATCTCTTCTTTTGGCAGACGAGCGAGGAAGTTGAAGAGGAGAAGTCGGCAGGCCGGAGTTCGCTCGCTGAACGGAAAGGAGCTACATCCCTGGAATTGGATTTGAGAACCATCGATGTGGGCGTCGGCGCCTTCTTCTCGAACATGGTCATGTTTTTCATCATCCTGACCACAGCCATTACCCTCAACCGGCATGGCATCACGAAGATTGAGACATCCCGCCAGGCCGCTGAGGCGCTTCGGCCCTTTGCGGGCAATTTCGCCGCGACCCTATTCACGCTGGGGATTGTCGGAGTTGGTTTCCTTGCCATCCCAACCCTTGCGGGATCGACGTCATACGCCTTCGCGGAGACACTCGGCTGGCGCCAGGGTCTGAACAAGAAACTTGGGCAGGCACGCTGGTTTTACGCATTAATCCTGGTCTCGACGGGAGCGGGTGTCGCGCTGGATTTCGTCGGTATCAACCCTGTCAAAGCGCTCTACTGGACCGCTGTCATCAATGGACTACTGGCTCCATTCCTTCTGGTCGCAATTCTCATTGTTGCAGCGGATCGGAGGTTGATGCAGGGTCAGCCGAGTTCTCGCCTGGGTTGGATTGTCGTGGCCATCACGACCGTTGCCATGTTCGCCGCAGGCGTGGCGATGTTTGTTGTGTAGGGCCTGAATGTTCACATCACGCTGGGTCTCGGTTAATTGGCGACGCAAGCATGCGAGGACTCATCCGGCAGGGACTCCACTCAATGTGACCCAATAATAGCGGCGCCAACAGAACATGCATCGCACCGGGTGCAGAGCAAATATGCTGAGGAAGCCATCGAAGGGGCGCATTTCGGCAGCCTTGAATTGAACCGAATTGCAGCGCGGACAACTGCACCTGATCCAAAGAAGCCGCGGGAGCCAATTGGGCCGGTTCCAGGTTCTCTCTCCCATTATCCGGTCTCCTTTCGCACCGCCTATTTGCTGGAACTTGTCGTAGGTTTCGAGCTGGAATTTGAGTCCAGCCAGGCAAGAAGGCAGCGGATACTGCCGGTGGCCAAAGCAATGCTGGAGTCGGCAGCGCCGTAATACAGATTGATGGTGTCACCATCTGCGCCGATCGTCTGGCCGCAAGGAAACACGACATCGTTGACGTCACCGCCGCGTTCATATGCCGCTTCGGGGCCAAACATCCAGGAGTTTCCTCGCTGCACGCATTTGTCCGGCGACTCAAGATCGAAAAGCGCCAGTCCCAGGCGGTATATGCTCCCCGACGCTGTATGGCGCACTCCGTGATAGATCGTCAGCCAGCCCTTTGCAGTCTCGATGGGCGGAGAACATAGGCCTATCTTGTTGGCGTCCCACCATCCGCCGCGTCGCGCCTCGAGGACAATCTTGTGGCTTCCCCAATGGCGCAGGTCCGGCGAATAGGAAATCCACATGTGGGCGCCGAGCGTCGTTACCGGCCGATGAATGAGCGCCCAACGCCCGCCAATCCTTCGCGGCAATAGCGCCGCATCTTTATCTTCAGGAGACATGATCACGCCGAATCGCTCGAAGTTCCTGAAATCTTTGGTCAGCGCCAGCGAGACTCCGGGGCCGCCGCGCGCAAAGGAAGTGTAGGCCACCGCGTATTGATCGAGTTCCGGGACATAGGTGATGCGGGGGTCTTCGATTCCCCAGATCTCTTCGGGATATTCCGAAGGATTCGCCTTAAGCGTTGGATGGGGGTCGATTCGCCATCCATCGACTCCGTTGCGCGAACGGGCGGCGCAAAGGTGCGACAGACCGGTTCTTTCTTCAACGCGGCAAAGCAGCAAAGTGTCTCCGTCGGGCAGGAGCACCGCCGCCGGGTTGAAGACACTGTTGATCGGGTAGGGCCAGTCCGTCCGGCTCATAATTGGATTAGCGGAAGAACGCGTGAACAGAGGCTGATCGACGCCCGCCTGTAGCTTTGCCTGTTCCCGGGCGATAGACTCAGGGGATTCAGCCAATGAGATGGTCGGCTTCAAAAGGGGCCCTCGTTTCCTGACGCAGTTGCTCTGCATTGGCGACATTGGCGGCCTGTATATCAAGCAGCGCCATAAGGAAAGAGAGCGTTGATTCTGCTCCCTGGTTTTCGTTCACGCGGTCAGGGTGAAGCCCGTCTCTGCATCCGCCCGTGGTTGGATCATAGAGCGGCACCCGCAGATCATTCTTGCCAAGAAACCAAGAAAAAACCCGTTTGGCTTCTTCAAGCCATGCACTTTCTTCGGTGAGTCTGTAGACCTCGAGACAGGCGGCGATCATTGCACAGGCCTCAACGGGCTGCTGATCGAAGCGCGCCTTCTCTTTTCCTTCAATGAAGAATCCGCTGGAACCGATGGGCACGAATGTTTCCCGGTCATCGCGGTATTGCTCGGCGACGAGCCACTTCAAAGAATCCATGCCGGTTTCAACCATCCGCTGGTTGTTACTGCGCCATCCCGCGAGGATGAGCGCGTGCGACAATCTTGCGTTCCCATAGGAAAGGCTCTTCTCAAACCAGTGCCAGGTCTTGGAGTGAGTGCGTTCATAAATATCCAGCAGACGATTGGCAAGTAAGTTGCGGGCTCCCTGGATGGAGCGGTCCCCAGGAAACCAGTCAAGGTACGCTTGCATGCCTAGAACGCTGAATGCCCAGGCCCGCGGACTGCTGAACGTGAGGGCCGCCGGCACGGCGGCTTCAAAGAGTCGTCCTGCCGCTCCCCGTATTCCGGCATTCTGCGAATGGCCGAGCACTGAACCCAACGCCCATATTGCTCGGCCGTGGCTGTCTTCTGAGCCAACCTCTTCAAGCCAGCGCCGGTCATACCCCAGAAAGTTCCTGAACCTTCCAGTATTGGATTGAAATGCGAACCAGAGAAAAGCCAAATATCGGCGAGAGAGGTTGGAGTGGTCCTCCCCATCTTCGGACAAGAGCCTTCTATCCAGGAGAGTGGACACGATAAGGGCGCGTGCGTTGTCGTCAGTCGTATAGCCTTCATTGGTATTGGGCACGCAGTAGATCGCGTGCTGCAAAATCCCGGTGTCGTCGGTCATGGTGCGCAGATGGCGGGTGCTTAGAAGCGGCAAACGATGGATCGGGGCGATTGAATCTGCGGCAGCGTCACCATGACGGGCGGCCCTTGGCTGCAATGAGCGTTCGGTGCGTGCGCGCTGAAAGCTCGCCATATACGCTCGCGCCGTGTTTGTCCATGTCGTTCCACGCGAGTACAGGTAGGCACGCTTGCGCATGGCGTGACGTTCAGCATCGTTCTCCAGCAACTCGATTACTTCGCGCGCTATCGCGTCAGAATCATCGAAGGGTACAATCACGCCTCTCTTCTCCGCGAGCAGTTCCTTGGCATGCCAATAAGGAGTGGAGATGATCGCTTTTCCCGCGCCCAGAGCAATGGCAAGAGTGCCGGAAACAACCTGAGCCTCTTGCCGGTACGGCGTGATGTAAATATCGGCGGAGCCGACATGCTCCACTAGTTCCTCCGCACTTACAAACCGGTTGTTGAAAATCAGTTGAGGTGACACTCCTAACTCCGCAGCAAGAGCCTGTAACCCCTGCCGGTACCTCTCGCCTTCGCGCCGGCGGATATGCGGGTGGGTCACTCCGGAAACGATATATACCACATTGGGATGCCTCGCCAGAATGGCCGGAAGAGCCCGTATGACGTTTTCAATACCCTTGTTCGGAGATAGCAAGCCAAATGTAAGCAGGACTGATTTACCTTCCGTGCCAAACAGGTCTTTGAAATAGTTGGGATCCATGAACGGCATTTCCGGAACTCCGTGCGGGACCACATCAATCTTTCCGCCCGGAACCGTATATACCTCGCGCAGCAACTGAGCCGCCAGTTCGCTCATGACGACGAGGCGGTCGGAGAGGCGAGCAATCTCCTCGAGCACTGCACGCTGGTTGACGTCCGGATCGCGCAACACCGTATGCAGCGTGGTAACCAAAGGCATTGTCAATTTCCGGAGCAGATTCAAGATATGGCTGCCCGCGGTTCCGCCATAGATGCCATACTCGTGCTGCATACAAACAAGATCGTTTCCATTGAAGTTTAAGAATTCGGCCGCCTGCTCATAGGAGGTCAGATCCTCTTGCTCCAGTTCCAGGCGCACCTGCTCTGGATACTCGTATCTCGACTCCGGGTCGTTGACCGGAATCGCGAACAGCCGGTCCGACCCATATTCGGATGCAATAGCGTTACATAGATCTGTGGTAAATGTGGCAATGCCGCACTCGCGCGGCAGATAATTTCCAATAAATGCGATGCGCGTTGGTAATGGCAGACGACACGCACCTGATTCACTTGACTTGACAATCAACGGACCCAATCGTTTGGCGCCTTTCTCAGAATGTCTCGGCTCTGGAGACAACATTTGCAGTCCTACTCTCATGGATGATGCCGCGATGCGCACGCATGCCGCAAAGCTCTGATACCGGCGTGAGTACTTCAGTTCAGCCTTGGCCGCACTTCCCGGAAGCTGCCTGAGAATGCGCCCGCAGGCGTTGTCCAGCCCGGTGAGTCGGTGGATCCTCTGACATTCGCTCCCTGGACAACTGCATATGCTTGGAGTGCAATATACAGTTGTCGACGTGAGAGAGACGGTCTCTGCGCTTCGTCCACTCGACACTCCTGGGAAGACGGATCGAACTGACCCCACGCATCGTGCCGTCGTAAGGGAATGGAGCAGGTTCGCTCTTCTTCACATTTAGTGTCGCAACATCGATCGGATCAATACTGAGCTAGAATGCTCATCCAGGAAGCTCGAATCGCGCTTGGACTGAGGCAAACCCTCAACCAGTAACTTCCATGGACGGTCATATTTGCAGGGGCGGTAAGTAGCCAGCTTCGAGCCCGCTAACCCACCCAACCGCGCCGTGGTGCAGGCCAGTCGTGAAATTGATGGATAGAGCAAAATTGATCAGACTCATGCCCCAGATTCGGGGGATCATGGATTGGGATCGATCCAGGCAAGCATGGGCCTTGGAGCAGACTGCCACGATATCGCGTCTACTCTCCAGCGAGCCTTCCTCCAGCCCCGCATAGCCTGTTTCCTCGGCCATCAACACTTCGCACGAAGAACCAGACTTCCACAAAGGAAACTTTTTGACAACGAAGAAGACAGAATTCGATCCGATCTCCTTTCTCGCAAATGCCGGTCTTGGTCGAACCATTATTGAATTGAAGCCCAGGCAAACCTTCTTCTGCCAAGGCGATCCCGCCGACTCTGTTTTCTACCTGCAGAAAGGCCGAGCCAGGGTCACCGTCGTTTCGCAGAACGGCAAAGAGGCAACAATTACTCTCCTGTCCGCGTCCGATTTCATCGGAGAGGAATCGCTCGCAACCATACAGGGAATGCGCATGGCCACCGCTTCTGCGGTTAACTCCTGTACAGCGCTCAAGATCGGCCGAAGTGAAATGATTCGCGTGATGCATGACGAACCTGCATTCGCCGACATATTCTTCAAATTCCTCTTGGCCCGCAGTATGCGCACCCAGGCTGATCTTGTCGATCAGCTGTTTAATTCGAGTGAAAAGCGCCTGGCCCGGATCCTCCTGTTGATGGCCGAGTTCGGCAAACCTGGTGAACCGGAGACATTTATCCCTCCCATCACCCAAGAGACGTTGGCGGATATGATCGGTACCACTCGGTCCCGCGTAAGCTTCTTTATGAACCGCTTTCGCAAACTTGGCTTTATCAGCTACAACGGGCGCATTCAGGTACACAAGTCGCTGCTCAATGTTGTTCTGTTGGACCAATTGCCGGGTCACAATGCTCAAAAGCCCGCCCTGCGTCCGATTCCATAGCGCCCCCACGCACGCTGTCTCGCGCACACGAACAGCCTTCCAGAACTGCTCGGACAGACGGGAAACCTTCGTTTTCAAGGCGCACCGCGCTTCTTGCGAGCAATGTTGAACATCTTTGAGGATCTCTTCTGACTTACTGTTGCAAAGTGTAGCCACACGCCGGGAGAAATCACTTGATGGCGCAGACCGCGACGGTTCTCATTTCGAGGATGATCCTCAACACCACTGGCCCTGGAGCTAGCGTCGTGACCCTTTCCAAGAACCAGGCAATCTACACGCAGGGCGATCCGGTTGGGGCCGTCTTCTACATCCACGAAGGCAAGGTCAAACTCAGCGTAGAGTCCAGGTTTGGGAAGAAAGCTGCCCTTGGCATATTCAGCGAGGGAGAGTTTTTCGGAGAGGATGGCCTGGCTCACCGCCCGTTACGTCTGGCGTCCGCAACGGCAATGTCAGACTGCAAAGTCCTGCGCATTGCTGAGGAGGCGATGGCAGTCGCGCTTCAAAAGGTGCGCGACCTGTCGGATCTGTTCAGGATGCAATTGCTGGCGCGCCACATCCGATATCAAGAGGCCATGGTCGATCAACTCTTCGATCGCACCGAAATCAGGCTGGCGCGCGTGCTGTTAATGCTTGCTCATTTTGGCAAGCAAGGCGCCGCTGATTCAATACCCGCCGAGGTTACTGAGCAATCCCTTGCCAGCATGACAGGCACAAACCCGCCGCAAGTGAGATCTCTCATGGAGCACTTCAGAGAATCAGGCTATCTTGCCTATAGCAAAGGCGGACTGCAAGTTCGTTCCTCACTGCTCGGCTTTGTTCTTCGAGGCTAACACTCGTTGCGAAGAAGGGACCGCGGGGAAGTAGCGGCTAGCCAAGCTCGTTTTCTAAGGAATGGCCTGGGGCGGAGGGTGCGCGATGAAACAGGAGGAAGCAGCCATTCGAGCGCGCTCTTTAACTGAAGCCGGCAACTGGCTGTTCATTATTGTGCTGATCGTTCTGTCCCAACGTGTCGCGATGCCGCAAACTGCGGCCGGGCAACAGCAGGGATCTATCTCCACAAATAGTGGTTCGCTCACGACAGCACAGGTTGTCGAAAACCTGGTTGCGATGAATCTCCGGCGCTCCCAGGCGCTCCATTCGTACCGTGGCTCCAGAACATACCGGGTGGAGTATCAAGGTTTTCCAAGGACCGCCAAAGCGGAGATGGTTGTAGACGTTTTATATCGCGCGCCCGGAACCAAAGAGTTCACCATCCGGTCTTCAGCGGGATCCCAGTTGATCATCAACAGGGTATTCAAGAAGCTCCTACAAGCCGAAGTGGATGCTCTGTCCGCAACTGCGCAACAACATACCGCTCTAAGCTGTGACAATTACGATTTCACGATGGCGAGCTATGAAAGCACACCCTCGCGGTCGATGTACGTACTTAGTGTGGAACCCAAAACCAAGAGCACGTTTCTGTTCCGCGGTCGAGTCTGGGTGGACGCAATAGACTTCGCTGTGGTCCGGGTCGAGGCGGAACCTGCGAAAAGTCCTTCTTTCTGGACGAAGAGTAGCCAAATCGAACAACTTTACCAGAAGGTGAATGACTTCTGGCTTCCCCAAAGGAACCACAGTGTCTCTTCAATCCGGATAGGTGGGCATGCCGAATTGACAATCGACTATCAAAGCTACGAGATTACGGCCTCGGATCCGGTCAGCCGTATGCCGCAGGACCAAGTCGCTCGCACCGCAGATTCTGGTGGGCTGCACGCTGTCTGCAGAATCGCTAAGACGCCAGCTGAGATGGGCTTAGATCCGACCCATCAGCAGTAGGACAATGACAATCAACAGGACTAATCCCAGTCCTCCGGTCGGGTAATAACCCCAGTTTCTGCTGTGCGACCATCTTGGCAATACGCCCAAGAGCGCCAGAATCAGAATCACGATGAGTAGGGTTGCGAGCATCTTCGTCTCCTTCTTCCTGAGCGGCAAAACATTCGGCGCGGCCCGCTCGAGGCCGCGCCAGTTGTATTCCTACATCGAGACCCTGATAGAAATCCCCGGGCCAGGATACCTGCGATTAAACAAGTAGTACCCGTTGTCTACGTAATCGACGTAGACGTCGTCCGTGTCATACCAGTTGTCTCCCCAGTATTCCGGCCATGGGTCGACGGAACTGAACCAGTAGCCGCGATATTGGAAACGCGGGTATCCGCCCACCACCATGAACGGGAGGATGCCGATTCTGAACCCATGATCCCGGCCAAAGTATCCACGGAAACGTTCATCGGGAATACGGTATCCGTCGTATCCGCCACGTTGCGACCAAGTGCGGTGATCCGACTCCCAGTGACTTGCGCGATGTTGCTCCCAATCACGCCAATGAGAATGCTGAAACTCTGGCGAACGCTGTGGGTGGTCATAGCCTCGTCCCTGTTGCGGATGCTCTTGAGGTCTGTCCCGGTCCTGGCGCTGGTGCTCACGGTCCGGCTCTCGTTGCTGGACACGGTCCCCCTGCCGCCGCTTCTCCTGCCCGCCACGATCAGCCTGCTGGTGTTGGTCACGCTGTTGGGGCCGACTTTCCTCACGCTGCTGCGGCTGGTGCTTTTGTTCCTCACTAGACCGGCCCTGATCGTGCGAATTCTGTTTGGGCTTTGCCTGGTTGTGCTTCTCGTCCTGATGGTCCTGCCCGGCATAGCCGGGAGCACTCATCCCCAAAAACACGCACAGAATTGCCGCGCCGGTCACTCCTATGATTTTCGCTTTCATCTTTATCACCTTCTTGCTGTTGGCAACGTTCCGTTGCATTAGCGCAGGCTACCCGTGGTTGCATTCGCCGGGCTGCCAATTGCTTCGCCCGACACCACAAGTTCAACACGCCTGTTTTCCTGGCGGCCTGCGGAGTTATCGTTAGAAGCTACAGGTGAAGCGTTGCCGAACCCCTTTGCGCTGACTGACGATGCCTCCACGCCTTGTTTCACCAAAAAGTCGCGCACTGCGCCGGCACGATCCTCAGAGAGCTGCTGATTCATCGCCTCGCCGCCAACGTTGTCGGTGTAGCCACCCACTTCGATGGCAAGGCTGGGATAGGCAATCAGAATTCCCGCTATCTTCGCCAGCCTTTCGCGAGCGCCAGGCTTCAATGAGAATTTTCCAGTGTCAAACAGAACATCCGACATGCTGACAATGAGTCCGCGTGCGCTATCGCGCGTCCGAAGTACCTTGTTCAGTTGCTCTGACAATTGGGCACGCATGGCCGCTTTCTCGCGATTCGCCTGATGTTCATTGTCTTGGGCCACCTGTGCCGCGAGACGAGATTGGTCGGCGTCCGAACGCGCCGCAGTCACTTGGGCGGTCGCCAATGCCTGGTTGGCATCCGATGCAGCTTGGTTGGCTGCCATTTCTGCCTGTGCCTTGGCTGTATCCGAGCGCGCCGCTGCGGTGTCGGACTGGGCCCTGGCCGTATCCGCCTGGGCTTCTTCCTTTTGCCGAGCCGCGTCATTGGCTTGGGCCTGCGCATCGGCCTGCACCTTTGTCGCGTCAGCCTGTGCCTTGGCGGCGTCGGATTGGGCTTTCGCCGTATCCGACTGCGCCCGCGCTTTATCTGACTGGGCAAGTTCCTTCTGGCGAGTAGCTTCGTCGGCCTGCGCTTGAGATTTCGCCTGCGCATCGGCTGAATCCCGGCGCTCACCCGCGCGACGCGCCTCATCCATGTTCTTTACCGCGATGGTGCGCGCGTCTTCCGCAGTCTGTACGGCTTCGCGCGAGGTCGCGATCAGTTCCTTTTTAGATGAGTGCTTTGTCGTAGCGTATTTATCGGCTGTGTCCATCAGTTTGGAGGCGTGTTGATAACTGTCGCCGGCATATCTCTCGGCGCCCTCGGATTGAGCGATGCGAAGGGCGTTTCGTGCCTCGAGAAACTCGAGAGGCAGGTTCGCATCCAGAACCACAGGATCGAACTTGTAGCCCGTGGGAATGTAGCTTCCACGTTCCATAAGCTCAAACTTGGCGTTGACCGCTTCGCTCGTTCCCCTAGTGTCGGTACGCACAACATTCTCAAGCACGACGACGTTGCTGGGTTGGTGTACGGCAAAATAGGGTTCCGCCGTTACAATTAGCGCGAACGCCTGAAGGCCCGTGGTCACGTTGATCTTGCTGCGGTGGTCGCCGCCCACAAGCACTTCGCCCAGGTTGACGGCACTACCCTCGGGCGAGATCGCCCAAAGAACGTAGGTGAGATACTCAGTTCCGAAGCTTGTGGGTTTAAGCAGTTCGCCGAACTCCGCGTGGATCGCAATCGAGCCGCGATTGCTTTTCACCCTGGCTACACCGTTAGCTGCCGGCATTAGATCCGTGCCGCGGAAGTCAAGCTTGGTGGCGGCGCCATGATGGCGATAGTTGATCGCGTCGACCGTCCGAGTGGTCACGGTTACTCCAAATGTGGGCCCTCCTCCAGCGCTTGCCACGGAGGTTTGGGCGTTCGTCTGAGAGAATGCGCCCAGGCTCAGGGCAATTCCGAGTGTCAATACGTGTTGAGGTTTCAAAGTGTCTCCTAAAGGCAGATGACTGCCGTGTTGCATGCTTTCGGTTCGATAAAAGTACATATCAGCTTATTAACTGACTTACCTTATGGCAAAGCTTCAATGTCCTATGCGGTACCGGCTAAGCGTGTGGAACAGCCCGAACAGGTTGCACACCCAGAGCGCCACCACAACGACGACCACGACATTCAGTATCGATTTGATGGACGCCTGCATGGGAATGAAGCGGTTCACAACCCAAAGCAACACGCCCACTGCGACGAGTGCAATGA
>Ga0310811_10008996_pt1 | contig 12867 bp, 14 predicted proteins | sample YCmetagenome_FD_207642 | JGI IMG/M metagenome (GOLD analysis project Ga0310811, IMG submission 207642) | Soil microbial communities from experimental microcosm in Duke University, North Carolina, United States - YC | ecosystem: Engineered > Artificial ecosystem > Soil microcosm > Unclassified ...
TGTACCTGAGCAGTTTGCTTGGTCTGTCAGTGATACTGTGGTACTTGCAATTTTCTATTACTAGTAATTTAATGTTCTACACTATGTACTTCAGTCCATCCAGGCTTGGTGGAATGCGAGCGACTCATGTGCCAAACCCTTAAGTTATGTGCCATCTGGCATGAACAATGCAGAAATTCCCAACCTTGTGTCAGCATAATGGGTGAACTCCAACTGCCATATGTCACATGACATCAGATTCCCTTTTTTTTTTTTCAGAGCGAATCTCAGATTAACCTCCTTTACAGATTTTACCTTAGCTAATCATAAATTTCTCCAGATATCCCGACTTGTTATTGGTCTGTGACACTGCGATACAAATGTTATAGATAAGTGCCCTTGTCATGGTAGTATGTGATTGGATAGTGACATTTTCATATTCTCTCTCTCACACACACACACACACACACACACACACACTCTCTCTCTCTCTCTCTCTCTCCTGAGCCCTGAGCTTAGTCCAGAAGCCCTTGGGTCAAATAGCAGCTAGGCAGCATTCACCCAACATTGTTCTGCATCCTAGCAGAATTGTTGACCCTTCACCACTTTGGCTTTGGCTTCTGGACAGCAGGTGGTTCCAGCTCATCCTCATCAAGTACTGGCTGTGCTGCAGGTGGTGGGTCTTGATGACCGTCCTCAGCCAAAGCTAAACCTTGCATGGCGGCAGAGATTGATTGGGGACTGGGTATAGCAGGAGGTGCAGCAGAAGGTCTGGTAGGCACCTCTGAATTGATAATGAGGCCAACTGCATCTAGTTCTGGTAGTTTGCCTCCAGTATCCATGGCATTGTCCTGCATGATTTAGGAATCATGCATGGACATGACTACTAGGTATCTCCCTAAAAGACAAAGTCTAATAGCTTAGCCTTCAGGCTAGTCAACCCATGCCTTGGCTTCAAGCCTTGGTCAAACAATTCCAGTTTCCCCATATTTATTTATATTTATGTACTGTCTTGAAGAAATGTCATTTATGAGATGGGAATCACATAATGACCTAGTTGATAGTAGAATTAAAAAGAAGGTTAAGGTATTGCCTTACCTTTGGCTTATTCACTTTGGCTAGAGAAAACCATAGAGAAAAGTTCAAAGCCTTACAAAAACCTATCCAAAAGACTTGGTTTCTGCTACTCTCATTGTATTATTAGTTCTGTGTTGTTTTCTCTAGTGTTTCCTTTATTTCTTTTTCTATTAGGATGCTTTGACCCACCAGATACTTCACAAAATTGTACCTACCATCATATTTTCTCAGGAAGTGAAAATTGCCCCTGAAGTTTCTCACTGTACAGATAACTGCTTGCAAAGTTAGTCCCTTTGAAGTACTGTGCAGGATTCTCCAGAGATAATTGGCCAACCAGCTTTGGTCATTGTGTATGTGTATTGAGACCAGCATCTCACATGTTTGTAGTTATTTGACCAACCAGTCTTTGGTCCACATATTCACATATTGAGACCTGCTTTTCACACATTTGTATTTATCTGACCAACCAGTCTTTTGGTCCAAGTTTTCTGTCTAGTTGGATTATCCTAGACAAAGTTTATAGGTTTTATTAAAACACACAAAAGCTCCAGCTAAGTTAATCAATTGATTGGTTTAGTGAGCCTCCCAAGGACTCACACATTATTTACCATGAAAACTAGAAAAGTTGTAGACTGTATTAATTGAGGACTGGCAAGAAATCTTATTCAACTGTAATTGTGGTGCATTACATTTTTACATACTTTTATTTAAGACCCTCAATTATAAAGACAGTGTGCTCAAACATCTCTTCCCAGCTGTCCTGTGGACCGCTTGAGTCATGTGATGGGTCTGAACAGATTGAGGCAGAATGAGATGTCACAAACAGTGTGTTATTGAAAAACATGAAGACCCCGTTTGCCCAGGTGTTATGAACTGGGATGGGTTCTAACAACAGAAGTTCAAATGAGAACTGTCGGTGTTGAGTCATTCTGTTATGAACTGGGATGGTTCTAAATAACCTAGACTCAAAAGAGAGCCTTCGGGGTTGAGTCTGGTCTAGCCGCACAACGACAATGAAGTCTGCTTGTGAGCTAATAGCTAATGACAAGGTTCGACCTTGAAGTTAGGTTCAAAGGTTTGGACTGATGAAGAGGAGTGCTCTAAGTCAGAGATCAGTTCAGACGACTAAGCTTGGAGGGCTTAGACAAAGGAAATTGGATATCAAGTAAAACCCAGTAAGATTAAAGTAAATAACTACATGGTACAAAGGCGCGTATTTATAATGAATCCTAGGCAAGATTTAGGGCAGGTACGAAGACGACAGACAACCGCCTAATTAAGTATGTATGTGAAAGAAACGATAAGTGATCCAAGAAGGGAAACATTGGTCATCTAGCAACGGCTGCAGCAGGCAATCGTGATGTAATACAAAAGAGTAAGAGTAAACAAAGAAATGAATAGGGGGTAAGCATACTGTAACATTACCCCGTTTTTATCATGAATTCACCGACTTCATCAATCTGTATTATTGTAAAGGGTGTGATCAGTCATAGTCACGATGAAGAAAAGCGTCCTGCTCCTCAGTGATGCAGAGTTCTGCAGCATCTCGGTCAGCCTCCCAATGAGCAAGGGCACTATAGAATTCCAGGTCCTTCCAGTCGATAGGAAGAACAGCTTTGCCTTTAAGCTGTTTACAGAAGATGGAGAAATGACCTGGTGCATAGATGTGACAGATGCGGTGTAGGTATCACAACCTGGCTAGGCACTAGCTATAATAATGCAAAACCAGTATAAGTGAGTCTCAGCTCTACCTAGCTGCTATACTCGCAGAAGCAAGAGTGTTTGACCCTAAAGGGGACGCAAGGAAAGCGAAGATCCACAAGTGAGTGCTGATCAACCCTGATCAAATGCGATGAAATGTGAAGTAAACACGAAGAAACACGATGGAATGTGGTGAAATGCGATGAAATGTGATGAAACGCGAAACGCGCTGAAGGCACGTGCGGGAAAGCGAAATGTGATGGTCGCGCAAAGCATGGGGAAGTAGCGTGCGAAGTGTGTAAGTGTAGAGAAGACATATAAATGATGCTGGGATCTGAACTGAGGCAAGGAGGACGGATGCTGGACAGATAATAGACAGATAATGTGATTGCCACTAGCTATAGATGGATGCTAGGGACTACAACGACAGATACATGCACTGCATGGAACTAACTGGTGATAGATGGTGACTCCAGAAGCTAAGTTGTAAAAACAGACATGGCAACCCTAAGTCACACATAAGCACCTTCCCAGGGCTCGGAAGCGAATCGGGAGCGCTCTAAGTATGTAAGTGAGGTAAAGTAAGGGTCCATAACGAAATAATAATTGTACAATGCCAGACATGGTCAGATATAGTAATAAACGGAATGCGACGCACCAAGGAACTGGCTGGACAATGGATGGATGCTCCTGCGATGATGCGCACTAAATCACGATGAAACGCTGTAGAGACTCAAGTCTCTATGGGCGCGTACAGACCATATAGCAAGACCTTATACTGGACCTGTTGAAGTGTGGCGACCTTCGCAATTTTCGCGTTTTCGCGGTTTTTGCGTTTTTGCGTTTTGGCATTTCCGCGCATCTCGCGTTTTCGCACGTTTCGCATTTTCGCGCATTTTACATATACCACGCATTTCGTATTTCGCATATTTCGCGCATTTTGCGTTCTCGCGTCTTTCACGCATTTCGCGTTTCAGATTCCTCGCGTTTTTGCGCATCTCATGAATTATGCACATCTCGCGATCCCACACAGTTCGCAATTTGCGCACTTGCATATCTCGCAGGTTTCGCATTCTCGCGTTTTTCGCGTTTCAACATGCACTACTGCGCGCCTCCCTGGGATCCATCGCATTCCATTCGCATGTCCTGTCCTCATCCTCCAAGGTCCATTGGTGCATATCTCACTTGGTTTCACTCGCATTATATCACATATGTTCTTGCATTCACATTTATGTTCATTTATCTCATTATGTGTTTATATTACATCACCCTTGTATGTTTAGCGCTACTTACTCGGCTCTGAGGCCTGGGAACTCACTTAGCATGCTGACACATCAGTGCATAGTGAGAGGTTTTTACTTCACTTCTCTTCCATCACTGGGACAATTAGTTAGGAGGACTTAGCATCAAAAATCCATCAACTTCAGATTCCATCGTTGCATTCCGCAGTAGCCTCAGGATATTATCGAGAAGCACATCCATTTCTCCTTCCGTATCTACCCTCGAGTTAGAGAGCCCTGCTTTCGCGTTTTTCAGAGAGCAACGCACTTCGCGATATTTTCGCGCTTTTTCCCGCGCTTCGCGACCTACAGCGCGTTTTCACACGCCCTTAGCCAGACCAAAGCCCAGTCCACGACTCCCCTCTCCTACAGAGGAATCATTTTCTCAGTAGCAATCCCCTTGGGACGAGCTATATCTCACATCCAGAGGAGCACTGTAGAGCTCACATCAGGTCTAGCCCTCACCCATCCATCATTCCTCGCCTTCAACGCGAAGATGTGCAATGGAACATGAAGATGCGCGAGAACGCGAAGATGCGCGAGAACGTGAAGATGCGCGAGAACGCGAAGATGCGCGAGAACGCGAAGATGCGCGAGAACGCGAAGATGCGCGAGAACGCGAAGATGCGCGAGAACGCGAAGATGCGCGAGAACGCGAAGATGCACGATGGAATGTGAAGATGCGCAAGAACGTGAAGATGCATGAGAACGTGAAGATGCGTGGTGAAATGCGAAGATGCATGGTGAAACGCGAAGATGTGTGGTGAAACGCGAAGATGCGTGGTGAAATGCGAAGATGTGCAATGGAACATGAAGATGCGCGAGAACGCGAAGATGCGCAACTATGCAAACTAAGCGTGAGCGTGGGAATGCATCGCGCGAGTGCGGGAAAGTGTCCTGGGTACATGATGGTGATGTTGCGTTGTGAAGCCCAGTGGTCATGAGCTGTAAAATAGGCCAATACCAGCCTGTAGAGAATTGAGTCTCTACAGCGGCAGTGATACTTTGGACAGTGCTTGTGATGGTGCCCAGGGGTACAACAGTTACGACAGACAAAGTTGTTGTCAGGGTCGGTGGTTACGATGGTGATGCAGGGCGCTGTGGAGGGCGTTGGGGATGCAGAGCATTCACAATTATGGTTGGTAAGGTCGGGAGGGGAAGGAGCGGAGGCATGTGCGACTCTTGTTCTATGGGTGTTTCCGGAAGAGCATCTACGATGTGTTCTCCGAAGGGGATGTGCTGGTTCATTAAGTGGAGGAGCTGTTTCCTGCAACACTTGCAATGCAGCCATCGTTGAAAGAGACATAGTGCGTAAGCCAGGAGTAATATCCTCAGGTGAAGCGGAAGTAGTGCTTTCAGGTGGTGGAGGTACAGAAAGAGGTGCATCAGGGGAGTGGGGACGCAAGACCGGGTTCTTAATAATTCGTTCACATACTTTGTGGACAACTTCACGAATAAGAGTCTTAGCGTCATCAGGCATAAGACGTATAGTGAGGTTCCTAATATGCCTCTGTAAATGAAGGAGGATGCTGGTGTGACAGGGGTTAGGGGGGATTCTAGTGGTACGTTCAACGAGCTCGGCGGCTCAGACAATGTTGATGAGCAGCCTGACGGCTGTGGCATCATGCTGGGCGAGGCGTTCATCTATATCTTTGGAATACTGGATGTCTAGACAAACTGCCTCGATAAGAGTTTGGTTCTCTACTTCTTCTAAGATAGCAAAGTAGTCGGAAGAGGTGGTGGATACAGGTGAAGCGCTCTGTGTAGTGCGCACTTCTTGGCTAATGGTGTTGGCAGAGTCAAGGGTTTTGGTGACGGTGTCAAGGTAGGAGTCAAGCAAGACGAAGGCAGATGCGAGGTCAGAGGTGATGTCAGGGGAGGAGCTCATAATGAAGTTATTGGTGAGAGTGAGAAATTTGAGAGTGATAAACTTGATAAGGCGAAGGTAGTCTGAGAGTTGCCAAACGATGTGACTGGAGTACATTGAAAGGGGTTAGGTGAGTTTGTGCTTCCTTTTATATGCTTTCATTATCTCGGAGGCATTACCTAGATTCTCTTCTGGGATCCACTCGTTACTGGCCGAGGAGTAACCAACCCAAGATACGAGATAGCGTCTTCGTTTACCCGTTCCTTTGTGGGCAAGAATAGCCTCGACTTCATATTCTTCTTCTTCATTGATGATATCAGGTGGTGGTTCCTGGAAGTTCGGACCGTGTACGTCAGTTTCGCGATAGGATGATAGTTCCAAAGCGTGGAATGTGGGATGGATTCGCCATTGTTCTGGGAGCTGGAGTGTGAAAGTGATCGGGCTTAGTATGGCTTTGATCGGGAAAGGTCCGTATCTCTTCGGTCCGAGCTTCTTCTTTGGTATTGGGACGATCAAGTTCTTTGCTGATAGCCAAACCTTATCACCAACTTTCCAAGGCCTATACTTTACTCTGTGAGATCGTTCTGCCATTCGCTGCATAGCAATGTTGTGACAGGCAATGGCTTCTTCTCGAGCTTTCTGTAGAAGCCTTACATGTTCCTCAGCTGCTGGAACTGACGACGATGCTAGGGTATGGGGTAGTGATCTTGGGTTGTATCCCATCATGAGATAGAATGGCAAGGCGTTATGGGAATCATGCTTCCTGTGGTTGTGGACGAATTCTGCGAGGGGAAGGTGTTCAACCCATGTTTCAGGGTTGGTTCGGCAATAGATCCATAGATACATTTCTAATTCTTGATTAAGACGTTTGGTCTGTCCATCGGTCTGCGGATGATAGGCAGTAGAGGGTGTGATGGTGTAATCAAGGAGTTTAGCAAGAGCTTTCAAGAATTTAGAGATGAACTGAGGGCCTCAGTCAGAGATGATCTTGTCGTAGAGTCTGAATCTGTGGTAAACATGTTTGAAGAAAAGTTTCGCTATGCCTTCTGAGGTGATAGTTTTCAGGCAAGGAGTAATGATTACCCCCTTTATAAGGCCGTGGTCAACCATGACCATAATAGAATCAAATCCACCGGAGGAAGGGAGATCCATGATGAGATCAATGGACAAGGAAGTGAAGGGCACAGTCGCATTAGAAGCAATGGGAACAAGGGGAGGGGTCACTGGGTGGGTGTCAGCTTTCATCTGCTGACAAAGGGAGCATCCTTCAACATATTTACGAACATAGACACCTAGTCCGGGCCACCAATAATCACGCTTAACAAGTTCTTCGGTTTTAAAGCGACCAGGATGGCCCGTGGTGGGGTGGTCATGGAGACGTTGGAGTAGGTCATGGCGAGTGACTGGGGAAACATAGGCACAATCTTTGTAGTACAGGACATCGTCGACGATCTTCCAGTCAGACAATGCCGATTTCATAGGGGGAAGGCAAAGACCGTTCAAAGCATCTGAGGCAGTGGAGAATATGGGGTCAGAGGAGGGGTCATCCATAGAAAGGGCGTCATGGAGCGAGTTGTCAAGAAGGCGAACAAACATGGTATCAGGGAGGAGAGTGACATCCGCATTATCTAAATCCATGGGATGGTGATCTGGTCTGCGAGACAACACATCAGGGGCAGCTAGTTTAGTTCCCGGGACATGGTGGAGTTCAATATCAAATAAGGAAAGGATTAACTGCCAGCGTGCCTGACAACGGGTTAACTTCTGCATGGTGCGGAAATAGAGCAGGTTCTTATGGTCAGTGAACACGATAACTGGGTATGGGCTCCCTTCGAGGTAATGGCGCCATTCAGTGAGCGCCCGGATGACAGCGAGCAATTCCCTATCGAAGATCTGGTAGTTTCATTCAGCTGGGTTCAAGGACTGGGACAGGTAACCACATGGATGATACTGTCCATTATCATCGGTCTGAAGGAGCACCGCTCCAGTAGCCACGAGGGAAGCATCAGTCGCAACTGCAAATTGGCAAGTGGGGTTGGGGTTTTGGAGGACTGGTTGATGAAGGAAACAATCTTTCAAAGTCAGGAACGATTCGTTACACGCATCAGTCCACAGGAACTGGACATCTTTCTTTGTGAGATCTATGAGAGGATGTGCGAGGTCAGAGTAGTGCGAGATAAAGTTCCGGTAGAAGTTGCAGAATCCCAGAAAGGACCGAATTTCTTTCACCGTGGCAGGGACAGGCCAGTCCCAAATTCTGTCCAGTTTCGCAGGGTCCATGGTGACATGGCCGGGTTTGATAATCATGCCAAGATATTCCACTTCTTCAGCATTGAATGTACACTTCTCTGGTTTCAAAAATAACTGTTCCCGACGGATTATCTCCAATATTCTTCTGGTCCGTTTTTGATGTTCATCAAGTGTCTTGGAAAAGATGAGAATGTCGTCCATATAGATTACTAGCCATCCTTCGTTAATCTCCTGCTGGAAGGTCCGATTCATATATGCCTGGAACATGGCTGGCAAGTTACAGAGGCCGAAAAACATGATGTTAGGTTCAAATAATCCAAATTCTGTTGTGAAGGCTGCTTTCCATCGATTGTCAGGATGGATCCGGATATTATTATACCCAGATCGGACATCCATCTTGGTAAAGTACTTGGCATCGTGTAATCGAGCGATCAGCGTGAGAGGGAGAGGAAGCGGATAAGAGTTCTTTATTGTCCAATTGTTGATGTACCGGTAGTCTTGACAGGGGCGAAGTTCTCCACTCTTTTTTCCAACAAAAAAGAACCTGCTCGCCTGGGGGGGCTTTGACTCGGAGATAAATCCTTTCTTCTTATTCTCATCGATAAATGCCTTGACCGCTGACCATTCCTTTTCAGATAAAGGATAAATCTTTGACATTTCCGGGATAAAGCCAGGTTTCATCTCAATGCGATGATCAATTCCGGGTCATTCAGGAGGGAGCCAATCAAGACCATCTTTAGCGAAAATGTCACAGAAATCATGGAGATAGCTGGGTACCAGTTCTTCAAACAATTTCTTTTCTGTTCTACTTTGCCATGTGCTCCGGCGATGGTGAACTGTTGAGCTTTATTGCTGAATTTTATCTCATTCTTGGAAGTACCATCTTTAGTGAGAGGGGAGTCGAGGGAAACATTCTCAATAAGGTGCATCTTTGTTCCATCTTTCGAATATTCAATAAGGACATCTTCGTCCCATAGCTGATAGGTGGTGATGTCGCTTACCATGGGTTCATAATTTCCCCAAATATCTTCTTTAGTATCAAAGATGGGGGCCATTTCTTCTGGGACTGTCATCTCCTCATCGGGGATCTCTTCGATGGATGCGGAAGGATAAGTTGTGGAGTCAATAGGCCCAGGTGTCACTGGTTCGACTTTTGTTGGAATCATGGAGTCAATGCATTCAGGTTTCACTGACTTCTTAAGCTGGGAATGCTTGTACTTCAGTTTCTTCTGAAAAAGAAGGGGTAATCCATTCTTCTTTCATTCATTATCGACGTCTCCCTCAATTAAGTTGTACTTAGGAGTCCTAGGTAAGGAGAGTGTCCCTGTCTTCCATCGGATGATGGGATCCATAGCCCGCAACCATGGGATTCCTAGCAGAATCTGATCATGCTTTCCAAGGTGTGTGACATTGAACTTGCCAATCATAGTACAATCGTCTATTTTCACAGTCAGTATGCAGTAATGCGTGATTGGGCCTCCTTTGGTCAGACTACCATTGGCGGTGGTCACTTTGAAGGGTTTAGAGAGTTGGTGGGTTCGGATTTTATGGAGTTTGATGAAGTCCTCAGAGATAAAGGTTCCTGCTGCTCCTGAGTCAACAACAGCGGTGGTTTTGACGGTTTTCAGACGAGTTTTGGAAATAAGAGTCATCGGAACATGCAGTTCCTTTCATTCTCCAATAGCCTGTACAAGTCTTACTGTTACATTGGAAGATACTGACGTCATACCAGTCTTCCACATCAAAAATCCTCTGCAAGACGGCGATTTTCTGTTTCATCGTCTTCTTCTTCAATCTTCTCCTGCCTAACTGGGACCTTCTTCTTCTTCTTCTCGGGGCAGCTATTGGCGCAGTGGCCTCGCTTCTTGCACACGAAGCATAGGCCTTTAGCCATGCAATCGGCACATTCTTCTTCATCGAGGCGGTCTACATTCATTGCGTCATCATCCTTCTTCTTGGGCTGGGGGCGATAGTGGCGGTATCAGTTGGTGTTGGTGAGAGTGATAGTAGTTTTACCACGATTAATATTGCTATCAATCTTAGTGACGGCGGTGATATACTTGTCGAAATCGGTAGGGATTTCTCCCATGAGATGAACAGTGCACACGAGGTCGTCGTTCAGGCCTAAGTTGAACATATGGATGAGGACGTGTGATTCCTTGACATTGGCTACTGCTACAAGTGAGTGGAACTCAGCAACATAGGATGTAAGACTTCTCCCAAGCTGTTTGAGCTTCTGGATCTTGTTGAGCGCAACTATGCTCGCATCGGCGGGGATAAACATCTCCCGAAATTCTTTTTCAAAGTCAACCCAAGTTCCATACTTGGCTGTTCTTCCTTCGCATAATTGGTAAAAGGGATCTGACCAGGATGAGGCCGTCCCTTCTGTCATATAGGCAAGGGCAATGACTACCTTTTTCTCATCAATGGAGTAGACCGCGGCGTTAACAGTGAAGTACACTTTTACAGAATGCAACCATCATGAGGCTTTTCTAATGTTACCATCAAAGGCAACTGGGGCTCCAGCACGAAGTTCAACCTCTTTAGTTGCATCAGACATTCTAAGACTAGGGTGGGCTGATAGCTGTCGGGGAGGTCTTTCTTCTGGAAATTCGTCGGAAGAGGAAGTTGAGGTAGGACTTGAACTGTCTTCGATATTGGTGGGGATCAGGCGGGGTTCAGTGATAGCCGACTCAGGGGCCACATGAAATTCTTCTTCTGGAGTATCAGGTTCTTCTAGTTCTGGATCTGGCTGGGTAGGGTCTCTTTCCCACCAGAATGTTCTCTGCCAAGAGCTCGTCTTGGAGTGGTATCAGTGAGGGGCGTCACAGATAGTGACGGTTGAATGAGGGACTTTAATCTTTTGTTACGAACTGGGATGGTTCTAAACAACCTAGACTCAAAAGAGAGCCTTCGGGGTTGAGTCTGGTCTAGCCGCACAATGACAATGAAGTCTGCTTGTGAACTAATAGCTAATGACAAGGTTCAACCTTGAAGTTAGATTCAAAGGTTTGGACTGATGAAGAGGAGTGCTCTAAGTCAGAGATTGGTTTGGATGACTAAGCTTGGAGGGCTTAGACAAAGGAAATTGGATATCAAGTAAAACCCAGTAAGATTAAAGTAAATAACTACATGGTACAAAGGCGCGTATTTATAATGCATCCTAGGCAAGATTTAGGGCAGGTACGAAGACGACAGACAACCGCCTAATTAAGTATGTATGCACAAGAAACGATAAGTGATCCAAGAAGGGAAACATTGGTCATCTAGCAACGGCTGCAGCAGGCGATCGTGATGTAATACAAAAGAGTAAGAGTAAACAAAGAAATGAATAGGGGGTAAGCATACTGTAGCACATTCTAGCAGCACAACAACAATGAAGTCTTCTTTGTAGTGCTACTATCTAATGACAAGGATCTATCCTTGAAGTTAGAGTCAAAGTTTTATCAAGACTAACGATAAGGAGTGCTCAAAGTTAGAAGTATTGGTTCAGACAGCTAAGCTTGGAGGGCTTAGACAAAGGAAGTCAAGTATCAGGTAAAACCCAGTAAGATTAAAGTAAGGAAACTACATAGTACAGACATGTGTATTTATACAGGATTGCAAGGAGAAGTTTAGGGTAGGTACGAGTACTGAGGAGTTACAAGTATCTGCCAAAACAGGAAAATGGTGAATGTACATGATAATCCAAGAAAGGAAAGTCAGGACAGAGTCATCTAGCAACAGCGATAGGCGATCATGATGTAATACATGTAATCAAGAGAGACTTAATGATGAGAAAATGAGTATGGGGCTAACATACTTGTAACATTACCCTGTTTTTATTGTGAAATCACCAAATTTCAACAATCAACATTATCGTAAAGGGTATGGTCATAGTCGGTGTCCTGATGAAGGAGAGCATCCTGTTCCTCTGTGACGCAGAGGTCAGCAGCATCCCGATCTGCTTCCCAACATGAAAGGGCGCTGTAGAACTTGGGATCCTTCCAATTGATAGGAAGAACTGCTTTGCCATTCAACTTCTTACAAAAGACTGAGAAGTGGCCTGGTGCATAAACACAACAGACATGACAGTGGTATTTAGGGCAATATTTGTGATGATGACTGGGGTCCTGACAGTTATGACAGACAAAATTATTGTTAGGGTTGGTGGTTATGATGGTGATGTGGGATATAGTAGAGGGCTTTGGCGAGGTAAAGTAGTTGTGAATACATGTGGAACAGTTGGAAGGGGAAGGAGCGGATGCATGTGCAATGTATGCTTGACAGGTAGATCCAGAGGAACATCTTCTCTGGGATCTCCAGAGTTGATGCGTGGGTTCATTTCCTGCAGCTGATTCCTGCAGCACGGACAGGGCAGCCATCGTCAAAAGAGACATAGTGCATAAGCCAGGAGTAATATCCTCAGATGCAGTGGAAGGAGGGTTCTCAACTGGAGGAGGTACTGGGATAGGAATAGTAGGTGATGATATGCACAAATTCTGCTTTGTACATGGTCATAGACATATTTTCATCTAAGTTTCTACCCTATACAAGCTCCTAATAATAGTCCACTATACTGTCCTGAATTTTCCTAATCAAAGGAAAATTTTATTCAATAATTTCTGAGCCTACAAACATTACTTTACAACTTATCTCTTCACAATAATACTTATCTTGGTCAGAAAACAGCTTCAAAACCCTTTAATTTTCATTAGTCAGCAATTTCCCACA
>Ga0310811_10008997_pt1 | contig 12866 bp, 10 predicted proteins | sample YCmetagenome_FD_207642 | JGI IMG/M metagenome (GOLD analysis project Ga0310811, IMG submission 207642) | Soil microbial communities from experimental microcosm in Duke University, North Carolina, United States - YC | ecosystem: Engineered > Artificial ecosystem > Soil microcosm > Unclassified ...
GTTCCAGAGCAGCGTCCACACCCAATCCGACGTCCTCGCCCCCGTGCCGCCGGGCCAGTCGCGCAGCTTCCGCAACCAGGCCTACTTCGACGGCTTCTCGCCGAAGGTCTCGATCCAGCGCGAGCTCGCCTCCGGGACCCTCGCCTACGCGCTGTTCTCGGAGGGGTTCCGGGCCGGGGGTTTCAACTCCGGCGGCTTGCAGCTGATCCGCCCCAACCGACGGAGCTTCGCGCCGGACCGGCTGCGCAATTACGAGGTCGGCCTGAAGGCCCGGCTGTTCGACGCCCGCCTCAATGTGCGCGGCGCGGTGTTCTTCGACCAGTGGCGCAACATCCAGACCGACCAGTACCGGCCCTCGGGCCTTCCCTACACCGCCAACGTCGGCGACGCCGACATCGCCGGCGTCGAGAGCGAGCTGGACTACGACTTCCCCTTCGGCCTGTCGCTGCAGCTGAACACCCTGTTCGCCCAGTCGCGGATCACCCGGGCCAATTCGGACTACGCGCCCCAGGTGGTCAGCGCCCTGCCCACCGTGCCCCGGTTCTCCGGCGGGCTGCTCGCCGTCTACCAGCACCCGCTGCCGCGCAATCTCACCCTGCGGCTGATCGGCGAGACCGGCTATGTCGGCAGCTCGGCGATCTCCTTTGACGCCTCGAAGACCACGCGGATGGGCGAGTACGCCCAGACGCGGATATCGGCGCAGGTGGCGGGGCGCGCCTGGAGCGCCACCCTGTTCGTCATCAATCCGGGCGACACGGCCGCCAACACCTTCGCCTACGGCAACCCGTTCACCTTCGGCCTCGGCGACGTGCGCCAGTCGACGCCCCAGCGACCGCGGACCATCGGCCTTCGGCTCGCCGGCAATTACTAACCAAATGTGAAAGCTTGACTGGGGGGACCCCGCGCCAGGCGCCGTCTTACAGTTAGGGACGGGGTGTCCGCGACGGGAGGACGGGTCGTGGGGGTGAAGTTGACGGGGCTGGTCTGCGTCCAGAACCAGGACGCGACGCTGGCGGCGTGCCTGCGCTCGCTGGCGTTCTGCGACGAGATCGTGGTGGTCGCCGACCGCTGCACCGATCGCTCGCTGGAGATCGCCAGGCGCGCCGGGGCCGAGGTGGTCGCAGGCATCTTCCCGCTGGAGCACCAGCGCAAGCTGGCGGGCCTGGCGGTGGCGAGCGGCGACTGGATCCTGGAGGTCGAGCCGGACGAGCAGGTCGACTCCGCCCTGGCCTGGGAGATCCGCGCCACCTTGAAGATGGCCGTCCAGTCGGGGGGCTTGGGCGACCACTTCGAGGTGCCGATCCACCAGTACCTCGGCGACGACGCCGTGCGGCAGGGCTGGGCCGGTCCGCTTGGAGAGAGCCAGGCCGTCCGGCTCTACCGCCCGGGCGTGAAACGCTGGCGGGCCAGCCGGCGCGACGCCGGCGAGGTGGTCGCCGGACGCTCCGCCGGGGCGCTGAAGGGCGCGATCCGCCGGACGGCCGGCGGCGGTGTCGAGGATCTGGTGGCGAGCTTCAACCGCCTCACCGCGCTGCGCGCCGAGGACCTCGCCGACGCCGGCCACGCCGGCCGGCTGAGCGGGGCGGTGCTCGGCGGCGTCGGGGCGTTCTGCAAGAGTTATCTGGTCCGGGGGGGCTGGCGGGAGGGGGGCTTGGGCCTGGCCCTTGCCCTCCTCTCCGCCTTCTTCCCGGTGGTCAGCCACCTGAAGGCGCGGGAGACCCTCGTCGCCCGGCTGCAGGCGGCGGCCGCGCCGCAGGACCGCTACGCCACGGCCGTCGTCGGCCTGGGGGCCCGCTAGCCGGCCTTGCCCTTTCACATCGACTTCCGACGGCGCCGCCCGTAGGAAACGGCGACGCGGCTCCTACGCGCGCTGTTCGGGGGTTCTCTTGCCTATCCTGGTGACCGGCTCGGCGGGGTTCATCGGCTTCCACGTGGCCCAGCGCCTGCTGGCTCGCGGCGACGAAGTGGTGGGCCTCGACATCCTCAACACGTACTACGACCCGAGCCTCAAGGCGGCCCGGCTGGCCATCCTCGAGAAGCATGCCGGCTACCGCCACGCCCGCATCGACCTGGCCGACCGCAACGCGGTGGCCAAGCTGTTCGACGAGACCCGGCCGACCGGGGTCGTCAACCTCGCCGCCCAGGCCGGCGTCCGCTACAGCCTCGAGAAGCCGGAGGCCTACGTCGACAGCAATGTCGTCGGCTTCCTGAACATCCTCGAGGGCTGCCGCGCGGTGCAGCCGAAGCACCTGGTCTTCGCCTCGACGAGCTCGGTCTACGGCGCCAACGGCAAGCTGCCGTTCAACGTCCACGACGGCGCCAATCACCCGATCACCCTCTACGCGGCGACCAAGCTCGCCAACGAGGGCATGGCGCATTCCTACGCCCACCTCTTCCGCGTCCCCGCCACCGGCCTGCGGTTCTTCACGGTCTACGGACCCTGGGGACGGCCTGACATGGCGCTCTTCAAATTCACCGACGCGATCCTCGATGGTCGGCCGATCGACGTCTACGGCCAGGGCCGGATGCAGCGCGACTTCACCTACATCGACGACATCGCCGCCGGCGTCGTCGCCGCCCTCGACCACCCAGCCGAGGTCAATCCGGACTGGGACCCGCAGGCCCCCGACCCGGCCACCAGCGGCGTCGCGCCGTGGCGAATCCTCAACATCGGCGCCAGCGAGCCGGTGGAGCTGATGCGCTACATCGAGGTGCTCGAGCAGAAGCTGCAGCGCCGGGCCGAACTCAACCTCATGCCCATGCAGCCCGGCGACGTCGCCCGCACCGAAGCCGACGTCGAGGAGACCCGCCGCACGGTCGGCTACGCCCCCACCACCTCCGTGGAGACCGGCGTCGCCAGGTTCGTCGACTGGTACCTGGACTACTACGACCGTCGCTAGCAACTTGCCGATCCACATAGAAGATCTACTGTAGAGCCGTTGAAACGCCCCAATTTAGGCGAACATCATAGACTTATGAGGGATCCGACCGACGCCACCGCCGACGTTGAGGCGTTGCGCGCGCCGCGAGCGCCCGCGGCGCCGCGCGATAACCCCTTCGTGCAGATCGCGCCGGGGCCGGAAACGCCCGATGTCCGCGACAAGGCCGGCCGTCAGCGCGGCATGGTGCTCGCTATAGTCGGGGCCGGCGCCTTCTGGGCCGCGGTGGGCGCCGCGGCCGTCTACTTCCTGAGGGGCTAGAGCCGCAGATCCGCGGCGTCCTTCGGCAGCACGGCCTTCACGTCGAACAGCACGGCCTGGGCCTTGCCCAGCGCGCGGATCTTCTCCGCGCCCAGCTCGGCGAACTGCTGGTGGGCGACGGCCAGGACCACCGCGTCGTAGTCGCCCGGCTTCGGCTGGTCGATCAGCTCGAGGCCGTACTCGTGACGGGCTTCCGCGGCGCTGATCCAGGGATCCCACACCTCCACCTCGGCCTCGTAGTCGGCGAGCTCGCGGACGATGTCGATGACGCGGGTGTTCCTGAGGTCCGGGCAGTTCTCCTTGAACGCCAGGCCCATCACCAGCACCCGCGCGCCCTTGATGGCCACGCCGCGGCGGATCATCTCCTTGATCAGCTCGCGGGCGATCACCTCGCCCATGCCGTCGTTGATCCGGCGGCCGGCGAGGATCACCTCGGGGTGATAGCCCACGGCCTCGGCCTTGTGGGTCAGGTAGTAGGGATCGACGCCGATGCAGTGGCCGCCCACCAGCCCCGGGCGGAAGTTCAGGAAGTTCCACTTGGTGCCCGCCGCGGCCAGAACCTCGGTGGTGTCGAGCCCCATGCGCCGGAAGATCAGGGCGAACTCGTTGATCAGCGCGATGTTCAGGTCGCGCTGGGTGTTCTCGATCACCTTGGCGGCCTCGGCCACCTTGATCGAGCTCGCCTTGTGGGTGCCGACCGTCACCACCGAGGCGTAGAGCGCGTCGACGAAGTCGGCCGCCTCCGGCGTCGAGCCCGCCGTCACCTTCACGATGTTGGCAAGCCGGTGTTTCGGATCGCCCGGGTTTGCCCGCTCCGGGCTGTAGCCGGCGAAGAAGTCGCGGTTGAAGGTCAGGCGGGAGACCTGCTCCACCAACGGCACGCAATCGTCCTCGGTGGCGCCCGGATAGACGGTGGATTCGTAGATCACCACCGAGCCCTCGGCGAGCGCCCCGCCCACCGTGCGGCTGGCCGCCATCAGGGCGCCGAGGTCGGGCCGCTTGTGTTGGTCGATCGGCGTCGGCACCGTGACGATGAACACGTTGCAACCCTTGAGGTCCGCCGGGTCGGCGGAGAAGCTGAGGCCCTTGGCGGCCTTCAGCTCGCCCGGGCTGACCTCCAGCGTGCGGTCCTCGCCGCCCTTCAGCTCGGCCACGCGCTCGGCGGAGATGTCGAAGCCGACGACCTGGTGCTCGGCGCCGAAGGCCACCGCCAGCGGCAGGCCGACATAGCCCAGGCCGAGCACGGCGATCTTCGCCGGCGTGCGCGTGAAGGGGTTCTGGATCATCGCGGGCGGGGACTCGTCGTTGGGCCGTCGGTGGGCCGCTCCCTAGCACGGATTGCGACGATCACGACCTCAACGGCCGCTGGTCGCGGGGCGCTCCGCACGCACGCCGAGGCTTCGATCCCGACGCCGCCTTACGGCTGAGGGACTCCGGCCGCGTTGGGCCCTTCGGGCTTGAAGCCCACGGGCAGGTAACCGTGCAGGAAGCTCTCCACCGCCACCGTCACCGGTCCCGAGATGTCCCGCTTGCCCGCTTCCATCTCGAGCACCCGCTTCTCGCCCTGCTTGTCGCCGCCGGCGAGCCGGAGCGCGCGGGCCAGGTCGAGCGGTGTCCAGCCCAGCGCTTCGCGCGCCTGTTTCAGATGCGGGCCGGTCCTGATCACGAGCTCAAGCTCCACGAATTCTTGGGGAACGCCGCGCGCATAGCTGATGCATGCGGCGCCGAGAAGGCGACGCGCGTCGTCCGAGTCACAAGCCGGCTAATGGCGCGAAAGCCTGCTGGAACCGAGCCCCCCGCGCCCTAAAACGAGGCGATCGCCTAGCGGATTGTGGCCCATCCTGGGTTGCGCGCGTCGCCGACAGGGTCAACCTCAGGGCGGTGATCGGCGGTCCTGCACGCTCCCGTTTACTTTGCGCAAACCTTCCATCGCCAGCGTCGACGAGAATCGGCGCTCTCTGAGGCGCCCGGGAGGATCAGCCATTGCGCGGCGTTCGCGTCGGTTCCGCGCCTGCCGGCCGCCTCGCGGCGGCGCTGGGCGGCTGCCTGGTCCTCGGCGCCTGCATCAGCGACGATCCCGAACCGCCTCGACCGCTGTTCAAGGCCCCGGCCGGCGGCCAGGTCGGAGGCGTCGCACCGGGCCCGCACGCCGTCTGGTACGCGCCGGCCGAACCCGTTCGCTTCGTGAAGATCGGCGTCGCCACCTGGGCGGAGCCGCGCGCCCGGCCGGGCTGGCTGGGCCGCCTGTTCCAGCGGGAAGCGCCCGCCGTCGCCGAGCCAGCCGCCATCGCCGCCGCCGGCCTCGCCCTGCCGACGCCATCCCGCGTCCAGGTCACCAACGTGGCGACCGGCCGGACGATCACCCTGCGGGTCGAGGACCAGGACCGGCTCGGAGCCGACGTCATCCTGAAGCTTCCCGCCGCGGCGGCGCAGGACCTCGGCGCTGATCCGCATCAGGCGCTGCTGGTGCGGGTGCGCTACCTGGCGCCGCTGCTCGCCTACGGTGGCCGCCCGGCGCTGCGCAGCGCTCTGCGCGGACCGCTGCGGGCGCCTGCCCCGCCGCCGATCATGCTGGCGGCGGCCGCCCCGGCGCCGGCCATCGCGCTCCCGGCGCCGCCCGCGCCGCTCGCCGTTCCGTCGCCGACGTCGCCCACTGCCCCCGCCCCGCCGGCGGCCGTCGCCCAGGCGCTGCGGGGCGCCCTCGCGGCCGGCGTCGTCCGGGTCCAGGTCGGGGCCTTCGCGAGCATCGCCAACGCCGAGCGGGCCGCCGGCCGGCTCGGTCTGTCGGGAGCGGCCGAGATCGAGCCCCTGCGGCGCGGCGGGCTCACCCTCTACCGCGTGGTGGTGACGGGTCCGGCCGGCGCCGGCGCGGCGGAGCGCCTGCGGGCGCGGATCGCCCAAAGCGGCTTTCCCGACGCCCGGCCGCTCTGAGCCGGCTCAGTCGGCGTGGACCTCGCGGTCCATGGGGATCCGCGGCGCCGGCTTCAGCATGATGATCAGCGGCAACAGCAGGACGATGCTCAGCGCCATCCAGCTGAATACGTTGTCGTAGCTCAACATGCTGCCCTGGCGGGTGACCTCGCCGTTCAGCGCCTGCAGGCCGGAGGCGGTGTTCGGATCCATCACCGTCGGCAGGACGCCGCGGACCACCGGATCGCTGACGGAGATCCGCTCCGAGAGCCGCGCATGCGCGAGCGCGCTGTCGCGGATCAGCATCGCCTGGACCACCGAGATGCCGGCGCTCGATCCGAGGCTGCGCGCCATGGTCGCCACGATCGTCCCCTCCGTGCGGTGAACGGGATCGAGGGTGGCGTAGCCCAGGGTGTTCAGCGGCGCGAACATCAGGCCGGTGCCGAGCCCCTGGATGAAGCCGGCGATCATGATCGGGTCCGCCGTCATCGACAGGTCGAAGCGGCCCATCAACCAGGTCGACCAGATGGCCAGGAGAACGCCGGCGACCAGTACCGAGCGCGCGCCGAACCGCTGCACCAGCCAGGGAATGGCCAGGAACGAGATCAGCGAGCCGACGCCGCGCGGCATCGAGGCGACGCCGCTCTGGATCGCCGAATAGCCCATCAGGGTCTGCATGAACGACGGCAGCAGCGCGCTCGTCGAGAACAGCAGCGCGCCCACGAAGAAACCGAACACCGTGGTGCCCACGAAGTTGCCGTCCTTGGCCAGGTCGCGGTGGAAGAACGGGTGCTCGGACGTGGCGGTCTGGACGATGAACACCCACAGCCCGATCAGCGACAGCACCGCCTCGACCCAGATCTCCTTGGAATAGAACCAGTCCTGGCTGGGGCCCCGGTCGACCATGATCTGGAAGCCGAGCACGAACGTGACCAGCGAGCTGAACCCCAGGAAGTCGAACGGCCGCTCCCGCCCGCCCTCGTCGTGGGCCATGAAGGTGTAGAGGCCAAGGAAGGCGAGGATGCCGATCGGCAGGTTGATGTAGAAGACCCAGCGCCAGCTGAGGTTTTCGGTGATCCAGCCGCCGAGCGTCGGGCCGATGATCGGTCCGAGGATCACGGCCGCGCTCCAGATGCTCATCACGCGCGGCATCAGGCGCGGCGGATAGAGGTTCAGCATCACCGCCTGCGACAGCGGGATCAGCGAGGCGCCGGCGATGCCCTGCAGCAGGCGGAAGATGACGATCTCCGGCAGCGAGGTGGCGATGCCGCAGAGCATCGAGGCCGCCGTGAACCCGCCCACCGAGACCAGCAGCATGGTCTTCAGCCCGATCTTCATGGACAGCCAGCCGGACAGCGGCGTCATGATCGCGGTGGCGATGATGTACGAGGTCAGCACCCAGGTGATCTGGTCCTGGGCCGCCGAGACGCTGCCCTGGATGTGCGGCAGCGCGACGTTGGCGATCGTCGAATCCAGGGTGTTCATCAGCGTGGCCAGCATCAGGGCCCCGGTGATCGGCAGTCGATTGTCGATGTCCTGCTGCGCCGCCACCCCTGCGCCCCGCCCCGGCCTGTTCTTCTTCTTCGCTTCTCTTAAGGTTGCGGGCGAAACGGCGTCCGTCCAGCTGAAAACCGCGCCGTCCAGAGCGCGCCTGCGACGGAACGTCCGCCGTCGTGCGTTGAGGCACTATGCGGGGGCGCTTCCATCCTGACGACGGCGCGGCGGGTCCTTCCGTCCGCTGGGACAAGGAGACCTGCCGATGACCCACCTCAGCCCCGTCGACGGGCTCCTTGGATTCGCCACCCTGCACCCGGTGCTCACCGCCGGGCCGGTGCTGGTCGCGGTCGTCGCCACGGTCCTGGCGAGCCGTCGTCGAGCCGATGCGCACCCGACCCCGACAACGGCCCTGAGCAGCCATCGCCCGCGGCGCGTGGGCTAGGCATTCGCCCCGGCCTCTGCCATCAGAGACGGATCGCCCCGCTGCGTCGGGGCGCGGTTTCGAAGGCTGGGGTCATGAAGCGCATACTGGTCACCGGCGGCGCCGGCTTCATCGGTTCGCACCTCTGCGAGCGACTGTTGGCGCAGGGGCACGAGGTGCTCTGCGTCGACAACTTCTACACCGGAGCCCGCCGCAACGTGTCCGGCCTGCTCGACAACCCGAACTTCGAGCTGATGCGCCACGACGTGACCTTCCCGCTCTTCGTCGAGGTCGACGAGATCTACAACCTCGCCTGCCCGGCCTCGCCGATCCACTACCAGTTCGATCCGGTGCAAACGACCAAGACCTCGGTGCACGGCGCGATCAACATGCTGGGCCTCGCCAAGCGCCGGCGGGCGAAGATCTTCCAGGCCTCGACGAGCGAGGTCTACGGCGACCCCACCGTCCATCCGCAGGTCGAGGAGTACTGGGGCAACGTCAATCCGATCGGCTTCCGCTCCTGCTACGACGAGGGCAAGCGCTGCGCCGAGACCTTGTTCTTCGACTACCACCGCCAGCATAAGCTGCGCATCAAGGTGGCGCGGATCTTCAACACCTACGGCCCGCGCATGCATCCCAACGACGGCCGCGTGGTGTCGAACTTCGTGGTCCAGGCGCTGAAGGGCGAGCCGATCACCCTCTACGGCGACGGCGAGCAGACGCGCTCCTTCTGCTTCGTCGACGACCTGGTGGAAGGCTTCCTGCGCCTGATGGACACCGGCGATGACATCACCGGCCCTATCAACCTCGGCAATCCGGGCGAGTTCACCATCAAGCAGCTGGCCGAGACGGTCATCGAGCTCACCGGCTCGAAGTCGGACATCGAGTATCGGCCTCTGCCGCAGGACGATCCCCGCCAGCGCCAGCCGGATATTTCCAAGGCCAGGGCCCTGCTCGACTGGCAGCCGACAATCCAGTTGGAGGAAGGCGTGCGGCGGACGATCGCCTATTTTGACGAATTGCTGGCGGCTGGCGCCGCTTGAACTAGAAAACCGCGCTGAAACAAACCGACGCGCCGGAAAAGAACCCGCCTTACTGCCGCCCGCCTCAATTGCGAACCAGACTGGATCGCGGTGGCCGGGCCTGGGTTCTTCGAGCCTCGGGGCGATGGCCAAGCTTGGGTATTTGGAGACGCAATGGACGTTCCGGCGAAGAAATCGCGGCGTGGCCCTTACGCACAACTTTCGTCGAAGCGTCCCTGGATCATCCTGCTTGTCCTGGTGCTCCTCGGGCTGGCGATCTGGGGCGCCTATGAGCTGGTCCAGGGCTCGAAGAGCGGCGCCGGCGGCGGTTTCGGCCGCCGCGGCGCCCGCCCGGCGACCACTGTGGGCATGGCCCAGGCCGCCGTCGCCGATGTGCCCGTCACCGTCGACGCGCTCGGCACGGTGACGCCGGCCGCGACGGTCATCGTCCGCCCGCAGGTCTCCGGGACCATCACCCAGATCCTGTTCAAGGAGGGCCAGATGGTCCGCCGCGGCCAGGTGCTGGCGGTCATCGATCCGCGGCCGCTGCAGATGGCGCTGATGCAGGCGCAAGGCCAGCTCGCCCGCGACGAGGCCCAGCTCACCACCGCCCGGCTGACGCTCACCCGCTATCGCAACCTGCTCGCTCAGGACTCCATCGCCCGCCAGGACGTCGACACCCAGGAGTCGACCGTCAAGCAGCTCGAAGGCGCCGTGCTCACCGACCGGGCCAATGTCGGCTCGGCCCAGCTGAACCTCGGCTACAGCCGCGTCACGGCGCCGGTCAGCGGGCGCGTCGGCCTGCGCGCCGTGGACATCGGCAATGTGATCAGCGCCGGCGACGCCAATGGCTTCACGGTGCTGACCGAGGTCGACCCCATCGATGTCGAATTCACCGTCCCGCAGGACCAGGCGCCGCAGATCTGGCAGCGCGCGGCCCACGCCGTCCTGCCGGTCACCGCGCTTGACCGCACACGCACCATCACCCTCGGCGAGGGCGCCTTCTCCACCCTCGACAACCAGGTCGATCCGACCACCGGCACCGTGCGCGGCAAGGCCCGCTTCAGCAATCGTCAGGGGGCGCTGTTCGCCAACCAGTTCGTCAATGTGCGGATGACGCTCGACACCCTGCGCAACGCGGTGGTCGTGCCGCTGACCGCCGTGCGCACCGGCCCGAACGGCGACTTCGTGTGGATCGTCAAGCCCGACCAGACCGTCTCCATGCGCCCTGTAAAGCGCGGCCAGAGCACGCCGACCACGGTGGTCATCCTCTCCGGCCTCGCGCCCTGCGAGCGCGTCGTCACCGAGGGCGGCGACCGGCTCACCGAAGGCGGCCGCATCCAACTGCCCGGCCAGGCGCCGCAAGGCGGACGGGGCGGACGGGGCGGACGCGGCGGGCGTCACGGCGGCCAAGGCGGCGGCCAAGGCGGCGGTCAGGCCGGCGGCCAGCATGGCTTCGGCGGCGGCCAGGGCGGCGGCCCGCCGGCCATGCAGACCGCCCCCGGCTGCCCCGGCGCGCCACTGGCCCAGGGCGCCGCCGGCGGCGGCCATCACGGCGGCGCGGGAGCGCCTGGAATCGGCCGGGCCGCCGCGCCGGCGCAGGCTCCGCGAGCGGACGCGCCGCAACAGCAGCAACCCGGCCCGTTCGGCCAAGGCGGCCAAGGCGGCCAAGGCGGCCAAGGCGGCGCGCCGTCGCCGGAGGCGCAGGCCGCGCGCAACGCCATTCGCCAGGCCTGCGCCGCCGACATGCAGAAGCTCTGCGCCGGCCAGGAGGGCCGTGAGGCCATGATGTGCCTGCGCCAGAACGCCGGCCAGGCGAGCCCCGCCTGTCAGGCCGCCATGGCCAAGCTGCCGCGCCGCGGCGGCGGGCCCGGCTGATGTCGGAGAGCCAAGAGCTGCGCCCGCCGGGCGAACCGCCGAAGGACGACATCCCTCCGGGCGGCGGCCCCTCGCGGCCGTTCATCCTGCGCCCCGTCGCCACGTCGCTGCTGATGGTGGCGATCGTGCTCGCCGGCTTCGTGGGCCTGCGGCTCATGCCGCTGTCGGCCCTGCCGCAGGTGGACTACCCCACCATCCAGGTGCAGACCCTCTATCCGGGGGCCAGCCCCGACGTCATGGCCCAGACGGTCACCGCCCCGCTGGAGCGGCAGTTCGGCCAGATGTCCGGCTTGCAGCGGATGAGCGCCGTCTCCTCCGCCGGCGCCTCGACGGTCACCCTGCAGTTCGACCTGACGACCGGCCTCGACGTCGCCGAGCAGGAGGTGCAGGCGGCGATCAACGCCAGCAGCGCCCTGCTGCCCGCCGACCTGCCGGCCCCGCCGATCTACGCCAAGGTCAATCCGGCCGACGCGCCGATCCTGACGCTGGCGGTGACCTCCAAGGCGGTCCCGCTCACCGAGGTGCAGAACCTCGTCAACACCCAGCTCGCCCAGAAGATCAGCCAGGCGCCGGGCGTGGGCCTCGTGTCCCTGAGCGGCGGCCAGCGGCCGGCGATGCGCATCCAGGTCGACACCCAGGCGCTCGCCGCGCGCGGCCTCGGCCTCGACGCCGTGCGCACGGCGATCACCAACGCCAACGCCAACGCCGCCAAGGGCTCCATCGACGGCCCGCTGCGCTCCTACGCGATCAACGCCAACGACCAGCTGATGTCCGCCGCCGAGTACGGCGCGCTGATCATCGGTTACCGCAACGGCGCGCCCGTGCGCCTGTCCGACGTCAGCCAGACGGAGAACGCGGCCGAGAACGTCCGCCTCGCCGCCTGGGCGGGGATGACGCCGGCGATCATCGTCAACGTTCAGCGCCAGCCGGGCGCCAACGTCATCCAGACGGTCGAGACCATCAAGAAGCAGCTGCCCGAGCTGACCGCCGGCCTGCCGGCCTCGGTGCAGGTGAGCGTGCTGTCCGACCGCACGCTCGGCATCCGCGCCAGCGTGGAGCACGTCGAGCTCGAGCTGTTCGTGGCCATCGCCCTCGTGGTGGCGGTGATCTTCCTGTTCCTGCACAGCCTGCGGGCCACCGCCATCGCCAGCCTCGCCGTGCCGGTCTCGCTGATCGGCACCCTCGCGGTGACCTACCTGCTCGGCTACAGCCTCAACAACCTGAGCCTGATGGCCCTGACCATCGCCACCGGCTTCGTGGTCGACGACGCCATCGTCATGCTGGAGAACATCTCCCGCCACGTTGAGGAAGGCGAGACGCCGTTCCGGGCGGCGCTCAACGGCGCCAAGCAGATCGGCTTCACGATCATCTCGCTGACGGTGTCGCTGATCGCCGTGCTGATCCCGCTGCTGTTCATGCAGGAGGTGGTCGGTCGGCTGTTCCGCGAGTTCGCGGTGACGCTCGCCATCACCATCCTGATCTCGGCGGTGGTCTCCCTGACCCTGACGCCGATGCTGGCGGCGCGCTGGCTGAAGCCGGGCGACCAGGCCGCCGAAGGCGGCGCGCTGGGCCGCCGCTCGCAGCAGCTCTTCGAGCGGCTGCTGGGCCGCTACGACGCCGCCCTCGGCTGGGTGCTCGACCACCAGCGCAGCACGCTGGTCGTGGCGGTGGCGACGCTCGTGCTCACCGCCCTGCTCTACCTCGTCATCCCCAAGGGCCTGTTCCCGACCCAGGACACCGGCCAGCTGCAGGCGCGCACCGTCGCCGCCCGCGACATCTCCTTCAGCCGGATGAGCCAGCTGCAGCAGCAAGTGGCGACCGAGCTTCTGAAGGACCCGGCGGTGGAGTCCCTGAGCTCGCTGGTCGGCGTCGACGCCGCGACCAACGCCATGCTCAACACCGGCCAGATGCTGATCGAGCTGAAGCCCAACCACGGCT
>Ga0310811_10008998_pt1 | contig 12865 bp, 15 predicted proteins | sample YCmetagenome_FD_207642 | JGI IMG/M metagenome (GOLD analysis project Ga0310811, IMG submission 207642) | Soil microbial communities from experimental microcosm in Duke University, North Carolina, United States - YC | ecosystem: Engineered > Artificial ecosystem > Soil microcosm > Unclassified ...
GAGGCGAACCTCGGGCGCTTCCCAGTCGCGCAAGACATCGCGCCCACGCCGCTGACGCGACTCGTCAGCACAGCGCAAGGAACCTGAACGACACCGACTAGAGACCGGAGCTTCTCGTGGAACTCGATGTAACTCGCACGGCCGTACTGGGATGTCATTGGGTGTACGACATCGTCACCTCGGACGGTGCGTTCGGCGGCATGTTCGGCGCCGAGGTGGAACGGACGGGTGTCGTCAAGAAGACGGCGGAGTTGTTCGACCGCGTCCGCAGCCGTGGGCTGCCGATCGTCTACACCCGGGTGTGCTACCAGCCGGGTCATCCCGATCTCGTCGTGAGCAACCCGCTCTTCGGCGCCGTGGGCCAGTTCAACGCGCTGGTGGATGGCACCCGCGGCGCGGAGATCATTGAGGAGCTCCGGCCGCAGCCCGGCGACCTGGTGGTCTCGAACAGCCGAGTGAGCGGCTTCGTGAACAGCAGTCTCGACTTCACGCTGCGGAACCGGAACATCGACACCGTCGTCCTCACCGGCGTGGCCACCAACATCACGATCGAGAGCACTGCTCGTATGGCCACCGACCTTGGGTATCGCGCCATCGTGTTGGCCGACTGCGTGAGTGCGGCCGACCAGGAGAGCCACGACGCCGCGCTCCGCACCCTGGGCCTGTTGGCGGAGGTATCGACCTCGGACGACGTGCTTGCGGCTCTGGGCTGATTGACGGATGACGCACCATCAGAATCGTCCGCAGCGAGTTCACTCCCGGGACTTCATCGACCTCGACCTCTATGATCCGCGGATCTATGCGGCTGGCGGCATACCCTGGGAAGCGCTTGCCACGCTCCGGGAGAAGGCGCCGGTGTGCTGGGTGGACGAACCGGCGATGTTCGGGTGGCCCGAGGGTCCCGGGTACTGGCTCGTCCTGCGCCATGAGGACGTCCTGACCGTCAATCACCAGCCGCAATTGTTCTCATCGCAGCTCGGCGCCACTCAGGTCCGCGACCCCTCACCCGACGACCTGGTCTTCCAGCAGCAGATGCTGCTCAACTTGGACCCACCCGATCACGGGCGTCTCCGACGTGCGGTGAACCGCGCCTTCACTCCACGAGCGATCGAGGCGATGAAGGCGACCATTGCCGAGCGGGCGCGGGCGATCGTCGACGGTCTGTCCGGCCGCTCGGAATGCGACTTCCCGCAGGAAGTGAGCAAAGATCTGCCGCTGCTCACACTCGCCGAGGTCATGGGTGTCCCACTGGAGGACCGCCACCTGCTGTTCGAGTGGGCTAATCGCGTCATCGGCTTCCAGGACAAGAAGTACAGCCGAGGCGGCATGGCCGACGACGGGACGGACGCAACCCCCGTCGATCCCCGTTCGCGGGCGGCCCTGCAGGACATGTTCGAGTACGCCCACGGGTTGGCCGAGCGCAAGCGCGCGGAACCCGGGTCCGACGTTCTCAGCCTCCTGCTCACGCGGGGCGACGGACAGGAACCGCTGACCGACGCCGAGTTCGAGAACTTCTTCTTCCTGCTGGCCGTCGCGGGTAACGAGACTCTGCGGAACGCGATCCCGGGAGGCATGCTGGCATTGCTCAAGCACCCCGACCAGCTGCAGGACCTGCGCGACGACCCGGGGTTGATGCCCACGGCGGTCGAGGAGATGCTCCGCTGGGTCAGCCCGGTCATCCAGTTCCGGCGTACCGCCGCGGCGGACACGGTTCTCGGCGGTCAGCAGATTCTGGCCGGCGACAAGGTCGTCGTGTCCTATGCATCCGCCAACCGCGATCCCGCGGTCTTTGCCGACCCTGACGCCTTCGACATCCGCCGCACCCCGAACAAGCATCTGACGTTCGGAATCGGCCCGCACTTCTGCCTCGGGACGGGGCTCGCCCGCCTTCAGATGAGCACGTTGTTCGCGGAGATCCTGGACCGCATGCACGACCTCCGCCTGACCGGCGACGTCGTGCGGCTGCAGTCGAACTTCCAGAGCGGAATCGTGCACATGCCCCTGGCGTTCCGCCTCGCCGACCCTCGCTAGCAGTACAGCTGGCGAGGGTTCGTCCGCTAGTTGTCCAACAGGAATCGCTCGACGGCGGCGAGCGTCTCGGAGTACCGCTCGACCTGCGGAATGTGCCCGCAGTCGTCGATGATGACGGCCCGGCAGTCGGGGAGCTCGCGTTGCCATTCATCGACATAGGCCACCGGGATGAGCCGGTCCTCGCGGCCCCACACCAGCAGCACGGGCGCGGTCAGGCGATGCAGGCGGTCCCGCAGCCCGCGGTCGGGGATCGGCCAGGTGAACTTGCCCGTGGATCCCATCGCCCACACCATCGCCGCGATGGCCGCGGCCGCCTGATCCAGGTCCTCCGGCAGGGCCAGCATCGCCTGGGCCGCGGGACCGGACGGGTCCTGGAACAGCAGCGCCGGTAGTTGATCGGGTGGGGTCGCCATCCAGTTCGCGATCGGCAGGTCCTCGCGCCACAACCCGATGGGGTCGAGCAGCACGACCTTGGACGCCAGGTCGGGGAAGACCGCGGCGAGTTCCGCGGCGAGCATGCCACCGAAGGACTGGCCCACCAGAACGGGCCGGGTGACGCCGAGCCTGCGCAGAACCTCTTCGTAGATCAGAACGACATCGGGGAGGGTGTGCACCGCGTGGATCGCGTAGGGGTCACCGGCGCTGGTGCCGGGGAACTCGGGCGCGTAGACGGTGTAGCGCTCGGCGAGACGGAGCACGAAGGGGTCCAAGCCCGGCCCGGGCCCGGCGGCTGGGTGCAGGTACACCAGCGGCGGGCCCGATCCGGCCACCTTCACCTGGATCGTCAACCGCCCGTTCCAGGCCGGCACGGCCTCTACGCGGGTCGCAGGCGTCGACACATCGGTCGCGGTCATCAGGCGGTCGCCTCCGTCCGGGCAGTCGCGGCAGTGCTGGTCGGGATGCTGGTCGGGTTGCTCGCCGCACCCTCGGTGGCCCCGGCGCCCGCGGTGATCGCGGACGGGACGCCACCGAGACGCTCCGGCCACCAGTGGTGGGCGTGCTCGGTGTCGGTCCACAGGTCGCGCAGGTGCGGGGCGACCTCGTCGGCGAAGAGCTGGATGTTCTTCATCGCCAGCTCGCGCGGCAACGAGCCGAAGCCGAGCATCGCGTGCAGGTTCCCGATGCCGTACTCCGAGCAGAAACTCCGAACCTGCTCGCGCACCGTGGCCGGGCTGCCGCAGATCACGACCCCCGCGTCGACGAGGTCCTTGAACGAGGCCGTGCGCATCTGGTGATAGAGCCCGAAGTCGCCGGGGTCCTTGACCAGTGCCTCCACCCCTCGGATGTCGATGCCTCCGGGGAGGCCCAGCTTCTCCGGTGGGATGGCGCCGAGACCCTTGCGGAACGCGTACTCCAGGTGGGGGCCGTACTCGGCCTCGGCGCGCTCGTCGGTCTCGGCCACCGCGATGGTCTGCAGGAACCCGAGGCGGTAGGGATTGCGCGGCACGCCCACCTGGTCGGCGACGTCCCAGAAGCGGTCGAAGATGCGCTTGCCCGTGAGTTTCGCGCCGAACCAACTCAGGTAGTTGAAGCCGAAGTTCCGCTCCAGACACATCTGCATCGTCCGCGGGTTGCCGATCCCGGTGATCCAGACCGGCGGTGGCGACTGCAGCGGACGCGGCCAGATGTTGACCTGGGAGAGCTGGCTGAACCGGCCGTTGAACGGGAACGGCTCGGGAGCCGTCCACGCCCGCAGCACCAACTCGAGGTTTTCATCGAACCGGGGGCGGATCTCCACCGGCGGGACGCCGTTGTTCAGGCCGGCGTCGTAGTGCAGGCCGATCGGGAACCCTGCGACCAGGCGCCCGCCGCTCATCACGTCGATCAGGGCGTACTCCTCGGCCACCCGGACCGGCTCGCGCGCCTTCCCCAGGGACCGTCCCATCGGGAAGACCGCGACCTCCAGACCTTCGGTCTCGGTCATGTAGGCCAGCGCGCTCGCGATCAGGTCGGGGTTGGGCAGCATGTCGTAGCTGGACTGGCTGTGTTCGGTCACGGCGACCCCGTCGAAGCCCGCGCGGGCGCCGAGCATCATCTCGTCGAGGAAGTCGCGGATCGAGGAGTAGACCCCATCCCTGGTGGTCAACGAGTACGGCGTGCTGCAGACCGCCTCGTGGTGCTGCTCGAAATCGTCGGGGAGTTGGCGGTAGGGCGCCTGCTCGAACAGGGTGATCTTCATTGGTCCTCCGTTCGGTGCCGCAGGCGGGCCCGGCGGACCGGGCCCGCTCGGATCGGGGTCAGGTCAGGACGGAGGTGAAGCTGTCGTGGACCTCGCGCTGGACGTAGAAGATGCCCTTGGCGAGTTGGTCCATGGTCCAGGTCACCGGCGGGCGGTCGCGGTAGGCGCCGTAGCCGCCGGTGAAGACCTCGTTGCGGTTGCCGGCGGGGTCGAAGAAGTAGATCGTGCCGCCACGGGTGACCCCGTGCTGGGTGGGGCCGATATCGACCGAGACGTCGTCCATCGCGAACAGCGACCCGGCCCGGCCGATCTCCGACCAGTCCTTGAGCTCGAAGGCGAAGTGGTGCAGCTTGCTGTCCGGGCCCTCGATGAAGGCGATGTCGTGCACGGTGTTGCTGGTCGACATCCAGGTGCCGATCAGGTGTGCGTCGTCGTCCAGCGTGGTCTGCACCCGCTCGGTGGCCCAGAACCCGAGCACCTCGGCGAAGAACCGCTCCGAGGTCCTCACATCGGTGGTGGTGAGCAGGGTGTGGTCGATGCGGGGCACCCCGACCCCGACCAGGTGGCGTGGGAACACCTCGGGGTTGTGGTCGCCCACGTCGGTGCCCACACAGGTGATCTCGCTGTAGAGCTCCAGAACGTGCCCGCTCGGCAGCACGATGCGCACCCCGTCGCCGACCTCGGCGTTCTCGCCCTTGCTCATCCGTTCGGTGACACAGCCGAAGGTCTGCGCCGCGTTCTCGTAGGTCGAGAGGTCTTCGGGGGTATCGACCTTGAAGCCCATCTTGACCAGGCCGACCCCGCCCTCTTCGAGGACCACGGAGTGGTGGTCCCACTCGTCCCACGCCTTGAAATAGAGCTTGCCGGGTTCCTCACCCGTCACCCGCAGGCCGAGGGTGTCGCTGTAGTGCCGCCTGGCCTCGGCCAGATCGGTGACGCGGGTATGCACGTAGCCCAGTCGGGTGACAGACATGGTGGTGCTCCGTTTCGGGGGAGGTTTCGAGGGAGGGTCAGGACCGGGTAGCCGCGGTCGTGATGCCGAAGCCCGCGATCCATTCGGGAATGGGCCGATAGAAGGAGTAGGAGACGTCGTAGGGGCCGGCCGTGGAGAGCGCGGCATAGGCGGCGATCCACGTGCGGACCTCGTGCCCGGAATGGCCGGCGTGCGCAGTGATCTCGGCGTTGCTCCAGGCGTCCAGCGAGCGGAGGTCGCCGTCGGCGAGCAGGGCCATCAGAGCCTCGTCCCAGGCAGGATTGAGAGGCGCGATCGTCGCGGTTCCTGCGGCGAACTCGCGCCCGGCGTCCACGACCCGCTGCTCTCGCCGCGCGCGGTCCTCCGGGGTGAGATTGCGACCGGCGATCAACCGTTCCGCGACCTGCGGGGCGGCCTCGCGGAGGCGCGGCACCGGCGGGTCGTGGGAGAGCCCGCCCGACCCGACCACCAGTACGCGGCGACCGAGGTCGGAGACCGCCCGCCCGACTGCCTCGCCGAGGAGCCGGATCCGAGCCACCGGTCCCAGCGGTTCGGCGACGCAGTTCAGAAAGATGGGAACCACGGGGCGTGCGGTCAGCGAGCCGAAGAGTAGTTCCAGCGGCTGCGCGAAACCGTGATCCACCGTCATGCGCTCGGAGAGAGCGACATCCAGGCCGCTGTCCAGGGCGTGTTCCGTGATCGCCCGGGCGACCTTCGTATCCACGTTCAGCGGCCCCGCCGCCGTCCCGAAATCGCCCACGGCGCTGGCCGCGGCGCCGATGCAGAACGGTGGCATGAGGTCGTAGAACACGCCGTTGTAGTGGTCCGGTGCGAACAGCACGACCAGCTCGGGGTCGTACGCGGCCACCTCGCGCCGGGCCCGGTCCAGGGCCTCGGTCACCGCCGAGGACACCTCAGCCTCGGGGTCGTTGGCGCCCATGAGGGGGCTGTGCGAGAGCGTGCACAACGCGAGGGTCATGAAGCGCTCCAAGGCCTGGTAGAAGGCGAATCGGCGTACTAGCATGCTAACGTACCAGAACGGGTGGACGGTCGAAAGGAGCTCACGATGGCTGCGGCCTCGAACGGCACGAGCAGCGGCGCGAACGGGACCAGCGCCGCTCTGCACGGCGGCCCCGCGGACAACGGGGCGGTGGACGGGCTCAGCCCCCAGCTGCGGGCGATGCTGGCCCAGGGCAAGGACGACGTCCGGACCTCCTGGACGGTCCCGGCGAAGTTCTTCAACGATCCCGAGGTGCACGCCGTCGAGCGGAAACGCGTCTTCGGTCGCGCGTGGGTGTTCCTCGCCCACGAGAGCGAGATCGCGGAGCCGGGCGACTACGTCGTCCGCTACATCTCCGAGGACCAGTTCATCGTGACGCGCGACGAGGCCGGCGAAATCCGCGCGCACTTCAACAGCTGCCGGCACCGCGGCATGCAGATGTGCCGGACGGAGATGGGCAACACCTCGCACTACCGCTGCCCGTACCACGGCTGGACCTACAGCAACAAGGGCAACCTGGTCGGGGTTCCGGCCGGTAGCGAGGCGTACGGCAACAAGCTGAAGAAGTCCGACTGGGGCCTGCGCTCGATTCCGCGTCTGGACACCTACAAGGGCCTTATCTTCGGGTCGCTGCACGCCGACGCCGACCCGCTGGAGGACTACCTCGGCGACATGCGCTTCTACCTCGACCTGGTGCTCGATCGGAGCGACGCCGGCCTCGAGGTCATGGGTGCCCCGCAACGGTGGGTCGTCGCCTCCAACTGGAAGCTCGGGGCCGACAACTTCATCGGCGACGCCTACCACACGATGATGACCCACCGGTCGATGGTGGAACTGGGCCTGGCGCCGCCGGACCCGAAGTTCGCGCTCTACGGTGAGCACGTCCACACCGAGCACGGCCACGGTCTCGGCATCATCGGGCCGCCGCCGGGCATCCCGCTTCCGGAGTTCATCGGTCTGCCGGAGAACATCGTGGAATCGCTCCAGCGCCGTCTGACGCCTGATCAGGTCGAAATCCTGCGGCCGGTCGCGTTCCTGCACGGCACGGTCTTCCCGAACCTGTCCATCGGCAACTTCCTGATGTCGAAGGACCACGTCTCCGCTCCCTCGCCGTTCCTGACGCTGCGCCTGTGGCACCCCATCTCCGAGGGCAAGATGGAGATCTGGTCCTTCTTCCTCGTGGAGAAGGACGCGCCCGAGGAGTTCAAGCAGGAGAGCTACCTGTCCTACCTGCGTACCTTCGGGACTTCCGGTGCCTTCGAGCAGGACGACGCCGAGAACTGGCAGAGCATCACCAAGGCCCTGTCGGGCGAGTTCGCTCGGGGGCAGGAGATGAACTACCAGATGGGAATGGGCGTACACGAGCCCGACCAGAACTGGCGTGGACCTGGAGTGGCATACCCGTTGGACTATGCCGAGGCCAACCAGCGCAACTTCCACGAGTACTGGATGCAGCTGATGAGCGAAGCGCCGGTGCCACCGGCGCCGAGTGCGCCGGCCGTGACCGCACCGGCGAAGGTGGAGGTGAAGTGATGACCTACGAACCCGAGATCTCCGATCGGGAACTCCGCGAGATCACCGATCGCGAATGGCTCGACCTCCTCGCGGAGGACCTGCGCTACCTCGTGCCTCTGCGCGTGACCCGCGAGCGGGAGGCCGTCAGCGACGTCATTGTCGGTATGGCTCACCAGGACGACGACTGGGACGCGATGGAGATGCGCGTCCTGCGGCTCGAGACCGAGTACGCCTGGGCCGAGGACCCACCCTCGCGGTCGCGGCACTACATCACGAACATCCGCGTCGCTCCCGGCGATGAGGCCGGGGAGTACACGGTGAAGTCCAACCTGTTGCTCTACCGCACGCGCGGTGACAACCCGGTGTACGACATCCTGCCCGGCCAGCGCACCGACACTCTGCGTCGCGTCGAGGGCGGTCTGCTGCTCGCGAAGCGGGTGGTCATGCTGGACCACACGACGGTCATGACGCACAACCTCGCCCTGATCATGTAGCGGAGGAGACTGCCATGGGAATCATCCAGAACGACGGGGGCGACCCCGTCATCCAGATCTCCAACGAGTTCACGGTCGTCCGGGTCAGTTACGTCAAGACCGGCAACGGCGAGCGCGTGGTGATCAGCTCGCCGCGCCTGGGCTTCGAGGTGCAACTCGACCCACTTCAGCTCGAGAGCCTGACGTGGCAGGAGCCCGAACTGTTCTCCAAACTGCTCAAATCCCCTTACGGACCCGGCACGTCGATGACTGCGCGTCCGCTCTCCGACATCATTAAGGACTGACGCACATGGGATTTCTCGACGGCAAGGTGGCCCTGGTCACCGGCGGCGGGTCGGGCATCGGCCGAGGCGTGGTCGACCTCTTCGTGGCAGAGGGCGCGAAGGTCGGTGTCCTCGAGCTCTCTGCCGAAAAGGCGCAGAACCTTCGAGACACCTTCTCCAAGGACGACCTGGTCGTCATCGAGGGCGACGCCACTTCGATGGCCGACAACGACCGGGCAGTCGCCGAGGTCGTCGCCTCCTTCGGGAAGCTCACGACGGTGATCTGTGTCGTCGGCGTCTTCGACTACTTCACCGAACTGCCGGCCCTGCCCAAGGAGAAGATCAGCGAGGCGTTCGATCAGCTCTTCGGGGTCAACGTCAAGAGCAACATCATGACCGTCAAGGCGGCGCTGGAGCAGCTCATCGAGCACGAAGGCAGCGTCCTCATGACCGTGTCCAACGCGGGGTTCTATCCCGGCGGCGGGGGACCGCTGTACGTCTCGTCGAAGTTCGCCGTGCGCGGGCTGATCACGGAGCTGGCCTACGAGTTGGCGCCGAAGGTGCGCGTCAACGGGGTCGCGCCCGGCGGCACGATCACCGAGCTGCGCGGCATCCCGGCGCTCGCCAATGAAGGTCTCGTACTCAAGGAGGTCCCGGACATCGAGGGCCTCATCGAGGGCATCAACCCCCTCGGCTTCGTCGCGCATCCGGTCGACCACGCCTGGGCCTACGCCTTCCTGGCCTCCAAGGAGCGGTGTCCTGCCGTCACGGGCACGATCATCAATGCCGACGGCGGTCTCGGGGTCCGCGGGATGACGCGGATGGCCGGGCTGGCGCAGTGACGAACGCAGGGGACAGGCGATGAGTGCTCCGGCGAGCGCCAGGCGTTTCGCAGTCAGCGACCTGGTCGGGGTCGTCGCAGTGACGCCGACACCCGCCCGGCCGGGCGCGGACGCCCTGGACGCCAGGAACACGGTCGATGTTGCCGAGAGTGAGCGGATGATCCGCGCCCTGCTGTCGGCGGGCGTCGACGGCATCCTCACCAACGGCACGCTCGGCGAAATGGCGACGCTGACGCTCGACGAGTGGCAGACCTTCGCGGAGGTGGTGGCCGATACGGTCCGCGACATGGCACCGGGGCTGCCCGTTTTCGTCGGGGCCACCGCGCTCGGCGCGCGCGAGATCGTGGACCGGGTCGCCTACCTGCACCGGCTCGGGCTGCGCGGCGCGTTTCTCGGCCGACCGTTCTGGAGCCAGCTCGGTTCGGAGGCAACGGTGCGGTTCTACACCGACGTGGCCGACGCGTTCCCTGACATGTCGTTCGTGCTCTATGACAATCCCGAGGCGTTCAAGGGCCCACTCACCCCGGACGTGTACGCGCAGCTTGCGGAGCACCCCGGGATCATCGGAGTGAAGTACACGATGATCACCCCGGCCTACCGGCCGACGATGGCGGCCGTCGGAGGCAAGCTGCGGATCCTGCCGATCGAGGCCGACTGGCTGGTCGCGCGCACTCTCTTCCCGGACGACGCGCTGGCCTGCTGGAGCAGCAGCGCCCTCTGCGGGCCGGAACCGGCCCTGCACCTGCGTGCCGCGCTGGCGCGCGGGGACCTCGACGACGCCCGCTGGGTCACCGATCGGATCGAATGGACCTACGAGCCGTTCCTGGCACGGCGCAATTTCCCCGAGTTCTCGAAGTACAACATCCCGTTGGAGAAGATCCGCTTCGACGAGGCGGGCTTCGTCCGGGCCGGCCCGACCCGGGCGCCCTACCACGTGGTGCCCGACGAGTACGTCGAAGGCGCCCGCGAGAACGGGCGCCGCTGGCGCAGCGTCGTGAATCAGGTGACGGCCCGGGCTCCCCGGGTGCCCGCGGAAGCGGGGCCGCGATGACGAGATCCGGAACGAACGCCGAGGTCCCTGTCAACGCCCCACCGGGCTCCTACGCTAGGGCTGTGTCATCACCCTCGCCTGCCGCGTCGCTGCCCCGTAGGGCGGTGGACCGCTCCGCCCTGCGCCTCGGAGCTTGGCTCTACGACGAGCTCAAGTCCCAGTTGCTGGAGGGCCGTTACGCCGCCGGCGCCCGCCTCTCCGTGGAGGAGATCCGACTGCAGTTCGAGGTGAGCAAGCAGCCCGTCATGGAGGCGATGCGCCGGCTCGCCTCGGACGGCCTCGTGCGGATCACCCCGCAGGTGGGGTGCGAGGTGGCGAGATACGAGCCGGTCGAAGTCGCCGACTTCTTCCGGCTGTTCAGCAGCTTCGAGGCCGCCATCGCGGAGGTGGCGGCGGAACGCCGCTCGCCCGAGCAGTTGCAGGCCCTCGATGACGTGTCACGCCGGGTGCTCGCGCTCACCGAGGTGTCCGACCCGGTCCAGCGGATGCACAGCTATCGGTTGCTCAACCGCGAGTTCCATGGCGTCATCCACGAGATGGCGCAGTCGACGATCATGGTCGAGGCCAGCAAGCGGATGTGGGACCTCAGCGACTTCCTCATCAACACGACCGACCTCGCCGAGTCCATGGACACCGCGCTCGAGGAACGGCAGCACGACCACGACCGGATCCGCGATGCGCTCGCGGCCGGTGACGGGGCCGCTGCGCGGCGGGAGATGGAACAGCACATCGCGGCCACGCTGCGGCGCCCCGCGTTCTGACCTGCTCGTCAGCCGTCGTCCTCGGCGGGAAATTCCTCACCCGGCTCCATCAGTCGGAACTCCTTCTTCCGGGCGCCGCACACGGGACACACCCAGCCCGCGGGGATGTCCGCGAAGGCGGTGCCCGGGGGGATGCCGCCGTCAGGGTCGCCGTCGCGCGGGTCGTAGACGAACTCGCACACCACGCAGTACCAGAGTTGCGTCAGCGGGTCGGCCTGAGTCTCCTCGGTGGCCACCTTCATTTTCACGGGGCGAAGTCCTTGCCTGCTCAGGGGACGTGCGGGTCGAGCGCGAACCCGGCCCAGGCGTCCAGATAGTCGGGGCGCACCTGGACCAGATCGCGGTACCGGCCGCCGTGGAATACCAGGGGGTCGCCGTCGTCGTGCGCCACGAAGTGCAGCACCTCGCCGACGTGGAGGGTGTGGTCGCCGACAACGTGTGACTGGCTCACCCGCGCCACGACCTGGGCGAGGGCGCCGCGCAGCACGGGAATCCCCTCCACCGTTACGAAATCCGGCGAGAAATCGTGGGCCGGGCGACCGGCGAAATGTGCGCTGACGTGTTCCTGATCCGCACAGAGAAAGCTCACTCCGTAGTGCCCTGAGCGGGTGAGGGCGTCGTGCATTTTGGCCCGCCTGGCGATGGAGACGACGACGAGCGGCGGCTCCAGCGACACGGACATGAAGCCGTTTGCCGTCATGCCGAAGACCTGACCGTCGACCGCGGTGGTCACCACGGTGACGCCGGTCGTGAACCGGCCCATCGCCGTGCGGAAGGCGCGCTGGTCGAGCGACCGAGGGGACACACTGGATTCCTGCATGCTGGAATGCTAGCATTACCGCCATCGAACAAGGAAGCCTCACCACGGCGCACCGGAGGACACAGATGCAGGACCACATCAGCGTGTGGGGTGATCTGGTGGGACTGCCACTCCGTCAGTACTTCGTGCAGGCCAACGGGATCCGGACACGGGTCCTCGAAGCGGGCGAGGGCCCGCCGTTGGTTTTCGTGCACGGCACGGGGGGCCACCTGGAGGCGTACAGCCGCAATCTCGCCACCCTGAGTGAGGACTTCCGGGTGCTCACCTACGACATGGCGGGCCACGGATTCTCGGAGAAGCCCGATCGGCCGTACACGATCGACTTCCTCAGCGACCACCTGCTCGGCCTGCTCGACGCTTTGCAGATCGAGAAGGCGAACCTGTCCGGGGAGTCGCTCGGCGGATGGGTCGCAGCCTGGACTGCCGCACATCGACCGGACCGTGTGGAGCGACTGATCCTGAACACTCCGGGCAACATCGCGAACAAGCCCGAGACGATGGCCATGGTGAAGAAGTCCAGCCTCGCGGCGGTTCAGGACCCGAGCCTGGAGAACGTCCGCGCGCGACTGGAGTGGCTCTTCTACGACAAGAGCTTCGTCACCGACGAACTGGTCCGGCTGCGCCAACGCATCTACAGCCAGCCCGGCTTCGACCGTGCCATGCAGAACATCGTTGCCGTCCAGGACCCTGAGATCCGTAAGGACTACGCGTGGTCGCCCTCGTGGTGCGGACACATCACGGCTCCGACGCTGCTGCTCTGGACCGACAACGACCCGACCGGCGGTCTGGACGAGGCGGACCTGCTCCTGCAGTGGATTCCGGGCGCGAACCTTCACGTCATCAAGGGCGCCGGCCACTGGCCGCAGTGGGAGTGCCCCGACGAGTTCGCCGAGGTGCATGTCGACTTCCTTCTGAGCGGACCGGCCTGACCCGGTC
>Ga0310811_10008999_pt1 | contig 12865 bp, 13 predicted proteins | sample YCmetagenome_FD_207642 | JGI IMG/M metagenome (GOLD analysis project Ga0310811, IMG submission 207642) | Soil microbial communities from experimental microcosm in Duke University, North Carolina, United States - YC | ecosystem: Engineered > Artificial ecosystem > Soil microcosm > Unclassified ...
GTGAGGCGAGGTCGTCATGTGTCCTGCATGGGTGACGGCAACGGGAACCAGTCCAGCGAACGTCACCACCCCTGCAGTCTTTGTCTCACCTACTTAAACGCGTATGGGTTCGCGTCAACACCGGTCGCGCCACGTAAGGCGGCGCGCATATCAGCGTCCCGGTTTGGTGGGGGCATCTGCGTCAATGCGTCTCGTGAAACCGGCTCAGGAACGTCTTCAGCCGTTCGCTGCGCGGCTGGCTAATGGTTTCCTCGGGCGTCCCGATCTCGGCCATGATGCCGTCGTTCATGAAGCCGACTCGCGTCGAGACGTCGGCGGCGAAGGCCATCTCGTGCGTGACGAGCACCATGGTCATGCCTTCGGCGGCAAGGCTGCGGATGACGGAGAGGACTTCGCCGACCAACTCGGGGTCGAGCGCAGAGGTCGGCTCGTCGAACAGCATGACCTCAGGCTTCATAGCGAGTGCGCGGGCGATCGCGACGCGCTGCTTCTGGCCTCCGGACAGACGACTCGGGAATGCATCGGCCTTGTCGGCAAGGCCGACCTTGGCGAGCAGATCGCGGCCGAGTTCGTTGGCCTCGCTCTGTGCCATGCCCTTCACCTGCACCGGACCTTCGGTGACGTTTGACAGTACCGACATGTGCGGGAACAGATTGAAGTGCTGGAACACCATGCCGACGCTACGCCGGAGCAGTGCAAGCTGTGCATCGCCTGCGGGGCGAACGCCCCTGCCGAAAGAAAATTTATGCGTGCCGATGGCAAGCTCGCCCCGCTGCGGCATTTCCAGCAGGTTCAGGCAGCGCAGGAAGGTCGACTTGCCGGAGCCGGAGGCGCCGATCAGGGTGACGACCTCCCCGCGTGCGACCGAGAGCGAAACGCCTTTGAGCACCTGGTGATCGCCGAACGCCTTGTGAATATTGTTTGCGATCAGAGCATTCATCGATGCGCCCCCATCCGCAATTCAACCCTGTCAGCGACCAGCGTCAGCGGGAACAGCACGACGAAATAGAGCACGGCAATCGTGGTATAGACCTCAAGCGGCTTGTAGCTCGCCGCAGTGATGACCGTGCCCTGATAGAGGAGATCACCGACCGCGACCACCGACACCAGCGAGGTGTTCTTCAGCTGCATGATGGTCTGGTTGATGAAGGAGGGGATCATCACCTGGGTTGCCTGCGGCAGCACGATGCGGCGGAAGATCTTGCCGCGGCGCATGCCGATGGCGCGGCCGGCTTCCCACTGGCCGGTATCGACCGCCTCGATGCCGCCGCGGAAGATTTCCGCGTAGAATGAGCCGGCGTAGAGCGACAGCGCGATGAAGCACGCCATCGCCGGCGACATGTCGACACCGATCAGAACGGGCAGGGCATAGTAGACCCAGATCAGCTGCACCAGCAGCGGCGTGCAGCGAAACACTTCGATATAGAGACGCAGCGGCACCGTGATCCAACGCGGTGCCGTCGTGCGCAGGATGCCGACGAACAATCCGATGGCTAGACCCGCGACCACCGTGGTCACCGTATAAAACAGCGTGACCAGGAGCCCTTGCCAGATCAGGCCCCAATACGGTTTGAGCGCCGCGAAGTCCCAAACGTACATCGATCAGAACTGCACTTCGGGCGGAAGATCGTCGGCGGTGAGGCCGACGGCTTCGAAGCCTTTCAGCATCCATTCGCGGGTCTGGCCCATCGATCGGTTGTAATCGGCCCAGGCGCTGAGGAAATCCTTGTAGCGGCGGTCGCTCTCGGCGCGGATGCCCATGTTGGTCGGCAGCGTCAGCAGCGGGCGCGGGATGGCGAGATCGCCGAGGTTCGGATTCTTCTTCAGAGTCGAGACCGACAGCACAGCGAGCGAGACGTTGCAGTCGGCGCGTCCCGTCGCAACCGCGAGGATCGCCTCGTCACGGTTCTTGAAGCCGAGGATGTTGGCCTTCGGGCAATAGCGGCGCGCGATGGTCTCGTGGGTCGAGCCGATATCGACGGCGATCTTGACCTCGGGCTTGTTGAGATCGGCCCAGGTCTGCGGCTTGGCAAAGCCCTTCTTGGTGATGACGGTGAAGGAGTGCACCAGGATCGGCGTCGAGAAGTCGATGACCAGCGCGCGCTCCGGCGTCGGGTTAACGGCGAAGGCGAGGTCGACCTTGTCGGCCTGCAGGTCGAGGATCTGGTTGCCCCAGGTCGATTCCAGCGTTTCGAGCTTGGCGCCGAGCTTGCTGGCGATGTCCTTGGCCATCTCGATGCAGGCGCCCGACCACTCGTTGGTGGCGAGGTCCTTATGGAAGTAGGGCTCTTGTCCGACAATGACGGCGACGCGGAGCACGCCATTCTTCTTGATGCGATCGAGCGTGGAGGTCGGTGCGTCGGCTTTGGCCGAGCCGCTTGCGGCGGCCATCGCTGCGCCCGCGAGCGCGACAGTGGTGAGAGCATCCCTGCGATTCATCGTCTCTGTCTCCCTTGGAATTTTGGGTCGGATCGTCTCCGGCCACTGGACTATTTCTGTATTCAGGATAAAATGCAATACGGTATTTCAGATAGCTGTCCATTTGGGCGGCAAGGCAGAAATGAGCCCAATATCCTGGCAGGATTGCGAAAATTCCTGAAGATCAGGGGTTGCAAATCGCATTCAAGTCTGAATACAACGCTGAACGCTATTTGAATGTGAGTTCAAGGAGAGGCCTGTGCGCGCCCTATTCGTCGATGCGAACGAGACCCTGGCAGCGGTGACTGACAAGCTCCTGGTCGCGCAGAATCTACCTGTCAGCATCCATCGCAATCCCTCCATCAAACCCGACGAGCTTCCTGGCCTGCTCGGCGATGCCGAGATCATGATCGTGGATCACACGGCCGTGCCGACGGTGATTGCGGCGAAGTGCGCGAAGCTGAAGCACGTCGTCTTCCTCGGCACCGGCGCGCGCAGCTATATGAATCCGGAAGAGCTCGCTGAGCGCGGCGTCTCCGTGCACACCATCAAAGGCTATGGCGACACGGCCGTGGCCGAATGCGCGATCGCGCTGATGTGGGCGTCGGCCAAGAGCTTTGGGGAGATGGACCGCGGCATGCGCGAGGGCAACTGGCTGCGCCGCGACGCCGTGCAACTCACCGGCAAGACGCTTGGCCTGATCGGCTTTGGCGGCATCGCCGCGGAAGCGGCCCGCATGGCGGCCGGTTGCGGCATGAAGGTGATCGCCTGGAACAGGACGCCGAAGACGCATCCCGGTGTCGAGTTCGTGTCGCTGGAGACGTTGCTGGGGGAGAGCCACGTCATCTCGCTGCATCTCTTGCTCAACGACGAGACTAAGGGCTTCCTGTCGCGCGAGCGCATCGCTCGGATGCGCAAGGGCAGCATTCTGATCAACACCGCGCGCGGCGCCATCGTTGACGAGGACGCGATGTTAGAGGCGCTCCGCTCGGGTCACCTCGCGCATGCCGGCCTCGACGTTTTCACCGTCGAGCCGCTGCCCGCCGGTCACGCCCTGACAAAATTACCGAACGTGACGCTGTCGGCGCACTCGGCGTTCCGCACGCCGGAGGCGAGCGACAACCTCATTGGTGCTGCGCTCGAACACTGCCGCCGCATCATCGCCACCGGCAAGTAAGGACAAAAAGGACATCCCATGTCGGATATCACCCGCATCGACCAGAACGCCCGCCGCAGCCGCGCCTCCGTGTTCGGTGATCTCGTTTTTCTCGCCGGCCAGGTGGCTGATACCAAGCCTGCCGACATTATCCAGCAGACAAAAGAAGCATTGGCCAAGGTCGACGACATGCTGGCGCGCGCCGGCACCGACAAGTCGCGCCTGCTCAGCGTGCAGGTCTGGCTCAAGACCATGGACGATTTCGACGCCATGAACGCGGTCTATGATGCCTGGGTCGTGCCCGGTAACACCCCGACCCGCGCCTGCGGCAAGGTCGAGCTCGCCGATCCGGCCTTCCGTATCGAAGTGATCGCGATCGCCGCACGCAAATGAGGGCTCGGCCGTGACTATCAGGGCACCCGCATCGACCTTCCGCCCCGCGCGACGCATCAGCGCGATCGGCGTCTCCGAGATTCTGAAGATCGGCGCGGTCGCGCAGCGGCTCAAGCGCGAGGGGCGGCCGGTGATCGTGCTGGGCGCCGGCGAGCCTGATTTCGACACGCCTGACCATGCCAAGGACGCGGCCGAGCGCGCCATCCGCGCCGGCCAGACCAAGTACACCATCCTCGACGGTTCGGTGGAGTTGAAGGCGGCCATATCAGAGAAATTCCGCCGCGAGAACGATCTCGTCTATGCCGCCGATGAGATCACCGCCGGCGCCGGTGCCAAGCAGGTAATCCACAACGCCTTCATGGCGACGCTCAGTCCCGGCGATGAGGTGATTCTGGCAGCGCCTTACTGGACCAGCTATGCCGACATGGTGCGCATCGCCGACGGCACGCCCGTCGACGTGCTCTGCCGCGAAGACAACGGATTTCGTTTGGATGCCGCCGATCTCGAACGCGCGATCACGCCGAAGACGCGATGGCTGCTGCTGAACTCGCCATCCAATCCGACGGGCGCTGCCTATTCGGCGGCGCAGCTGCGTCCGATCCTGGATGTGCTCACGCGCCATCCGCATGTCTGGCTGATGGCTGACGACATCTACGAGCACCTGATCTATGACGGCATGCCGTTCGTGACGGCTGCGGCACTCGAGCCGAGTCTGAAATCGCGCACACTGACCGTGAACGGTGTCTCCAAGGCCTATGCCATGACCGGTTGGCGCGTCGGCTATGGCGGGGGTCCGCGCGAATTGATCGCGGCGATGGCCGTGGTGCAGAGCCAGAGCACGACCAATCCGTCCTCGGTGAGCCAGGCCGCCGCGATCGCCGCGCTGACCGGCCCGCAGGACATTCTGATCGAGCGCCGCGCCGCGTTCCAGCGCCGCCGCGACATCGTGATCGATGCGCTCAACGCCATCGACGGTGTTACCTGCCGTCGGCCGGAAGGTGCGTTCTATGTCTATGCCAGCTGTGCCGGTTTGATTGGCCGCCGCGCCCCTGACGGCAGCGTCATCGACAGCGATGGCGCGTTCTGCAGGTTTCTGCTGGAGAGGCATGACGTGGCCGTGGTGCCGGGCAGCTGTTTCGGCCTTGCACCTTATTTCCGCCTGTCCTACGCCACCTCGGAACAAAACTTGCGCGAGGCCGTAAAGCGCATCGCCAAAGCCGTCAGGGAGCTGTCATGACCATCAGAAATACCCGCACGGGGGGCCAGATCCTGATCGACCAGCTGGTCGCGCAAGGTGTCGACCGCGTCACCTGTGTGCCGGGCGAGAGCTATCTGGCGGCACTCGATGCGCTGCATGACAGTCCGATCGACGTCGTGATCTGTCGCGCCGAAGGCGGCGCAGCGATGATGGCGGAAGCTTATGGGAAGCTCACCGGGCGGCCAGGCGTCTGCTTCGTCACCCGCGGCCCCGGCGCCACCAATGCCAGCCACGGCGTCCACATCGCGATGCAGGACTCCACGCCGATGATCCTGTTTGTCGGCCAGGTCGACACCGGCATGCGCGAGCGCGAGGCATTCCAGGAGCTCGACTACAAGGCCGTGTTCGGCACCATGGCGAAATGGGCGGTCGAGATCGACCGTCCCGATCGCATTCCGGAGCTGGTCGCGCGCGCGTTTCGCGTCGCCATGCAGGGCCGCCCCGGTCCGGTCGTGATCGCGCTGCCGGAGAACATGCTGACCGAGACCGCTGCTGTTGCCGACGCGATGCGCATCGAGCCCGCAGTGAGCTGGCCGGCGCCTGCCGATGTCGAGCAGGTCAGTACGATGCTTGCGAGCGCCAAGGCGCCGCTCGTCATTCTCGGCGGCTCGCGCTGGACCGATGAAGCGACCAAGAGCATCGCGCGCTTCGCCGAGCGTTTCGACCTGCCGGTCGCAACCTCGTTTCGTCGGGCATCGCTGATCGACGCTGACCATTCGCACTATGCCGGCGATCTCGGCATCGGGCCGAGCCCGGGTCTGAAGGCGCGCATCGACAATGCCGACGTCATTCTTCTCATCGGCGGCCGCATGTCGGAAATGCCGTCCTCGTCCTACACGCTGCTCGACATTCCGACGCCGCAACAGAAGCTGATCCACGTGCATCCGGGCTCGGAGGAGCTCGGACGTATCTATCAGCCGGCGTTGGCGATCCAGGCGACACCCGCTGCATTCGCGGCCGCTGTCGAGACGTTGAAGCCGGCAGGCGCGGTTGCATGGAAGGGCGAGGCCGCGAAGGCGCATGCTGATTATCTCGCCTGGACCGACAAGGCGCGCGAGTTGCCGGGCACCTTCCAGTACGGCCAGGTCATGACCTGGCTGCGCGATCGCCTGCCGAAGGACGCGATCGTCTGCAACGGCGCCGGCAACTATGCCGGCTGGATCCATCGCCATCACCGCTTCCACAGCTTTGCTGCCCAGCTCGCGCCGACCTCGGGCTCGATGGGCTATGGCGTGCCGGCGGGTGTGCTGGCGAAGCGGCAATATCCTGACCGTGTCGTCGTCGCCTTCGCCGGTGATGGTTGCTTCCTGATGAACGGGCAGGAGTTCGCGACAGCCGTGCAGTACGATGCGCCGCTGGTCGTCATCGTCGTCGATAACTCGCAATACGGCACCATCCGCATGCACCAGGAGCGCGACTATCCCGGTCGCGTCGTCGGCACCCAGCTCAAGAACCCCGACTTCGCGATGTACGCCAAGGCGTTCGGCGGCCATGGCGAGCGCGTCGAGCGCACAGAGGAATTCGCCCCGGCGTTTGAGCGTGCGCTCGCCTCGGGCAAGCCGTCGATCCTCCATTGCATCATCGATCCGCGCGCGATCTCGGTCGGCAAGGATTTTGCACCGGCGGTGAAGGCGTAGCCGATGGCAGAGGGCCGCCACGTCGCCATCATCGGAGCCGGCGCGGTCGGCGTGATCAGCGCCATCGAGGCGCTGCGCGAGGGTCATCGCGTCACCTTGATCGACGCGGGCGAACCCGGTGGCGAACAGGCGGCGAGCTACGGCAATGCCGGCTGGCTTTCCTCGCATTCGGTGATCCCGCCGGCGGAGCCGGGCATCTGGAAAAAGGTGCCGGGCTATCTCATGGATCCGCTCGGGCCGCTCGCGATCCGCTGGTCTTACTTGCCGAAGGCGCTGCCCTGGCTGATCAAATATCTGCTGTCGGGCTGGACTGAGGCGCGGGTCGAGAAGACGGCGTTTGCGCTACGCGATCTCCTGAGGGACGCGCCGCTGCTGCATCGGAAACTCGCGGAAGAAGCTGGTGTCCCCGAACTGGTCGAACGCAACGGCGTGATGCACGTGTTTCCGTCGCGCGGCAATTTCGACAACGATCTCGGCTGGCGCCTGCGCAAGAAGGTCGGCGTCGAGTGGATGGAGCTCAGTGCCGACGAAATGCGTCAGCGCGAGCCGGATCTGCATCCGCGCTATACGTTTGGCGTGGTTGTGGAGGAAGCTGGACGTTGCCGCGATCCGGGCGCCTACGTCGCCGCGCTGGCTCAGCATGCGCTGGCGAGCGGCGCGCAACTCGTGCGCGCCAAGGCAACCGGTCTGAAGCTGAACGGCAACAAGCTCGTCGCCGTCCTCACCGAGACCGGCGAAGTCGCTTGCGATGCCGCGGTGGTCGCGGCCGGCGCGCATTCGAAGCGGCTGACGGCGTCGGTCGGTGATCTCCTCCCGCTCGAGACCGAGCGCGGCTATCACGTCATGGTCGAGAATCCGGAATCGGGTCCGCGCAGCTCGATGATGGGATCCGACGTGAAGATGGTGGTGAACTGGACCGACAAGGGTCTGCGCGCTGCCGGCACCGTCGAGATCGCCGGCTTGGAGGCCGCACCGAACTGGAAGCGTGCCGAAATTCTGCGCAACAACCTCCTCAGCATGTTCCCAAAGCTGCCGAAGGACATTCCGGCCTCGCGCATCAAGACCTGGTTCGGCCATCGTCCGAGCATGCCGGACGGGCTCCCCTGCATCGGCCACGCGCGCGCCTCGCGCGACATCGTCTACGCCTTCGGCCACGGCCATGTCGGCCTGGTCGGCTCAGCCCGCACCGGTCGTCTCGTCGCCCAGCTCCTGAGCGGCAAGCAACCGGAAATTCCGCTCGCGCCGTTTTCGCCCAACCGCTTCCTCTGAGGTCGCACCATGATTCATGCAGCCAATTCGACCTCCCGCATCGCCCGTGGCGGCAAGGCCATCTACGGTGCGCCGCTCGGCATCCTGATGCTGGAAGCGCGCTTTCCCCGCATCCCCGGCGACATGGGCAACGGCACGACCTGGCCATTCCCCGTGCTCTACCGTGTGGTGAGCGGTGCGTCGCCGGAGAAGGTGGTGCTGAAGGGCGCGGCGGGCCTGCTGCCTGATTTCATCGATGCCGCCAAGGACCTGGTGCGGCTCGGGGCCGAGGCCATCACCACCAATTGCGGCTTCCTCTCGCTGTTCCAGAAGGAGATCGCGGCGGCGGTCGGCGTTCCCGTTGCAACCTCGTCGCTGATGCAGGTGCCGTGGGTGCAGGCGACCTTGCCGCCGGGCAAGCGCGTCGGCCTCGTCACGGTGTCGGGCTCGACCCTGACGCCGGCCCATCTCGAAGGCGCCGGTGTGCCGCTCGATACGCCGCTGGTCGGCACCGAGCACGGCAAGGAATTCTTCCGCGTCCTGATCAAGGCCGAGAAGGACGACATGGACGTCGCGCAGGCCGAGCGCGACGTGGTCGAGGCGGGGAAGCAATTGGTTGCGCAAAACCCTGATGTCGGCGCCATCGTGCTCGAATGCACCAACATGCCGCCTTATGCGGCGGCAATGCAGGCCGAAGTCGGGTTGCCGGTCTACGACATCTATTCCATGATCACCTGGTTTCATGCTGGACTGCGTCCGCGCGCCTTCAGCTGATTCCGCCTGTCGCACAGCTCTTCACAACCTCTGCGCTGCTTTGCATTGCAATCACTCCCATGGCCCCGGTATATTGGGCTGTGTTCGAACATGCATGCAGCTGATGATGAGCAACGTGGAACTGGCTTCCGATAGTATCGTCGATCGCGTCTATGAACAGCTCAAGGCGATGGCCGTGAGCTATGAGTTCAAGCCGGGCGAACGACTCAACGAAGGCGAGCTGGCCAAGCGCCTCGGCGTCAGCCGCACGCCTCTGCGCGAGGCGCTCAACCGGCTCAACACCGAAGGCTTCCTGCGTTTCACACCGGGCAAGGGCTTTTTCTGCCGCGAGCTCGACGCGCATGAGATCTTCGATCTCTACGAGCTGCGCAAGTCGATCGAGGTTGCCTCGGTCCGCCTCGCCATCAAGCGCGCCAGGGACGAGGACATCGACGGGTTGCTGAAATTCCTCGAAGCCACCGGCCCCGATCCTGGCGAGCGTTCCTCGGTCGAGCTCGTCGAGCTGGACGAGACCTTCCACGAGCGGCTGATGGCGATGTCGAACAATGCCGAGATGCTGCGCGTGCTGCGCAACGTCAACGCCCGCATCCGCTTCGTGCGCTGGATCGACATGGACAGCATCAACCGCTCCAACACCCAGGCCGAGCACCGCGCGGTCGTCGAGGGGCTGAAGGCGCGGAACGAAGAGGCCTGCGTCTCCGTGCTGGAGAAGCACATCGACCGACGGCTTGATCGCATTACGTCGGCGATCAAGGAAGGTTATGCGCAGATCTACATGCCGGCGGCGGCGCGGGCTGCGACGAATTGAGGGACTCTTCCTTCTCCCCTTGTGGGAGAAGGTGGCGCGAAGCGCCGGATGAGGGGTATCTCTCGGCGCGCGCAGATGTACCGAACGCGCGGAGAGATACCGCTCACACAAGCGAATATGTGTCTACCTGCAGTGATGCCCTCTCCCGCAAGGGGAGAGGGCGCAGCAACGTGCATTGCGCGATACCATCAGCTATACAATCCTTCGATATCTGATCGTCCCAGACGGTCAGAGCTTTCGTTCGCAAACACCGCTAGCCTGCTGCTCGAAATTCACGGAGACCTCAGGTGCATAGCCCAAAGCTCAATCCCGAAACCGACTGGCCGTCCGAGCTCTATCGCATCCTGAAAGCCGCCGATGTCCGGCAGATGTCCTACGTGCCGGATGCCGGCCACAGCCAGCTCATCCGCATGTTCTCCGCCGACAACGACGTCACCACCAACGTGCTGACGACCGAAGAGGAAGGCATCGCGATTGCCGCTGGTGCCTGGCTTGGCGGCCAGCGCAGCGTGCTGCTGATGCAGTCGAGCGGGGTCGGCAATTGCATCAACATGCTGTCGCTGTCGGCGATCGGACGCTTTCCGCTTCTGATGCTCGTGACCATGCGCGGCGAATGGGCTGAGTTCAATCCCTGGCAAGTACCGATGAGCCGGGCGACGCAGCCGTCGCTGGAAGCGATCGGTTTGAAGGTGATGCGGGCGGAGACGGCGGAGGATCTGGTCGAGACCGTCGAATCCGCTGCTGCGCTCGCCTACGAGTCCGACCAGCAGATCGCGGTTCTGATCGGGCAGCGCCTGATCGGCAAGAAGAAGTGGTGATAGTGATGACCGTTCCCTCTCAGCTCGATCGCCGTGCCGCCGTTGCGGCGCTCCTCAAGAATCGCGGGGACGCGCTGGTCGTCTCCGGTCTGGGCTCGCCGACCTACGATCTGCATGCGACCGGCGACCGCGACGATAATTTCTATCTCTGGGGCGCCATGGGCGGCGCCGCGCTGATCGGGCTTGGGCTGGCTCAGGCGCAGCCTTCCAGGCGCGTCATCGCCCTGACCGGCGACGGCGAACAATTGATGGGCCTCGGCGGCATCGCCACCATCGGCGTCGCGCGCCCACGCAATCTCGACATCGTCGTGATCGACAATCAGCACTTTGGCGAAACAGGCATGCAGGCGAGCCACACCGGCCGCGGCGTCGATCTCACGGCGATCGCCGTGGCGTGCGGCTTTGCCACGACCGCCACGGTGCGGACGTTGGAGGAAGTGCAGCGCCTCGCGGCACAAATCGCCGAGCCGGCCGATGGCCCGCGGCTTTTTGTCATCAAGGTGAGGGCCGAAAATCCGCCGCGCTCGCTGCCCTCGCGCGATGCCGTCTTTATCAAGAACCGGTTCCGTGCTCATCTCGGCTTCGCGGCGACCTAGCCCTCGGTCCTCTCCGGCGCGGGCCTGCCGCAAGCAGCTATCCTGGAGTGAGACCCATGAAACTATCCGGCAAGGTCGCCGCTATCACCGGTGCGGCGCGCGGCATCGGCAAGGCCTGCGCAAAGCGATTCCTCGATGATGGCGTCAAGGTCGTCATCTCGGATGTCGATGCCGATGGTCTGGCGGCAACGGCCGCCGAGCTGGGCCGACCGGATGCCTTGCGTACCGTTGTCGGCAACGTCGCCAAGCGCGCCGACGTCGATCAACTCGTTGCGACCGCCGTCAAAGAGTTCGGCCGTCTCGACATCATGGTCAACAACGCCGGCGTCGCGCGCAACCGGGATATCCTTGAGATTTCCGAAGAGGAATTCGACGAGATCATCGGCATCAACCTGAAGGGCGCGTTCTTCGGCGTGCAGGCTGCCGCCAAGCAGATGATCGCGCAAGGTAGCGGCGGCGTCATCATCAACATGTCCTCGGTGAACGCGCTGCTGGCGATTCCGGCGCTGGCGACCTACGCTATGTCCAAGGGCGGCATGAAGCAATTGACGTCGGTGGCTGCCGTCGCGCTCGCTCCGCACAACATCCGCGTCGTCGCGGTCGGGCCGGGCACGATTTTGACCGACATGGTGGCGTCGTCGATCTACACATCGGAGGACGCGCGCAAGACCGTGATGTCGCGGACCCCGTCGGGCCGCGGCGGTGAGCCGAGCGAGGTGGCCTCGGTCGTGGCGTTCCTCGCCAGTGATGATGCGTCCTACATCACGGGGCAGACGATCTATCCCGATGGTGGGCGGCTGGTTTTGAACTACACGGTGCCTGTGAAGGATAAGTAAGGCGCGGGCCATCCTCGGTCGTCATGCCCGGGCTTGACCCGGGCATCCACGTCTTTCCGCGCTCGTGGTCGTACGTGGATGGCCGGGACAAGCCCGGCCATGACGGCGTGGTTGAGACTCTCACTCCGCCGCCGCCGTCATCCCAAAACCCAGCCGCTTCGAAATGCCGCCGGCACAATCGCGCAAGGCATGGGCGATCGGGCTGTCCCAGCGCGCATCAAAGGTGCCTTCCGGGCCCATCGCGGTGATCACCAGCGCGACATGGCCGGCATGGTCGAACACCGGCGCCGAGAACGCATTGACGCCGGGCAGGGGATCGCCGAGCGCGCGGGCGAGGCCGTGCTTGCGGACTTCAGCCAATATCTCCTCGACCTTGGCGCCTTTCACCGGACGCTTCGGATTGTAGCCGACGCCGTGGCGATCGAGCCCGCTCTCGAGCGCGGCGTTGATGGTCTTCTCCGGCAGGAACGCCGCGAAGGCGCGCCCCGTGGCGGTCTCCAGGAGCGCCATCACCGAGCCGGCGCGCATCACGATGTGCACGGGCTGGCCGGGTTCTTCCAGCTGCACCACGGTCGGGCCGTGCGTGCCCCACACCGCAAGCGAGACGGCGTGGCCGATCTGGTTCGCCAGAGCGGCGATCTTCGGCCGGGCGATGCGCACACCGGAGAGGCGGCGCAGGCTGATCAGGCCGAGCTCGAGCGCGAGCGCGCCGATCTCGTAGCGGCCGGTGGTCTCGTCCTGCTCGATCAGGCCGATGCGGGAGAAGCTGGCGAGATAGGGATGCGCTTTGGCCGGTGTCATGCCGGCCTCGCGCGCGAGATCGCGCAGCATCATCGGCTCGCCGGATCTGGCGAGTGCGCGGAGCAGTTCTCCGCCGACCTCGATCGACTGGATGCCGCGGCTTTCTCTCTTCATGCGCCTCC
>Ga0310811_10009001_pt1 | contig 12863 bp, 9 predicted proteins | sample YCmetagenome_FD_207642 | JGI IMG/M metagenome (GOLD analysis project Ga0310811, IMG submission 207642) | Soil microbial communities from experimental microcosm in Duke University, North Carolina, United States - YC | ecosystem: Engineered > Artificial ecosystem > Soil microcosm > Unclassified ...
AATACGTCGAGGATGAGCTGGCTGCTGCCGGCACTCTGGTTGTAGAGCTTCTCGCCGGTGTTCTCGGTGGACATCGTCGTCGCGTTCGCGACCGTCGCACCCTTGCCGAAGTTCAGCGTCGAAACCCCGGGAGGCGAGTTCAGGTAGTCCGGGTAGACCTCGATGTCACCGGAGCCGGTCGGGCTGGTCACGGTCACGTTGGCCGCGATGGTCTGCGGGTTCTTCGGCAGGCCGTCCACTCCCGACACAGTCGCCTGGACGGTGCCGTACGGTGCGACCGCGGCCTTCGGGGCACCGGTCCCGTACCGGGTATCGAGTACCCGAACCGGATTGATCGGCACGTAGCCTGCGCCCAAGTCGGTAGTGAACATCCCAAGCAAGTCGGCGATGACGTCCACGGTGCCGCTCGCGTTGTTGTAGAAGTCGATCGATCCGTCGCTGCCGGCCTGGACGTCGACTTCGTTCGCGACGGTCTGACCAGTTCCGAAGTTCAGGCTCGAGGTGCCGGGACGCGTGCCGCCGTCCGGGTAGACGGCCAGATAGCCGCCGCCCTTCGCGTTGGTGACCGTCACGTTGAACACCTCGGTGACGCCGGCCCCCACCCATCCGTTGGTGTTCGCTGCGGTGAGCTTCAGGGTGCCCTTTGCCGGGACCGGTGCGATTACCTTGCCGGTTCCTGTGCCGTTCCTGGTGTCCAGGATGCGGGTCGGTGAACCGAGCGTCTCCAGACTGACCCCTGCGCCCGTGCCGTAATACCCGGCGACGTCCGCGATCAGGTCGACCGTGCCGGTGCCCTGGTTGTAGAGGTCGACCGCGCCGTCAGCGCCGACTCGGGCTATCACCTGGTTCGCCACGGTCTGCCCGGCCGAGAAGTTCAAGTTCGACGTGGACGGCCGGGTGCTTCCGTCGGCATACGCGCTGATGTTGCCGTGGCCGGTCGGATTGGTCAGTGTCAGGTTCAGCGTCACGGCAGCCACGCCGGACGCGGGCAGCGGGCCGGCGCCCTCGATCTTCAGCACCAGCGCAGAGTTCGGCTTGACCGGTGCGATGACACCGCCGGTCCCCGTGCCGTTCCTGGTGTCCAGGATGCGGGTCAGCGTCACCGGGTGGAAGACGTAATCCGACAGGATCCACTCACTGGTCGTGGCACTGGACGAGCCGCGTCCGTCCGAGCCGTAGCCGTCGGTCGCCGTCATCGTCACCGTGTACTGACCAGTAGCGGTGTACGTGTGCTTCACCGCGCTGGGCGTGCTCGTCACCGTGGGCGCGGAGCCGTAGCCGAAGTCCACCTTCCACTGCGTCGGCGTGGCCCAGCCCTTGGAGGCGAGGGACTCCGTCGCGGTGATCGTCGCCGGCGCCGTCCCGGTTCGCGTGTCCAGAGTCACGGCCGGGGCCATCGGGTCCTCGTACTCCGCGGCACCGCGGTCGTAATACGCGTAGGTCCCCACGCCGCTGTTCGCAACCAACGGGTCGTCGATGCGCGCGTTGCCGAGTTCGTCAGTGCTCAACTCACCTGGGGCGGAGGAGTTGGCCGAGTCGATGGCGTCCGAGCCCGCGGCGGGTCCCGGGAACAGGACGCCCGGATCGGCGTTGAGGTCATGCGCGGCCTGACCGGTTGCCGAGTTCAGGTCTATCGCGGACGCGTAGTCCGTCCCAGCCCAGCTGTAGTACGGGAGCGCCCCCCATGTCGGGAAGTCGATGTTGTAGTCGAGCGTGGTTCCCGAGGTCGCCGCGCTGTCCACCTCGATGCCCACTTCGGGGGCCGTCGTGGTTGGGCAGGAGCTGTTGATCCCGTGGTTCTCAATGCTGTCGACGATGTTGTTCTCGATGTACGAGCCCGTCGACCCACCGGAGAGCACGATGCCCTGGTTGCACGCGTAGTAGATCGTGTTGCTCGTGACGTCCGTGTTCGCGGCGGCGTTCACCAGAATGCCAGCCATGAAGCCGGATACGTAGTTCGTGGTGATCACGTCGCCGGAGCTGCCCGAGTCGACCTGGATTCCGGCGCTGGAGCCGTTCGTCTGCACGTAGTTCCTGCTCACAGTCACGTCCGAGGACGTGCCGGTGACCTCGATCACCGCCGCCGAGGTCGATGTGGTGGCGGAGCCCGCGTAGATCTGCGAGCTATCGAGAGTCACGTGCGAGGAGTTCTCGATGAGGACGGCCTGCGCGCCGTTGGCGTCCACCTGGAATCCGGTGACGTCGACGTACGAGGCGCCGGAGATGACCAGTGGAGCTGTGCTGGTCGAGGCGGCGAACGAGATCTGGGCCTGCTGCCGAGCGACCGACTCGATCGTGATCGGAGCGGCCGCCGTCCCCGACTTGCTGATCGTCACAGCACTCGTGCTGCTGTAATACCCCGTCTCCACCATCACCGTGTCACCCGCTACGGCCGCGTTCACCCCGGCCTGGATGGTGCAGAACGGCGCGGCCTGAGTTCCGGAACCTGAGTCGGTGCAGTTCGATCCCGACGCGTTGTTCACATAGAGCGTGCCGGCCGTCGTCGCGTGTGCGGCAGTCGACGCCAGCGTACCGATCGCCAAGATGAGCGCTGTCGAGGTCGCGAGCCCGCGTGTGCGCATCCTTCCCCCCGCTGAGATCTAGTTATCAACTTCATGAGATGAGCACGGGCAGGCTATATCAGGGGCGCGTGGGATGGTAGACCCGTTACCAGATGCGTACTTTCCGGCCCGGCCGACGGCGGCCTGGCTGGTAAGGGCAAGGCTGTACAGCACCGCGAGCGCGAAGAAGGAACGGTCGTGCCGCTCCATCCTGAGTAGGTTGCCATCTTGCGGCGGCACCTTAGTCGCGTTGGTTGCGGTGATGTTGAGCGTGGCAGCTGTCGTCCCGGAGGACGTCCCGAGCCCGAGGTTGACGGTGACCGTCGCATCCGGCTTGAGCGTGGTGTGCGACGCGCGGGTATCGAGCTCACGGACCGGGCTGCTGGCTATGTACGAACTTCCGGCAACGGCGTAGTAGCCCTCGAGATCGGCGATCAGATCGATGGATCCGGTGCTGCTGTTGCGCAGATCGACCGATCCATCGGAGCCGAGCTTGACGATCACCGTGTTGGCGACGGTCTGGCCGGGACCGAAGTTCAGGCTCGAAGAGGTCGGCACGGCAGTAAGGCCCGGGTACGCGGTGACGAACCCGCCGCCGACGCTGTTGGTCTCAGTCACGTTGAGCACCACGGCGGCCGCGTTGGCCGGCACCGAGTCGGCACCGGCCAGCTTGAGCTGGACCGTGCCACCCGAAGCCACCTTCGCCGCCGTCGGCACGCCGATGGCGTGTTGGGTGTCGAGAGCCCGAACGGGGTTGGTCAGCGGGGTGTAGTAGTCGCCGGTCGCGGTGAACTTACCCACGCCCACGAGAGCCCCCCGAGGATTGGCTCGGCGCGTTGTCCGGGTGATTTGTCCCGAAAGCTGACACTCCGACGGAACGCGACAAGAGGCGGATGAACCAGCCCTGTGTAACACTTCGGTCACCCACTTCCCCTGATCATGAGAGAACCCTTATGGTCTGCCCAAGACGTGGTAAAATCCGTGCCCGCCGCGCTGCCTGCGGGCTGATTTATCACCGATCGGCCGGTGCCCGGCGAGTCCGGGCCGAGGGAGGGACTGGTCCATGCGATCCGCGCTGCCGCGCCCCGGATCCACCCGAATACGGGTACTCATACTTTCGCTGCTCGTCGGGATGGCGGCGACCACTCTGTCGGTGGCGAGCGCGCATGCCGATGTCGTCACCGTCTCGAACGACAACCAGCGCACGGGCTGGGATCAGACCGAGGCGTCGCTCACCTCGGGTTCGGTCACCGGGAGCGACTTCGGCGAGTTGTTCTCCACCGCGCTCGTCGGCCAGGTCTATGCCCAGCCGCTCGTGGTGGGCACGACGGTGATCGTCGGGACGGAGGAAAACCACGTCTACGGCATCAACAGCGAGACCGGCGCCATCGAGTGGCAGGACTACCTCGGCCCGTCCTGGCCGGCCTCCACGATCGGCTGCGGCGACCTCGTGCCGGACATCGGGATCACCTCGACTCCGGTCTATGACGCGTCCACCGGCTACGTGTACCTGACGGCGAAGGTGAACGACGGCGCCAACGCGACGGTGCCGCACTACTACCTCTACGCGATGAGCGCGAGCACCGGCGCCATCCGCACCGGCTGGCCGGTGTCGATCGCCGGATCGCCCTCGAACGACACGGCGATCAGCTTCAACCCCGAGCGCGAGATGCAGCGCCCGGGCATCCTGTTCCAGAACGGCAGTGTCTACATGGCGTTCGGCGGCCACTGCGACTACGGCCCCTACCGCGGCTACGTAGTCGGCGTGAACGCGAGCACGAAGTCGCTGCACATGTGGACCGACGAGGCGGGCTCGAACGCGTCGGGCGCGGGCATCTGGCAGTCGGGCGGCGGCATCGTCACGGACGGCTCAAGCGGCATGTACGTCGCGACCGGCAACGGCGTCACGCCTCCGGTCGGCGTCGGCACTTCGCCGCCGAAGGACCTGTCCGAGTCCGTCGTCCACCTGAACGTGGCATCCGACGGCACCATCTCGGCCTCCGACTTCTTCTCGCCGGCCAACGCCTCGACCCTCGACGCGAATGATCAGGACGTCTCCTCCGGCGGCCCGGCCGCGCTGCCCGACGCCGAGTTCGGCACCTCGACCTATCCGCATCTGATGGTGCAGATCGGCAAGGACGGGCGCCTGTGGCTGCTCAATCGCAACTCGCTCGGCGGCCGCGCGCAGGGCTCGGGCGGCACGGACGCCGTCGTCGGCCAGACGCAGCTGTCCGGGGTGTGGGGCCACCCCGCGGTCTGGGGCGGCGACGGCGGCTATGTATACGTCTCCGAGTCCAACAGCCACCTCGTCGCCCTCGCATACGGTCTGACCGGATCCGGCGCGCCGTCGTTCCGGGTGGCTGGCACCAGCCAGCAGACCTTCCCCTTCAGCTCAGGCTCGCCTGTGGTCACCTCGAACGGCACGACGTCAGGCTCCGCGCTCGTGTGGGTCATCCAGTCCTCCGGCTCGACCGGCACCAACGGCCAACTGATGGTCTACAACGCCGTGCCCTCCAGCGGCGTGATGACACTGCTGCGGTCGTGGCCGCTCGGCACCGTCACCAAGTTCTCGGTGCCGGCGACCAACAACGGCCGCGTCTACGTCGGCACCCGCGACGGCCACCTGCTCGCCTTCGGCGCACCGACGACCGCCACGCTGCAGGGCGCGTCGACCAGCTTCGGAAACGTGGCCGTCGGCTCGACCGGCACCGCGACCGCGACGCTGACCGCCACGCGCGACGTGACGATCACCGGCGTCAGCACCAACGCGCCGTTCTCGGCCGGCACGACCACCCCGTCCCTGCCGGCGACCCTGATGGCCGGTCAGACGCTGACCGTCCCGGTGACGTTCAGTCCGACGACCTGGGGCGCAGATACATCCGAGCTGACAGCGACCACAGACGTGGGCAACTTCGAGTTCGGGCTGAACGGAACGGGCACTCAGGCAGGACTAGGTGCGACACCCACATCGCTGGCCTGGGGCACCAGAGCCGTGGGCAGTAGCGAGACGTTGACCGTGGGCGTGACGAATACCGGCACGAGCACCGAGACGTTCAGTAGCGTGACCGGTCCGAGCGCGCCGTTCACCGCCAGCGGGCTTCCCGCGGTCGGCAGCACGCTCGCCCCGGGCGCCTCCACGACGATCAGCGCCACGTACGCGCCGACCGCGGTGTCGACGAGCGACAGTTCGTCGATCGTGCTGACGTCCGATCAGGGCTCGCTCACAATCCCGCTGACCGGTGCTGCGATCGCGGCGGATCCGCAGGTGACGATCAGTCCGACGAGCCTGTCATTCGGCAACGTGCTGGTGGGCAAGACGGCGACGCAGACGTTCACCGTCTCCAACACCGGAAACGTCAACCTGACGGTGACGAAGGCGGCTCCGCCCACGGCTCCGTTCGCCGCGACCAACCCGATCCCCGAGGGCCAGCAACTGGCGCCAGGGGAGAGCTACACGGTCACGATGACGTTCGCCCCGACCGCGGCGCAGAACTACTCGGGCGCCTACGAGGTGTCGACAGACACCGGCCAGGGCGCGATGTACGTCAACGTGACCGGCACCGGCGTGCCGGCGAGCGGCCAGCTGTTCAACGCCCTGCGCAGCTCGACCGGCACGTGGAGCGCGTGGACGAAGGGACCGGCGAACTCGTCGGGCATCGCCCAGACCGCGGTGACCGCGATGCCGGACGGTGACTCGCAGGCCGTCGCCGTCACGACCAGCGGCACTCTCGAGCACACCGTCTACTCCAGCAGCGCCGGCACCTGGCAGAACTGGGGTGTGCCCAAGAACAACACGACCGCCGTCTCGGCGAGCATCGCGGGTATGCCTGACGGTTCGTCTCAGCTGATCGAAGTGACGAAGACCGGCACCCTCGAACACGACGTCCGCTACGCCAACGGCACGTGGCAGGCGTCCAGCTGGGGTGTCCCGGCCGGGTCCACCGGGATCGCCGAGGCCAGTATCACCGCGATGCCGAACGGCTCCTCGCAGCTGGTCGCCGTGACCACGAGCGGCGTGCTGGAGCACAACATCCGCAACGCCAACGGCAGTTGGCAGGGCTGGCGTGCGCTGAGCCAGACCGGTGTGAAGGTCACCTACGCGAGCATCGCGGGCATGCCCGATGGCTCCTCGCAGATCGTCGAGGTGACCTCGACGGGCGTCCTCAAGCACGACATCCGCCTCGCCAACGGTTCGTGGCAGTCGAGCGGCTGGGGTGTGCCCGTGGGGTCCACCAACATCGCCGAGGCGACGATCACCGCGATGCCGAACGGCTCTTCGCAGATCATCGCGGTGACCACGAGCGGTGTCCTCAAGCACGACCTGCGCAACGCCAACGGATCCTGGCAGGCGGGCAACTGGGACGCACCGACCCAGACGGCCCTGGCCACCAAGGTCACCAGCCCGGCCATCGCCGGTCTGACGAGCGGCGTGGCGCAGATCCTCGAGGTCTCCGCCGGGTAGTTCGGCGGTTCCGTAGGCACGGTTCCGTAGGCACGGTTCAGTAAGGGCAGTGCCGTAAGCGCAGTACGTAAAGGCAGTGCCGTAGGCAGGCCGGAGGCCCCCACTTTTCGAGTGGGGGCCTCCGGTCGTCTCTACATCCCTATCTGCGCGGCGATCGCGTCGGGTACCGGGTACGGGCGTTCGGCGGGGAGCAGTTCCATCGCGGCGGAGGGGCCCTGCTCGGCCTTCAGGGTCGTGTGGACGCGGCGCGCGAGATCAGTGACGTCCTCGATGCCTACGATCCACTCGTCGCAGTAGCGTGCGACGGACTCGCCTCCGAGACCGATCTGGATCGAGCGCTGGTCGAGCGGACGGAAGTGCAGGTCGCGCTCGGGATCCCACTGGATTCGCACGGGGTTGTCCAGAGACGCACGCCACGCGTCGCGGCCGGCGTGCAGCTCGGCGTCGTAGTGGGCGAAAGCGCTGTGCGCGAGGGCCCATTCGAAGCCCTCGCGGGAGATCCGGATCGCCAGCACAAGCTCCTGGCCGGGCTTGAGCGCCCAGCCGCAGCGGTACATCATCCAGCGGAAGGACGGCTTGATCCAGGTCATGCGCTCACGCTTGAAGGCGCCGCCGAAGCGGCCGTTCGCGGCCGCCGGCCGGCCGATGGCCGGACTGTAGGCCTGATACACCGTGATCGTCGAGTCGTCGTAGCTCGCGCGGATCTGCCTGTTGGGTACTGCCGTATCTGTCATCGGTCCAAACGTGACTTGAAGTGGTTGAAGGCGGCCTCGCCGAACAGCACGAAGCGCACGTCGCGGACGACCGATGAGTCGGTCTCGCGGATGGTGCCTATCGCGATGCGCGCGGCGTCGGCGAGCGGCCAGCCGTAGATGCCGGTGGAGATCGCCGGGAAGGCGACGGTCTGCGCACCGAGCTCGTCGGCGATGCGCAGGACGTTGCGGTGGCAGGCGGCGAGCAGGTCGGAGCGGTCCTCGGTCGTCGAGTGAACCGGGCCGACGGTGTGGATCACCCAGCGCGCAGGCAGGTCGCCGGCCGTCGTCGCGACGGCCTGGCCGGTGGGCAGGCCCCTGCCGTACTGCGAGGCGCGCAGTGCCCGGCACTCCTCGAGGATCCGCGGGCCGCCGGCGCGGTGGATCGCCCCGTCCACGCCGCCCCCACCGAGCAGAGAGGAGTTCGCCGCGTTGACGATCGCATCCACGGCGACCCGCGTGATGTCGCCTTCCTGCAGCGTGATCGACGGAATCGGCATGGCCCCAAGCCTACGCAAGTCGTCCATGGGATTATCTCCGCGTGAAAGCGGTGGTTCAGCGGGCAGCTGAGGCGAGCGTGCAGGTGGACGGCGTTACGGTCGGCGAGATCGACGCGCCCGGGTTGTGCGTGCTGGTGGGCGTCACGCACACGGACACGCCGGCGAACGCGCGGCGGCTGGCCGAGAAGCTGTGGACGCTGCGGATCCTGCCGGACGAGAAGTCGTGCGCCGACCTGGACGCGCCGCTGCTGCTGATCTCGCAGTTCACGCTCTACGGCGACGCCCGCAAGGGCCGTCGGCCGTCGTGGACCGCGGCGGCGCCGGGGCCGGTCGCGGAGCCGCTGTTCGACGAGGTCGTGGCCGGCCTGCGCGAGCTCGGGGCCACGGTCGCGACCGGGGTCTTCGGCGCGGACATGAAAGTGCGGCTGGTCAATGACGGGCCGTTCACCGTCCTCCTCGAACTCTGACTCCGCGTAGGATCGCGGCATGTCGACGCCGCGGTTCACCCAGCTCCGCATCCTGGTGGACGATTTCACCGCAAGTGTCCGCTTCTACCGAGATGCCCTCGGGCTCGAACTCCAGGCGCCCGAACAGGAATCCGGGCCGTACGCCTGCTTCAAGGCACCTGACGGCGGAACGGATGTCGCGATCTTCTCGCGAGAGCCGATGGGTTCGGTGCTCGGCGTGGACGCGGGCACGGCCGGCGGCGCGGTTCTCGTGCTGCGCGTGGACTCCGTCGATGCGGCGTACGACCAGGTCGTGGCGGCCGGCGCGGAGTCCGTGGCGAAGCCGGTGGACCAGCCCGCGTGGGAAATGCGGGTGGCGCACGTCCGCGCCCCCGAGGGCACGCTGATCGAGTTCTGCTCCTACTGAACCCCGCCGCCGGGCGCCCGAACCGTGCGGGGTACCGTGCTGAGGCGAGGAACTGGAAGCAACCGGGCTTTTTGGGCGAGCGCGGCAGGAGGGCGAGAATCGTGGTGCTGGCCGACGCGGCCGGACGTTGCCTGAGTCAGGGCTGCGGACCGGCGTCCCCGCTGCACATGAGCGACGTGTTCACGGCGTGGAAGTTCGACCCGGCGATGCTGGTCGTGCTGCTCGTCGGCGTCGTGGGCTACGTCCTCGGCGTACGCCGCTACCAGCGCGTGGTCGGTCCCTTCCCTCTTGCGCGCAAGGCGTGCTTCGGTACGTCGGCGGTGCTTTTCACGCTGGCCACGATGTCCTTCATCGGATCCTACGAGAAGGTGCTGTTCTGGGACCGCGCGCTGCAGAACGCGCTGCTGCTGATGACCACGCCGCTGTTCTTCGCGTGCAGCGCACCGATAACGCTGCTGACCACGGGTGAAAGCCGCGACGCGCGGTTCGTGCGCTGGGCCGTCGCCTCAAAGCCGATGCGATTCCTGACGTTCCCGGCCGTCGTCTCGATGATCCTGCTCGTCACGCCGTATGCGTTGTACTTCACCGGCTGGTACCTCACGTCGCTGACCAACGGCGCGGTGGACGCGCTGACTCACCTGGTGTTGTGCGCAGTCGGCTTCCTGTACTTCTGGAGCCGCATCCAGCTCGACCCGGTGCCGAAGAAGTTCTCGCACATGATCTCGGTGTGGATCAGCTTCGTCGAGGGCATCGGCGACGCGGGCGTGGCGATGATCCTCTGGCTGGGCGGCGGTCTCGTCGCGGGCGGTTACTACGCGTCTCTGAGCACGCTGCCGCACAACGTCCTGTTCGCGCCGCTGAGCCTCGGCGCGACGTCGGGCCTGGCCTGGAACCAGGCGTTCGGCGGTGCGGTGTTCTGGATCGTCGGCGACATCACCAGCATCCCGCTGCTCGCGGCGCTCTGGCGCGGGCTGCGCAAGGACGAGGCGGTCGTCGAGGACGCGGCGCAGGACGAGCTCGAGGTCGTCGCGGTCGAGATCGCGCCGGGGGACGGCTCGGCCCAGGAGCGTTTCCGCCCCTGGTGGGAGACCGACCCCGAGCTGTCCGCGCGCTTCGGCGGCGGAACCGAGTAGCCGGAGCTTCGTAACAGCCGTCAGGAGGTGCTCGACGGGACCGCGGTCGCGTTGGCCGCTCCTTGCGTCGCCGGACCCGTCGTCGCGCTGCCGCTGCCCGTCGAGGTAGCACTGCCGGTGGCCGCCGGAGACGGCGATGCCGTCGTCGGCGAGCTGGATGCGGGCGACTGCGTGGTCGGCGCCTGGGTCGGCGCGGGAGCCGAGGATGTGGACGCCTGCGGAGTCGGCGACGCTGTGGCCACAGGCGGCGCGTAGGCGCCAGGTCGGTAGATGTCCGTGACGTAGACCGTCGCCCCGCACGCGGCCTGCAGATCCGCCGGGACGGTCGGCGTCGTGCCCGAGACCAGGTAGCTCAACGAGTAGGTGCTTTCCGGACTCTGGTTCGCCGGGGCACTCAGCGAGGGCGACGCGCTGCCACCGGCCGCCGCGCTCCCCGTCGCCGCAGCCGAGCATTCGTCGGGCGCCCAGGCGAACTGCAGGGTGAAGCCCTGGCCCGCCTGCAGCTTCAGTACCGCTCCCCAGGTCGCGACGGCAGGCAGCTGCGAGCCGTCGGTGGACTCGTGCTCAAGGATCACCACAGAGCGCACGGCCGTGCCCGCGAGATTCTCCACCTGCAGCATCGGCGGTCCGGCGACCGCGCACGTCGCGCTCGCCACGGCGTCCACGTGACCGTATGAGACGCCGTTGATCACCGTGTCCACTGTCGCCTTCGCCGTGAGGTCGGCCGCCGTGCACTGCGGGACGCCGGCGGACGCGAGGGCCGAGGGCGTCGCGCTCGCGGTGACCGGGCCGATCGCAGGCCCCTTCTTCCCGGCCATGGCGGCCGGGGGCCGGACCGTGCGCACCTGGCCGGAGCTGCCGGCGTGCGGGGTCGCGGTCGGCGCGCCACTGGTCGAATTGCCGCCGAGCCCGACGACGCCGGTCAGCACCGGCACGATGTCGAACTTGCTGCCGGTGACCGAGCCCACGACCACCGCGAGCATCAGCACTCCGGCGCTGCTCGCCATGACGGTGCGCCTGCGCTGGCGCGCCTTGGCCCGCCTGCGGATCCGCGCCAGGCCCACCCGCGGCGGCCCGTCCGCGCCGATCGCCGCGACGGACCGCTGCAACGCCGCAGCCAGCTCCTCCGGGTCCAGCCCGCGAAGCTCTGAGGAGTCGTGCGACGCGCCGGAGCGGCCCCCGTGCCCCTCGCCCATCACTGCCCCTCCAATCGAACGCGTAGAGCGTCGATACCCCGCGAGCCGTACGCCTTCACCGATCCGATCGAAAGTCCCAGCGCGGCGGCGACCTGAGCCTCGGTCATGTCGGAGAAGTATCGCAGCACGAGCACCTCGCGCTGCCGCCGCTGCAGCCCCCGCAGCGCCTGGATGAGGGCGTCCTTCTCCAGCGCCGCGTACGCGCCCTCCTCCGCGCTCGCCGCGTCCGGCATCGGCTTGGGCAGCAGCTTGAGGCCGAGCAGCCGGCGGCGCAGCGTGGACCGGGAGAGGTTGACCACGGTCTGCCGGAGGTAGGCGAGCAGCTTGTCCGCCTCGCGTACCCGTGCGCGGGCGGCGTGCACCCGGATGAAGGCCTCCTGCACCACGTCCTCGCACGAGGCGACGTCGTCCAGCAGCAGCGCCGCGAGACGCAGCAGCGACGAGTAATGGCGCTGATAGGTCTCGGTCAACAGATCCGTCGTCACATCGACGTCAGTCGCCACCGCACCTCCCGCGGAGGCCGGGCGCGGCCGATGGGCGCGCGGCGGCAGAAGCAGCCCCTCGGGCGCGGGCAGAGCGGCAGAAGTCACGACAGTTAGACAAAGCGAACCCACCGACCGTTGTACCCCGTTCGAGTGTTTCCTGGATTGAACCGCCGGGGGGCACTCACGAGCCTCAAGGATGCCATCCGAGACCGTCTCGGAGTGGTGATTCATAAGAAAAACCCCCTCAGGAGTGAACCGGAGGGGGTTTTGTCCGTCGGCCACGGACGTCGTTCGCCGTGGTCGGCCCGGCCCGCGATCGGCTCGCGATCAGCCCGCGGTCAGCTCGGCGGCGATCAGTCCGGCGATCTGCGCCGTGTTGAGCGCCGCGCCCTTGCGAAGGTTGTCCCCGCACACGAAAAGCTCGAGCTCGTTCGGCTCGTCCAGCGACTGCCGGATCCGGCCGACCCAGGTCGGGTCGGTGCCGACCACGTCGTTGGGCGTGGGGAACTCGCCGTTCGCCGGATCGTCGCAGAGCACTATCCCGGGGGCGTCGCGCAGCACGCTGTGCGCCTGCTCGACGGTCACGTCGCGCTCGAAGGTCGCGTGCACGACCAGCGAGTGCGTGGTGAGCACCGGCACCCGCACGCAGGTCGCCGAGACCTTCAGCTCCGGCAGCCCGAGGATCTTGCGCGACTCGTTGCGCACCTTGAGCTCCTCGGAGGACCAGCCGTCCTGCTTGAGCGAACCGGCCCACGGCACCACGTTCAGCGCCAGCGGCGCCGGGAAGGGGCCGAGGTCGCCGACGGCGCGGCGCAGGTCGCCGGGCTGGGTGCCCAGGCCCGGGGTCGCGGCCACCTTCGCGAGCTGGTCGCGCAGGGTGTCCACGCCGGGCTGGCCGGCG
>Ga0310811_10009002_pt1 | contig 12862 bp, 9 predicted proteins | sample YCmetagenome_FD_207642 | JGI IMG/M metagenome (GOLD analysis project Ga0310811, IMG submission 207642) | Soil microbial communities from experimental microcosm in Duke University, North Carolina, United States - YC | ecosystem: Engineered > Artificial ecosystem > Soil microcosm > Unclassified ...
ATTCCACGCGTCCGGAGATGGAGCGCTGGCTGGACAATCCCACCTCCATGATGGGCACCAAGTCGCTGAATATCTGCCCGGGCTGGGCTTTCTGCGCCGATTTCCAGTGGGCGCTCCAGAACGTGACCCTCAAGTCCGGCGAGAAGTTGCGGGGCTTTGCCCGCCGGCGCACCGAACATGAAGTGGCGCTGCAGACCTTGGACGGCAAATTTCGCATGCTGTCCGAAGATCAGATCGGCTCGATCACCCAGCAGAAGACCTCTTATATGCCGGTCTTCCATGGCGATGCGAACCAGCGCCGGGACCTGCTCGCCTATCTGGGCACCTTGGGCGGGATCGATCCCGGGCCGCTGCAGCATGATGTGCCGCCGGTGACCCCGGCTGAAATCAATGCCGTGATGCATCCCAGGCCGGGCGATTGGGCGACCTATAACGGCCGGCGCGACGGCAACCATTACAATCCGCTGGCGCAGATCAACGTCCAGAACGTCAAGCAATTGCAGCCGCAATGGGCGTTCGTGCCGGGCGGCGTGGGCCTGGAAGGCGAGCCCATCGTGGTGGACGGCATCATGTACATCACCGGCGGACCGCAGGTCTGCGCGCTGAATGCGCGCACCGGCCTCAGCATCTGGTGCACGCCGCGCACCAACGGTCTTGGCGTGCAGCGCATGCCGGGCGCACGGGGCGGCGGTCCATTTCGCACACAAGCGCCCGCGGCGGCCGGCCCCAACCGTGGCGTCGCCATTCTCGGCGACCGGCTCTTTTACACGTCCGATGACGCCTACATCGTCTGCCTGAACCGGCTGACGGGGGCGGTGATGTGGTCGCAGCCGCTGGCCGAGCCGTCGGAGAAGGGCAAGATCTACACCTCGGCTTCCGTGATGGTGGTGAACGATCTTGTGATCACCGGCATTGCTGGTGGTGACGCCCCGATGCGCGGCTTCATCGTCGCCTATCATGCCAACACCGGCAAAGAAGCCTGGCGCTTCTACACCATCCCCAAGCCCGGCGAGCCACTATCGGAAACCTGGGTGGGCCGGGCGCTGGAAACCGGCGGCGGCGCCACCTGGGAAACCGGCTCCTATGATCCGGAAACCGGAACGCTGTATTGGGCGGTGGGCAACCCTTATCCGGATACCGATCCCTCCGAGCGCGGCGGCACCAATCTCTATACCAACTCCGTCGTGGCGCTGGACGCCGCCAGCGGCAAGTTCAAGTGGCACTATCAGTTCACGCCCTACGACACCCATGACTGGGATGCGACCGAGCCGCTGGTGCTGGCCGATGCCGTGTGGAAGGGCAAGCCGCGCAAGCTCTTGATGTCGGCTCAGCGCAGCGGTGTGTTCTATGTGCTGGACCGCACCACGGGCGAATTCCTGCTGGCCAAGCCGTTCATCCGCAACATCACCTGGGTGGACCGCTTCGATCCCAAGACCGGCGCACCGCACCTGGTGCCGGGCAACGAGCCCACGGAAGAAGGCACCAAGACCTGTCCGGGCGTGCGTGGCGCCACCAACTGGTATCCGTCCGCCTATGATCCGCAGACCAGGCTGTTCTATGTCATGGCGGCGGAGGATTGCGGCATCTATCGCAGCAAGGGCCGCGTCTTCGGCAACAATCCCGATCCGTCCGAGACCGGCCTTCGTCTGGTGCGGGCGCTGAACATCGAGACCGGCGAAATTGTCTGGGAAAAGCCCATGCCGGGCCCGCAGGAGACCAACTATACCGGCGTGCTCACCACCGGCGGTGGTCTGTTGTTCCACGGTGAGGTGGGTGGCGATTTCGCCGCGGTCGATGCCAAGACCGGCAAGACGCTCTATCGCTTCCGCACCAATGACAGTTGGCGGGCGACGCCCATGACCTACACGGTCGGCGGCCGCCAATATATCGCGGGAATGGACGGACAGGTGCTGTGGGCGTTCGCGCTGGGGTACAAGTAGTTATCTGAAGAGATTCAGGTCGCCGCTTTCGGCATGGCTGGCTGTTGGGGATGCTCCAGATCCCATGCCAGAAGCCTGGCGCTGCTGTTGCATCCCTGCCACCCAACCCGGAAAACGATGCGGCGGCAAGGCCAGGGCGATCTTGCGCATGCTATTGTCTGACAAGTGGCGTTACCCCATCCGGATCGTTGTTTTGGCCGTTTTCCGGGCGTGACTCGCTGAATACAGCGAGAAATGGCCGGGCCCGCAACCACCTGAAATCCCGCAATTCCAGCATTCCGGCGCCGTCTCAGAATGCGAGAGCCCTGTTCAACACTTGCTTGACAGTGTTGGAGCCCCTCGGCAAGTTGCGCGCAAATTAGGTCTCTGCGTTCTTCGGCGCGGAGTCCAAAAACATTCATACAGGGGAAAGAACCGATGTTTTTCCAAACCGGATTCGACACGCGCATCGTCAAGAAGCTTCTGTGCGGCGCCTCGGTGGGCGCGCTCGCCACGGTAATGGCCGGTCCTGCGGGCGCCCAGCCGAGCCAGCAGCCGGACACGGAATCGGTGACGGTGACCGCCACCGGCACGTCGATCAAGGGCATTGCCCCGGTCGGTACGAACCTGATCACGGTGGATGCCGGCGCCATCAAGGCCAGCGGCGCCGTCACCACCGAAGAAATTTTCAGCCAGATTCCCCAGCTCGCCAACACCTTCAACACCCAGACGGTTTCGCCCACGGCGATCAATATCGGCGGCGTGCGGCCTTCGATCCGTTATAACCCCGCCCAGACCATCCTCGGCACGTCATCGACCCTGCTCCTGCTGGACGGGCATAACATGGTGGGCGTCAGCGGTCTGGCGACCACGCCGGATGGAGGTCTTATCCCGACGATCGTGCTGCAGCGTTTGGACGTTCTGCCCGACGGCGCCTCATCGATCTATGGTGCCAATGCGATCGCCGGTGTCATCAACTTCGTGACGCGCGAAACCTATCAGGGCTTCCAGGCCAATGCCTCGGTCGGCGTGGCCGACGGCTACAGCGCCTTCAATGCCTCGGTCATGGCCGGTACGGATTGGGGCACCGGCGGCGCCTATGTGGCGTTCGAACACAAGGACAATACCTACCTGATGGCCAAGGACCGGTCCTATACCAAGATGGACCTTACCGGCATCGGCGGCCGCGATTCGCGCGGTACCTCGTGCGACCTGGCGAACATCACCGCGCCGGGCGGCCTGAACTATGCGCTGACCAGCAGCGCCGTGCCCAACACGCCCGGCGCCCTGAGGGCCAATGCCACCGGTCCGTTCGGCGCCCTGAACCCCACCACCAATGCGGGCCAGTTCAACCGTTGCGACACCAATTCCTTCGCCTCGCTTTTCCCCAGGGAAGAACAGAATTCCTTCTTCGGCCAGTTCCATCAGCGCATTCTGCCGGGGGTCGAATTTTCGACCAAGTTCGTCTGGACCACCCGCCTGGATTCGGCGAGGAATCCCGAATTGAGCGCCACCAATATCGCGATCGACACCACCAATCCTTATTTCCAGTCCATCAATGGCGAAACTACCCAAAATGTTTCCTTCGCCTTCGGACCTTTCATGGGCAGCCAAAGCCTCACCGATTACAACAACATTCAGGTGTTCATGATCACGCCCAAGCTGACGGTGGACCTGCCGTTTGGCGACTGGCAGGCGAACCTGATGTTCAATTATGGCCGCAGCAATTCCACCGGTTTCAACAGGTCGGTCAATACGGGACTGTTGTCTCAATCGATGCGCCGGGTGACCGTCGCCGGCGTTCTGTCGCCGCCGCTGGTCGCCAGCCAGGGTCTCGCCGGCAATGCGGTGGATCCCTACAATCTCCTCGCCGGCAATCCCCTGGTTATCGACGAAATTCTGAACACCGGGTCCTATGGCAAGGCCATCCAGCATCAGATCCAGTACGGCGGGTCGGCGAACGGCACGCTGTTCGATCTGCCCGGCGGCGCGGTCAAGGCATCCATCGGCGGCCAGTGGACATTCGAAGACTATGTCGCCAATTGGAACACCAACTGGCCGATCGGTACGCCTTGGGGTCCCCCGGCGCCGGGCGCGCAGATGGCGGTGGCCAGGCCGCACCGTATTACCAATACGGGCTTTGCCGAAATCAACGTCCCGATTGTCGGCAAGGATAATGAGCTGCCCTTCGTGCACGCCCTTACCTTCAATGCCTCGGGCCGTATCGACAGCTATAGCGACTTCGGCAACACCGAAAATTACAAGGTGGGTTTCACCTATGAACCGTTCGCGGCGCTCACCATCCGCGCCAACGACGGTACCTCGTTCGACGCGCCCAGCCTTGCCGATACCTCGGCGCCGGATACGCGTTTCACCTATACCCCCCAGCGTACCGCCGCGAACACCAACGTGCCGCCGGGCACATCCGCTGCCGACGCGCTGCGGCCCTCCATCAGCACACCGGGCGGCAATCCGCTGTTGGGGCCGGAAACCGGCAGAACCTGGTCGGTCGGCGGCGATTTCCATCCCACCACCGAGCTGGGCGTAGACCTGACCGGACTTGATGTCAGCATCACGGCTTTCCATACCAAGTTCGAGCATCAGCAGGGCCTGATCCTCAACAACCCCCAGGTGTTGTTCTCCGGCTCCTATAACCAATATTATATGATCAACCCGACCCTGGCGCAGATCCAGGCCCGCTATCCCACCAATTTTGATGCGAACGGAAATGCACTTGTCGCCACCACCGGGTTCCCCGGACCCGATCTGGCCTCGGCCTTCACTACGCCGGGCGTAAATCCGCCCTATATCCTCTACGACCTGCGCCGCAACAATCTCGGCGAGGCGTTGATCGAGGGTTTTGATGTCGGGGCGAACTATGTGACGGATATCGAAGGTTTCGGCTCCCTGTCGGGCGGATTTCAGGCCACCATCAACTCGACCAACGTGAACACGCCTGCGCCGGGCCTGGCCCCCATCAATCTCCAGCAGTATAGCGTTCCGCTCTGGAACGGCACCGCGTTCGTGGCCGCCACGGTCGGTCCGGTGTCGGGCCGGGTGTGGGTGAATTACAGCCCGGGCTTCAACGTTTCGCCCGTACTTAACCAGGCCTTGTCCCTGTATGGGCAGAAGCGCATCGAAGCATTCCACCCCGTCAATGTGTATGTCGCCTATGATATGAGTGGTTTAGCCCCGTGGCTGAGCGACTCGGAAGCCAGCATCACGATGAACAATATCGGTGATGACAGCCCGCCAATCTATCTCTCGGGCGGTGCGCAGAAGCCGAACAATGGCGGCGCCTATATCGTGGCGAACGGCTCAACCCTGGGCCGGTACACCGTGTTCAGCCTGCGCAAGCAGTTCTGATCCGATTAGTGGATGGCCCCGCCGCCAAAGCAGCGGGGTCCAATGCCTCGAATGAATTGACAGAAGTTTTGAGCAGGGGGCGTTTTGTCTAATCGCACCGAAGCAAGCACACGTCTTTCGTCTGGCGCCCGTTTGGAAGTCGGCACACCCGGCGCCGAGCCGGTCAAGCGGGCCGGCCCGTCCGCCACGTCGCCCAAACAGAAACATGAAGGCCGTATTTTTCCGGGCCGGTTTTCCGGCCGTACCGCCGTCATCACCGGCGGCGCCTCCGGATTGGGTCTCTTGACTGCCCAGCGCATCAAACAGGAGGGCGGCCGGGTCGCGATCTGGGATCTCAATCCCGCCACCCTGGAAAAAGCGAAGGCCCTATTGGGCGACGCGCCCGTTCTGCGCGTCGATGTGGGCAACCAAAAAGAGGTGATGCAGGCGGCGGGGCAGAGCAGGGACGCGCTGGGCAAGATCGACATCCTGGTCAACTGCGCCGGCATCACCGGCGCGACGGTGCCGGTCCAGGATTTCCCTGTGGAAAGTTGGCTTCAGGTGATCAACGTCAACCTGAACGGCACCTTCTATTGCTGCCGCGAGATCGTGCCGCTGATGCTGGAACAAGGCTATGGCCGCATCATCAACATCGCCTCGGTGGCCGGCAAGGAAGGCAATCCCCAGGCGTCGGCCTATTCCGCCTCCAAGGCCGGCGTGATCGGCTTCACCAAATCCTTGGGCAAGGAACTGGCCACCAAGGGCATCCTGGTCAATTCCATAACCCCCGCCACCTTCGAAAGCCCGATCCTGGATCAACTGCCCCAGAGCCAGATCGACTATATGCGCTCACGCATTCCGATGGGCCGGCTGGGTCTGGGCGAGGAATGCGCCGCGCTGGTCTGCTGGCTGGCCAGCGAAGAGTGCTCCTTTTCCACCGCGGCGACCTTCGACATTTCCGGCGGCCGCACCACCTACTGATTGTTCTTATTCCGGTCGCGGCTGCGCGTCGGCCTTGCTGCGCCGCATCATGGCAGCGCTGCCACCTTGCGCGATTTCTGGTTTTGTCTCATATTCCCTGCCAGCAGTTTACATAATGAGACGTGGTCAAACGCGTCATGCGGCAAGAGCCGTAGAGCGGCCGGACCAGGGAAGCTCGCTAAGGGGGACATCGGGATGGCGACACCAAAGAATCAATCCGTGCAGAAAGCCTTCGCTTTGCTGCGTTCTTTCCGGGGCACGGAGGAGTGGGTCACCAATGCCGAGCTCAGCCGCCGGACCGGTCTTTCCGAAGCCTGCGCCCACCGGTTGATGAAGACTCTGGAAGAGATCGGCGCCGTGGTGCGCGACCGGCGCGGCTGCTATCGGCCCGGCATGGTCCTGGCCACGCTCTCCAAGGACGTGGCGGTGGGCGATCTGATCCGCGCGACGTCCGAAGACCTGCTTGCCGGTCTCGCCGCCCGCCTCAAGGGCGTGGTCCATGTCGGCGTTCTGAGCAGCGCCATGGTGAGCTATGCGGCCAAGTTCGGTGAACCGGTGCGCGTGGCGGTTCCCAGCCGCGTGGGCGCCCAGCAGGAGGCTTATTGCAGCGCGTTAGGAAAAGTTCTGCTGGCGGGCATGCCGGCCCAGGACCTGGAAGATTTTCTCTATGACGGCGACTTTGTCGCGCTGACGCCCCAAACCATCACCACGGTCGCCAGTCTGCGGTCGGAGCTTGCCGCAGTGCGCCATCGGGGCTACGCGGTGGACAATCGGGAAGTTTTTCAGACTATCGCCTGCGTGGGAGCGCCCGTCCGCGATCCTCTGGGCAACACCATTGCGGCGATCTCTTTTGCCGACGCCGCCAGCAATCTCAGCCGCGGCTGGGAAGAGGAAGTTTCCGGGCATCTGCTTTCCGCCGCCGACGCGATCAGCAGGAAGATCTTCCCGGTTTATGAAAGAGTAACCCATTGACACAGGGTCTCACTTCCTGAGAAGGCGCGGTATCGCGGCTGATGCCGCGGCCGCCGTGATTTGTTAGAGATAGGGCCGAAAACAAGGCCTGTTGGAAACGTCCATGAAGAAGGGTACCGAGATGACAAAGAACCGCCGTACGTTCTTAGCTGGCGCGGGTGTATCGCTGGCCGCTCTTTCCATGGGTGGCCGCGCGGCTTTCGCCGCCGCCGGACCGATTGCCAAGTCTCCCAATGGCAAATCGCTGGCGGGGGTCTTTCCCATCGGCTGGACGCCGTGCAAGGCGGACAACAAATTCGATGCGGACGCGATGGTCCGCCAGCAGCAGTTTCTCAATCGCGGCAAAGTGGCCGGCATGGCCTGGCCGCAGAATGCCAGCGGCTGGCAGAGCCTCAGCGCGGCGGAATGGAATGCGGGCGCTGAAGCCTTGGCTTCCGTCAAGGGCGACACTGCTCTGGTGCTGGGCGTTCAGACCGAAGGCTTCAATGTCGCCAATTCGCAGGCCTACGCCAAAAAGGCCAAGAGCCTGAACGCGGACGGCATCATCTCCCTGGTTCCGCCCAACGCCAACGATGCGGACAGGATCGCCTATTTCAAGGCGCTGGCGGACGCCAGCAACCTGCCGATCATGGTTCAGGCCGTGGGAGATGTCAGCGTTGACCAGCTGGTGGCGCTGGCGGCGGCGATCCCCAGCATCGTCGCGGTGAAGGACGAGGCGGGTGATCCGCTGGAGCGCGCTCCGGACCTCCTGAAGAAGACCGGCGGCAAGCTGGAAGATTTTTCCGGCGGTGGCGGTTACACCTTCTTTGCCGAACTCGAGCTCGGCTTCCTGGGCACCTGTCCTTATACCGGCCTGGCCGACGTGCTACAGGCCTGTTTCAATGCCTATCGCGCCGGCAAGAAGCGCGAGGCCTATGACACCTTCGGCCGCTTCCTGGCCTTCAATTCCCTGCCGCATTCCAACGACTATGTGATGAAGGCGCGCGGCGTTTTCCCCGAAGATGCAATCATGCGCAGCAATCCGCCGGCGCCGGGTGCTGGCGGTGGCCGCCGCCGCGCGGGTCCGATCACCGAGGCGCAGAAGACCGAGATACGGTTGGCGCTGGACAGCTATCTCAAGCCGTTCCTGGTCGCCTGAAATCCGACAAGCAATTCTGAACGAGGATGTCGATGAAAACTGTGTTCCTGAAGCTTGCCGGCGCGTTCCTTGTCAGCACTTGCACCATCGCGCTGGCTCAGACCGCCACCACGCCGCGCCCGGGCGCCGCCGGGGCCCAATCCAGCACCATCCCGCTTCCCGCCAATGCCAATGTCGTGGGAAGCGGCCCGATCGTCATGCCGCCGCCGGCGCCGCGACCCGGCGGCGCTCCTGCGCGCCCGCGGGGCGACTTCACCATTCACAGCCGCCATCTGATCTATGTGACCCTGCCGGGCTCGCTGGAGCGGCCGATGTGGCCCAACGGCACCGGCATTGTCGTGCTGGATGCCGACAACAACTATTCCTTCGTCAAGCGTATCCATCTCTGGGATTATTCCGGCAGCATGGCGCCGGAGGACATTTCCGGTGTTGCCGCCAGCCCCGCCACCAACATGCTGTACCTGTCGGCCCGCGGCCGGCTGGGCGCGCTCGACCTGGCGACCGACAAGATGGTCTGGACCACGACCCTGGATGGCAAGTGTTGCGAGCGTCCCCAGGTTTCCGCCGACGGCAAGACCCTGGTGGTCGGTTCGAACCTGCAGGACTACTGGTACGTGCTGGACGCCAAGACCGGAAAGCTGATCAGGACACTTCATGCCCCCGGCAGCATGGGCGCGCACAATCTCAATCTCAGCGCCGACGGCAAGCGGGCCTTCATGTCGCCCAATGGCAAGCTGCTGCAGATCGCCGACATCGAGACCGGCAAGATCGTCCAGAAGATCCAGTTCCCGGAAAATGTCCGGGTGCAGGCGCTCAACAAGGACTCTTCCAAGATCTATGTGAACCAGAACAATTTCATGGGTTACATGGTCGCCGACACCAACACCGGCAAGATCCTGCAGACGGTGGAAGTCACCAGTGTGCCGTGGCGGGAGGTCTGGAATAGAACGCCCCGGCCGCGGGTGCCGCACGGCTGCCCCAGCCATGGCATTGCGCTGACCCCCGACGGCAAGGAAGTCTGGGTCGCCGATGCGCTGTTCCACAAGATCCACATCTTCAGCAACACCGACAATCCCAAGGAGATTGCGAGCATCGACACGCCGGACGATACCTTTTGGATCATGTTCGGGCTGGACGGAAAGCTTGTCTATTCCTCCTCGGGCGACGTTATCGATGTTGCGACCCACAAGGTGGTGGCCACGACCAAAAGCGAATGGGGCACCAAGATGTACAGCGAGAAAGAGCTGGACATGACCTTCATCGATGGTCACCTGCAGCGCGTCGCCAATCAGTTTGGCAACGAATATGGCGACTTTGTCACCGCCGAAAAGCTGGGCGTGGGGCCGCATATGCCGATCCTGGACGGCTCGGCTTACCCGATCGCGACGCCGACCGGTCCCGATCCGAATGCGGGCATGAAGCAGGCCTCGGCCCAGTAGCGGTATCCAGGATTTGAACAGTCGCCTATCGGGCTTTCTGTCGTCAGGCACAGCCGCTCTCCTGGGCGGCTGGTTGCTTTTGGCGGCCCTGCCGGCCGCGGGTCAGCAGGCCGCCACCGAGGCCACGACACCGCAAGCCGCGGCGGTGAAGATATGTTCCGCCTGCCACGGCATGCAGATGGTTACGGACACGCCCCGCGACATCGACGCCTGGCATGACACGGTTCAGAAAATGATCGACCGGGGCGCGCGCGGCACACCGGAAGAATTCGATCTGGTGATGGATTTTCTTTATCAGAATGTGACGCCTATCGACGTCAATCACGCCGATCCGGAAATGCTGATGGCGGTGCTGCATGCGCCCCAATCGGCGGTGGATGCCATCGTGACGCGCCGGCAGACCCGTCCGTTCAAGGACCTGAGCGATCTGGAAACCGTTCCGGGGCTGGATCGTGCGCTCCTCGATTCCAAGAAGCGGATGATCTTCTTCCAATAGGAAGGACAGAAACGGAAAGCCCCGCCGCTCCAGGGGGAACGGCGGGGCTTGTCGTGCGAACCGCTTACCAGGGGGGTCGAGCGGCCCGCGTATGCGACGTCATGATCAAAGCAGAAGCGCTGCGCCGGGCAAGAGAGGTGCTGCGGCCTGGCTCCGTATTTCTTGCACTGGGTGAGAGAAGAACCGCGCGGGATGAAGCGGCGGACCCCAAAATGGGATACCTCTCTCAGTATGTGAAAGTGCGCGCGCGGGCTTTCACAAAACCGTTGTCATGCAGTCAGGCCCGCGAGATTGCGGTCTGTATAACAAGCACGGTCTTTACCATGAAAAAACCGCACAACCGCAATATCATATGTTGAGATCGAGGGCGGAAGCTGCTAAGAGCGGGAAAACACCAATAATAAGGATGCTGACGCCATGTCTCTGAAAAGCGGTCGTTCATGACCAAGAAGCCCGGTTCGACAAAGGCCAAGACCAAGCAGGGTGGCGCCAAACGCTGGCTGGGAAGCCAGACCCTGGTCCGTGGCCTGGAAGTGCTGGAGGCGGTGGCTTCCGGCGTCAACACGCTCTCCGATCTCGCCGCGACGGTGAAGCTGAATCGCAGCACGGCGCATCGGCTGGCTTCGACCCTGGTCGAAAAACGCTATCTCTCCTTCGTGCCGCGCTACGGCTACGGCCTGGGACCCAAGACTTTGGAAGTCGGCTATCAGGCCAGGGTTCAGCTCAGTGTTCCGCGGGTGGCGCGCGAGCATCTCGAAAAACTGGCGGCTCAGACCGGGGACACCGTCCATCTGGGCGTCCTGGACGGCAATCGCGCCCTTTATCTGGACAAGATACCGGGCCGCCGCAGGGTCGAGATCAGCTCGCGGGTGGGCGAACTGCAGCCGCTGCGCTCCACGGGCCTGGGTAAAGCGCTCCTCTTGGACGAAGACGATGTGAAGCTTCGCGAGTTCTACCGCTCCGAGAATGGCATTGGGCAGCCCTATGAGGTGGCGGAAGGGACCTGGATGCGCCGCATGCGCGACTATGCCAAGAACGGCTATGCCTTCGACCTGGAAGAAAATGAAGACCGCATCCGCTGCGTGGCGGCCCCAGTCCGCGATGCCACCGGCAAGATCAGGGCGGCGATCAGTGTCTCCAGCGCCGCCCATTACATGGACGATCAGCGCATGCAGGCCCTCATCGACGATGTGCGCGGGACGGCGGAGCAGATCAGTCACGAATTGGGGTGGGAAACACAGGAAGCCGCGCCCAGGAAAAAGAGCCGCCAGGCGGCCTGAAGGGCTGATGCTGAATTTTGCCGCCAATCTCTCCTGGCTGTTTCAGGAATGGCCTTTTCTCGACCGCTTTGCCGCCGCTGCCGATGCCGGCTTCACGGCGGTGGAATATCTTTTCCCCTATGACCACCCGCCGGAAGAAATCGCGCGGCGGCTGGCGCGGCACAATCTCAAGCAGGTTCTGTTCAACCTGGCGCCGGGTGATTTCGCCGCCGGGGATCGCGGCATCGCCACATTCCCCGATCGCCGCGACGAATTCCGCGCCGCTATCGCCAGAGGCCTGGACTATGCCCGCGCGACGGCGACACCGCGCCTGCATCTGATGGCGGGCGTGGCCAGCGGACCGGAGGCTCTGGTCTGCTTTCGCGAATCTATCAAGTTCGCCTGCGAGGCTGCGGCGAAACAGGACATCGAGATCCTGATCGAGCCGATCAACACCTACGACATTCCCGGCTATCTGATGAGCGATTTCCGTTTGGCAGAGCGGCTGATCCGGGAATTGAACCTGCCGAACTTCTGGCTGCAGTTCGACATCTATCACCGCCAGGTCCTGCATGGCGATGTTGTCCGCGGGCTGGAAGCACTGCTGCCGATCACCCGGCATATGCAGATCGCTGCGGCCCCGTTCCGGCGGGAGCCCACGACAGGCGAGCTGGATGATCGCTTTATTCTCCGGACCGTCGAACGCCTTGGGTATGACGGCTATATCGGCTGCGAGTACGGCCCCGTGAACGGCACGCTCGCAGGACTGGGCTGGATGAAAAATCTTTAGCGCGCTTCCAGCGGCTCGATCTTGTCCACCAGGAACAGATAGGACAGCGCTCCCACCACACAACCGCCGCCCGCCACCGCCAGCGGGATCAGGAAGGAGCCGCTGGTCAGCGTCAGCATCACGCCGGTGAAAGTGGTGATCAGGATGCCGGCCAGATTGCCCGCGAAGTTCTGAATACCGCTGATGGAAGCAACGTGGCCGGGCGTGGGCGCCATCTCGCTCACCACAGTCCAGCAATTGGCGCCGACCACAGAAAGGCTGGCATAGGCCAAGGCAAACAGCGCAAGGCAGAGGTAGGTGCTTTCCACAAAGGCCGATAGCCCGATGGATGAGGCCATCAGCATCCCGCCCACCAGGCAGGTCTTTCGCGCCGCTGTCCGGCTCCAGCCGCGGCTCAGCAGCCAGTCCGAGAGGTAGCCGCCTGCCTGGCTGCCGACGATGCCCATCAGGCCCGGCAGCATGCCCAGGGTGCCCAGCCGCGCCAGCGAGAAACCGCGCGCCTCCTGCAGATAGCTGGGGAACC
>Ga0310811_10009003_pt1 | contig 12862 bp, 7 predicted proteins | sample YCmetagenome_FD_207642 | JGI IMG/M metagenome (GOLD analysis project Ga0310811, IMG submission 207642) | Soil microbial communities from experimental microcosm in Duke University, North Carolina, United States - YC | ecosystem: Engineered > Artificial ecosystem > Soil microcosm > Unclassified ...
CACGGCGCCCAGGCGCTGGTCGGGCGCGATGACCGTCTCCGGTCGATAGCGGGGTCCAGCCATGCAACCCACGGCGCCGATCATCGCGGCGAAGAGTGCGCGTCGCATCAGTCTCCTACCACGGCAACCGCCGCTGCGACCGGCTGCGCGCGCCGCCGCTCGGCCAACCCACGAATGATCCGGAAGAAGAGCGGGATGAAGAAGATGCCGATCGTGGTGGCGAACAGCATTCCGGCGAACACACCGGTCCCGATCGAGTGGCGGCTCACCGCGCCGGCGCCCGAGGCCAGCATCAGCGGCAGCACACCAAGAATGAAGGCAAAGGATGTCATGAGAATCGGCCGCAGTCGCTCTCGCGCCGCCTCCAGCGCCGCGTCACGGATCGACAGCCCGCGTTCGCCGCGCAAGTGCGTCGCAAACTCCACGATGAGGATGGCGTTCTTGGCGGCGAGGCCGACGACCGTGATCAAGCCGACCTGAAAGTAGATGTCGTTGGGCTGCCCTCTGAACCAGATGCCGAGGAGTGCGCCCAGCACGCCGAACGGTACGCCAAACAGCACGGCGAACGGAACCGACCAGCTCTCGAACTGCGCCGCCAGCACGAGGAACACCATGATGAGACCCAGCACGAACACGAGCGCCGCATCGCCGCTCGATGCACGCTCCTGATACGATTGTCCGGAATACGACACGCCGAGACCCGCCGACGCGAATTGCGTCTGGATGAGCTGATCGACCTGATCGAGCAGCTCGCCGGTCGAATGCCCCGGCTTGGGCGCGCCCGTGAACTGCGCCGACGTGAACCCGTTGAACCGCGTGATCACCGTCGGCGCGCTGCGGAAGCTCGTCTGCGTGAGCGCCGACACCGGCACCATCTGGTTGTTCGTTCCCCGCACGTAGAGCTGGCCGATGTCGTTGGGCGACTGGCGGTACGCCTCGGCGGCCTTGGCCTGCACGCGATACGTCTTGCCGAACAGGTTGAAGTCGTTGATGTAGAGCGTCGACAGGAATGCCTGGAGCGTCGAGAACAGATCGGTGAGATTGACGCCGCGCGCCTTCGCCGCCGTGCGATCGACCGTGACATACACCTGCGGCACGCTCGCGCGGAACGTGGAGTTGAGGCCCCCAGCGACCGGCAGCTGGTTGACCGCTTGCCGGAACTCGTTCACGTGCTGCGCGAATTGTCGAATGTCCTGGCCGTTTCGATTTTGCAGATTCAGCTCGACGCCGGCCGTGATGCCCAGCCCCGGCACCTCGGGCAGGTTGAAGCCGAACGCCATGGCATCACGGAGACCGAAGAACTTGCCGTTCAGACGTGCCGCGATCGAGTCGAGCCCGTCGTGCGGCGAACGCTCCTCCCACGGCTTCAGGTTGAGGAACACGGTGGCCGCGTTCGTCGAGCTCGATTGGCTGAGCAGATCCAGCCCCACGAGCGCCACGATGTTCCGAACGGCCGGCTCGGTGCGAATGATCTTCTCGATCGTGGCGACGGTGGCTTCGGTCCGCTGCAGCGACGCCGCGTCGGGCAGCTGCACCGACATCGCCATGTAGCCTTTGTCCTCGGTCGGGATGAACGCCGTCGGGATCCGCTTCCACAACACGCCCGCCAGGACGACGAGCACGGCGAACGCGCCGGCCCACGCGGCTGGCCTGCCGAGCACGCGGTCGACTGCGCCGACGTACCCGCTCGTCGCTCGCGCGAACGTCCGGTTGAACCAGCCGAAGAATCCGGTCGTGTGTGCCTCGTTGGACTCCTTCAGCAGCAGCGCGCACAGCGCCGGCGTCAGCGTGAGCGCCACGATGCCCGAGAGCACAACGGCGATGACGATCGTCATCGCGAACTGCTTGAACAGCGCGCCGGTCACGCCGCCGATGAAGGCAACCGGCACGAACACGGAGCACAGCACCAGCACGATCGCCACGAGCGCGCTCGCCACCTGCCGGATTGCATGGTCGGCGGCCAGCCTGGGCGGCAGCCCTTCCGTCGCCATGATGCGCTCGACGTTCTCGATCACGACGATCGCGTCGTCCACGACGATGCCGATCGCGAGCACCAGGCCGAAGAGCGTCAGCACGTTGATCGACATCCCGAACGACAGCAGCCCCAGGAACGTGCCGATCACGCTGACCGGCACGGCGAGCATCGGAATGAGGGTCGCGCGCCAACTCTGAAGGAACAGGAACACGACCAGCGTCACGAGGATCATGGCTTCGATCAGCGTGATCGTCACTTCCTTGATCGACGCGCTCACGAAGGGCGTCGTGTCGAATGGAACGGCGTAGTGGATGCCGGCCGGGAAGCTCTTCTGCAGCTCGTCCATCCGCTTCACGATCTCTTCCTTGACGGCCAGTGCGTTGGCACCGGGTCGCGTGTAGACGAGCGCGAACGCCGTCGGCACCCCGTTGAGGCGCCCCTCCAGGTCGTAGCTCCGCGCGCCGAGCGTCGCCTTGCCGATGTCGGACAGCCGCACGATCGAGCCGTCGGGTCGCGCGCGCACCACGATGTCGTTGAACTCCTCCGGCGTCTGCAGGCGACCGATCGTCGTGATCGGCAGCGTGAGCTGGGTGCCGGGCGGCGACGGCTCGGCGCCCAACCGGCCGGCGGGATTCGTCGCGTTCTGCTCGCGCACCGCCGCCGCCACGTCGCTCACCGTAATGCCGAGCTGCGCCATTTTCGCCGGATCGAGCTCGAGGAGCATCGAGAAGTCGCGCGCCGGAAACGGCGTCGCGTCGCCGACGCCCGGCAGCCGCTTCAACTCGTCCACAACGTAGAGCTTGAAGTAGTTGGCGAGGTACGTGGCGTCGTAGCGCGGATCGTCGGACCGCAGCGCGACGGCCGCGAGGATGTCGGTGTTCGCCTTGACGATGGTGATGCCGTTCGTCCGAACCGCTTCCGGCAACTGCGGCTCCGCCAGCTTGACCGCGTTCTGCACGTCGACGGCGGCCAGATCCTGATTGCGGTTCACGTCGAAGGTGACCGTGATGTTCGTCGATCCGTCGCTCGCGTTGGACGACGTGTAGTACAGCATGCCCTGCAGGCCGGCGAGCTGCTCTTCGATCGGCGCCGCCACGGCCTGGGCCGCATCTTCCGACGACGCGCCGGGATAGTTCGCCTGGATGCGCACCGCCGGCGGCGTGATCTGCGGATAGCGCGCGATCGGCAGGAGCCGGATCGAGAACAGGCCGAGCAGCGTGATGACGATCGAGATGACGGCGCCCAGCACCGGGCGCCGGATGAAGAAGTAGCGGATCTCCTGCTGCGAAGGACTTTGCGCGCCGCTCACCGCGTCGCTCCGCGAGCCGGCTGCGACGGAACTGGTGGCACCGGCGCCACGCCGCGCGGCGCCATGGTCGACGAGTCGACGACCAGCACCGGTGTCACGACGCGCCCCGGCGCGACCTTCTGAATTCCGTCGACCACTACGCGGTCGCCCGCCGCGAGACCGGAATCGATGATCCAGAGCGTGCCGCTCCATGGACCGGGCGTGACGTCGCGCGCCGTCACGGTGTCGCCGGCCCCTACGACGTATACGAACTGCCTGCCGAGCCCCTGCTGCACGGCGCGCTGCGGCACGGCGAGGGCGCTGGCACGCGCGAAGCCGTCGAGCCGCACCTGCACGAATTGCCCCGGAAGAAGTCGTCGATCGGCGTTGCTGAACTTGGCGCGGAACTCCTGCGTTCCGCTCGCCGAATCGAGCGTGGGTGCCATGAAGTTGATGTGCCCCACGCGCGGCAGCAGCGCGCCGTTTGGAAGGGCGACGCGTACCTCCAGGTTCGCCACACCAGGCTGCAGCAGCGCGCGAGCCTGCGGGTCCTGTTGCCAGGCAAGCAGCTGCTGCGACGACGGGTGGAACGTGACATACACCGGGTCTAGTTCATCGATCGTCGTGAGCAGATCGGCCGGTCCGGTGACACGAGCGCCCAGCTCGAGGCGCGCCCGCCCGACCAGCCCGTCGATCTCCGCATGGATCACGGTGTCGTCCAGATCCTTCCTCGCTGCGTCGAGCGCGGCTTGCGCCAGCTCGACGTCCGAGGCCGCGTTGTCCACATCCTGCTGTGCGACGGCATGCTTGGGCAAGAGCGGCTCGAGCCGAGCCAGCGTACGCTTGGCATTGTCGAGACGCGCGAGCGCGCTGCGATAGGCAGCCTCGTACTTCACCTGATCGAGCTTGTACAGCACCTCCCCTTTCTTCACCAGGCTGCCTTCGGTGAACGGCCGATCGACGATGATGCCTTCGACGCGGGACCGAACTTCGACCCGACGATACGGTTCGACCTGACCGGTGAACTCGTATTGCTCGGCGATTCTCGTCGGCGTCACGGCGACGACGCCGACTTGCGTCGGAGGAGCGGCGAACGGCGCCTTGGCGGAGGCGCTTCGTTCGCAGCCGAGCGCGGTGAGCGTCGCAACGGAGAGGAGGAGCGGCGCGCCGAAGCGCGCAAGCGGTCGGAGCATGCGAAAGCGGGGGAAGGCGACGAAGCTACGCGGCCCCGATAGAGTTCCGTGGGGCGGAGACAGGACCGGACTCGTAATTTCGCTCGGGTGGAAGGGGCCGGCTACGGCTGCGAGGAGATTTTTACGTAGTGTCTACAGGCACGAAAGCCGCACGTCGTTTCCAACGTATGAAATCTCTTGATGCGCTGTTCTCGTTGATTGGCGTCACGGCGATCGTCGTCGGCGCGAGCTCATGCGGCGCTGCATCGGATGCGCGGCCCCGACCGGCCGCGGGTCGGGACTCGGCTGGCGACAGCGCTGCCGCAGCGACGCCGGTGAACACGCCGAGCACGTCGGGGAACGCAGTGCGTCGGCCGGCAATGCTCGAGACCGGCGACACGGCGCATCCTCTTCTCGTCGCGGGCCGAACGAAGCACGACTCCGCGGCCTTCGCGTCAGCGGTGGCGTTCGGACGGCGCATGATGGCAAAGTGGCCAACGGCGCCCGATCCGCTTCCAGGATCCGTTCTGCCAAGTCATCGCATCGTCGCATTCTACGGCAACCCGCTCTCCAAGCGCATGGGCGTGCTCGGCGAGTACCCCGTCGACGTGATGCTCGCCAAGCTCGACACGGCGGTCGCCGAGTGGCAACGGGCCGACCCGTCGACGCCGGTGCAGCCCGCACTGCAGCTGATCGCGGTAGTCGCGCAGGGAGCGCCTGGACGAGACGGCATGTATCGCCTGCGTATGGATACCGCGCTCGTCGAAAAGGTCTACCGGTGGGCCCAGCAGAAGCACGCCCTGCTCTTTCTCGACGTGCAGGTGGGACATAGCACGATGCAGCAGGAGCTCCCCCGGTTGCTGCCCTTTCTGTCGCGCCCCGACGTGCATCTCGCGATGGACCCCGAGTTCTCGATGCATTACGGCAAGGAAGGCGTGGTGCCCGGCAGGAAGATCGGCCAGTTCGACGCCAAGGACGTGAACTGGGTATCGAACCAGCTGCGGCAGCTGGCGATCGAGAAGAACCTGCCGCCCAAGGTCCTCGTCGTGCACCGCTTCCGTACGGAAATGGTGTCGCACGCGTCACAGATCGTCGTCGATCCGCACGTGCAGATCGTGATGGACATGGACGGCTGGGGACCGCCCTGGATGAAGTTCGAGTCGTACCGCGACTACATCGATCTCGAGCCCGTGGAGTTCACCGGGTTCAAGCTATTCTTTCACAACGACGTGAAACGCGGCGACGCGCTCCTCACTCCGGCTGAAGTGCTGCGTCTGCGGCCGAGGCCCTTGTACATCCAGTATCAGTGATGTTGGTTGGTGGGTCCCGCCACCATCCAATGTCACCGACCCGCCGCGAAGCCCTCGTCCAACTCGCCGCACTCACCGCGCTCCCGCTGGCGCGCTGGCCGTTCGCCGTCGGTGACCCCCTGGCCGGCACGATCGCCGAGTATCAAGCGGGCCGCCGTCACAAGCTCTGGAGCGCCACCGACGTGACGGCGCGAGCGGTCGACCGCTGCCGCACCGAAGGACAGCGCCTGCGCGCGATCGACGCGCTCGCCGAGAGCGCGCTCGCCGAAGCGCGCGCCGCCGATGCGCGCCTCCGTTCCGGACGCACGCGCGGCCCGCTCGACGGCGTGCCCGTGTTCGCCAAAGCGATCTACGACGTGAACGGGCTTCCGACCACCGGCTCGAACGCCGAGTGGGCCCGGCTCTTTCCGGAGTCTGTGCGACGCGACGCGCTCGAGGTTCAGCGGCTGCGAGCCGCCGGCGCGATCGTCCTCGGCAAGACGGCGGCCGACGACTTCGCGTATCACGGAAACGGCACGAGCAGCCTCACCGGTCAGGTGCTGAACCCTCACGATCGCACCGACACGCGCACGCCGGGCGGCTCGAGCGCCGGCTCGGCCGTGGCCGTCGCCACCGGCATGGCGTTCGCCGCGCTCGGCACCGATGACGGCGGCTCAAACCGCATTCCGGCGCAGTTCACCGGAGTGGTCGGCATGAAGCCGACGTTCGGTCTGGTGCCGCGCACCGGCGTGATTCCCACGTGGCCGTACCTCGACACCCATGGACCGCTCGCGCGGAGCGTGGCGGATGCCGCGCTGCTTCTCGCCGCGGTCGCGGGCGCCGATGCGTCGGATCCGCTCGCGCTGACGAGCGCATGGAATGCCGGACCGTTGTCCGCGCTGGCAGACGACGCGTTGAGCGGCGTGCGCCTCGCCCTGGTCGATGCCCACGTGCCGCGCGAGCAGATGACGGCCGAAGCCCTGGCCGTGTGGGATCGCGCCGTGGGAGATCTGCGGAGCGCGGGCGCCGTCGTCGAGTCGTTCAGGCCGCCGGCCACGCGCATGGATTTCCGCGATGCCTTCGCCGCCGCGGCGCTGGCTCGCGGCGACGTCGCCGTCGATCCCGATTCGCCTGCGCCGACAGCGAACGCGCTCTTCCGCTATTTCGCCGGACGGACCGATGACCCGCGCGCCGCGGTGCGGCGCGGGTATGCGGCGTATCAGAAGTTTTATGACGTGTTGCCCGCGACGTTCGAGGATTGCGAGCCACTGCTCGATCGACCGATGACCGACGACGCGGCGGGACGGTCGTTCGCGCGCTCGCGCGCCGCGGTGGTCGAGGCATTGGCCGAATCGATGCGAGCGGCGCGCGTCGAGGCGATGGTGTATCCGACCATGCCGTTCAACGCGCCGCGCGTCGTCGACAAGTGGCCGAACGTGCGGACGGCGCTTGGCTTCGGGAATTGGCTCGGCCTCCCGGAAGTGTCGGTGCCGGCCGGACTCGGCGCCGATGGGATGCCGGCGCTCAACGTCTCGATCGTCGGCTTGCCGAACACCGACGCGCGCGTGCTTGCCCTGGCGCATGCGTACGAGCGCCAGTCACGGCGGTTTGTCGCGCCGCCGCCACGCTAGCACCGGCGGCGCGCCGAGCTTGCGAGACCTCTAAAGCCTAGCGCTTGAGCCCGCGGAGCCAACGGATGCTCTGCGGCACCGTCGCGAACGGGTCCTTCGTCTCGTCCTCGATGTAGAACTTCTCGACGCCGACCTGCTTGGCCGTCCGGATCACGGCCCGATAATCGATTTGGCCCGTGCCAAGCGGGGTCTCGGCCGAATCCGCGTTGGCGGAGCCCGTCATCACGTTCCGCACGACGCCCTTTTTCATGCCTTTGAGGTGCATCAGGCGCCAGCGCCCCGGGTACTTCTTGAGCAGCGCCACCGGATCGTTCCCGGGCAGCGTAGCCCAGAACACGTCCATCTCGTACTTCACCGCTTTCGGATCCGTCTGTCGCATCAGCACATCCATCGGAAGAACCTTGTTCTCGTCCGGAACGAACTCGTAGCCATGCACGTGATAAAAGAACTGGAATCCCTTCGCACGCGCGGCGCGTCCCCATTTGTCGAAGTTCGCCGCGGCCTCGCGCGCGAGCGCGACGGTGATCGGACCGTCGGGATGCGGAATCCACGCCGTGCCCACGTAGTGCACGCCGAGCGTCTTGGCGTCGGCCAGTACCTGGGGCAAGCTGTCGCGGAATTGCTCGTACCCGACGTGCATCGACGACGCATGCAGGCCAGCGCCGTCGAGCAGCTTCTTGAACTGCGCGGCGGTCAATCCGTACGTGCCGGCGAGCTCCACGTCTCGAAAGCCGAGATCGTGCACCCGCTTGAGCGTGCCCGGCACATCGGTCTTGAACGCGTCGCGGAAGCTGTAGAGCTGCACGCCCACGGGTGCGGTCGAGTCGCTCGGCGGCGCGCCGAAAGATTCGTGTGACCGCGGTTTCGAGACCTGGACGTAGCCCGTGAGCAGCAGCGCGGCCAGGGTGATTGGCCCGAGCGTTGTCAGGCCGGCAGTGCTCCGTCGCGAAGTCGAGAACATGTGTCCGCCGGGTATGCGTGTGCCATGATCGTACTGCGTCAGCCGGCCGCGCGCGAATTGAGCGGCCGGGTGGGCCTGCGGGATCACGCGCGTCCTGTTGCCGTCCAAGCGAGCCGACCGGTGGACCGGCGGTCATTGCCGGGTCATGAAAAAGACAGCCCCTTCGTTTAGGTTTGTGAAATGGCCGCCGATCTCTTACCCGCCCCGGCGGTCTCCGACAAGCAACAGTGGCGAGCGATCGTCAAGAAGTACGAGCAGCGCAGTAACGCTCGCGCAGCGCTCCAGCTGGCGACCACGTGGCTGCCGCTTGCAGTGCTTTTCGCAATCAATTACCGCGTCGTCCAAGTGTCCGTTGCCGCGGGGCTGGTGCTCGCGCTGCCGACGGCCGGGCTCCTCGTGCGGACCTTCATCATCATGCACGACTGCGCGCACGGATCGTTCTTCTCGTCGCGCAGGCTCAACGACGCCGTGGGATGGCTCGCCGGCGTGATGACGCTGACTCCCTATGCGCAGTGGCGCCGCGATCACGCCATGCATCACGCTTCGGCGGGCGATCTCGAGCGCCGCGGACACGGCGACGTCATGACGCTCACGGTACGCGAATTCAAAGCGCTGTCACGCGCCGGTCGATGGCGCTACCGCCTGCTACGAAGCCCGATCGTTCTGCTGGCGTTTGGTCCACTCCATCTGATCTTCACGCAGCGCATTCGGCCGCCCGGCACACCGCTTGCCGACCCCCAGACGCGCAGCGTCTGGTCGACGAATGTCGCCATCGTGGGCCTGCTCGCCCTGTTCGTGTACCTCATCGGCTGGCGGCTGGTTGCACTGACGTACGTGCCGGCGATTTACGTCGCCGCGTCGGCCGGCATCTGGCTCTTCTTCGTCCAGCACCAATTCGATCCGACATACTGGGCATCGCATGCGGACTGGGACTACTTCACCGCGGCGCTCTGCGGCAGCTCATACCTCAGACTTCCGTGGGCGCTCCGATGGTTCACCGGCGACATCGGCGTGCACCACGTCCATCATCTGAGTCCTCGAATTCCCAACTACCGGCTGCGGCGGTGTCACGACGAGAACGCCCTGTTCCATTCGGTCACCGTTCTCACGTGGCGCGACGGCTTTCGCGCCTTCCGTCTGTCCCTTTGGGATGAAGACGCGTCGCGCCTCGTCGGCTTCGCCGATCTCGATCGGGCGCTCGGGCATCCGCCACGGGTGTAGGCGAGCCGGTCACATTCCGCACGCGGCTCCCATCGCCATGCACCGGAACAGACCCACGATTGCGTCGCGTTCGCGGTACATCGCAACGAGCACGAGCGCGGCCAACGCCAGCATGATGATGTCTCTGAAAAGCTTGCCCATGTGGACGCCTCCGTTGGCGAGACCTTAGCGCGCCCTGCGGAGTTTGTCCAACCGCGGGTAGCCGCTTGGCAGCCGATCCGCGGGTGTTGTCGCGCACGGAATTTCGAACCGGGCGCGCTCGCGGCGCGACGCCGCGGATAGGACGACGTTCCATTATGTACGTCGCTCCGCAACCTTTCCCGACCCCGCTGCGTACATTGGGACGTGCAATCCCGCCTTCGCGCTCTGCTAATTGGCATCTGGGGCGCCCTGCTCGTCGCAACCGCCGCCACCGCCGCCCCAGCGCAGCAGACGACCGACATCATTCGGGGCCGAATCATCGGGCCTGACACGCTCCCGATCGTCGGCGCGCGCGTGACCGCGACGTCGTACCAGGGCAATATCTCCAAGGGCACGCAGACCGATCGCAAAGGCCGATTCCAGATCATCTTCATCAACGGCGAAGGCGACTACTGGATCGAGGTCGCCAAGATCGGCTACAACCGCCGTCGATTCGAGATCCGTAAAGTCGGCGATGAGCAGGTGATGCTCGCGGATGCGCGCCTCACATCGGCGGTCGTCGCGCTCGACGCCGTCACGATCACCGCGGACAACCGGGCGCTCGTGAACCGTAACGCTCGTCCCACCGACGTGAGCGGCGGTGACAAACCATTGGCGTCGAGCTCGGCGCAAATGTCGCCCGAACAAGCGGGAAACCTGGCAGCGATGGCGGAAGCGGCCGCACCCGGCATTCAACGCATCCCGGGCATGGACGGCCAAGCCGACATGTTCTCGGCGTTCGGGCTCTCGGGCGACCAGAACAACACGACGTTCAACGGACTCGGTTCCGGCGTCAGCGCGCTTCCCCCCGACGCGCAGGTGCGTGTCACATTCAGCCAGTTTCCGGCCGATCCGGCGCGCGGAGGATTCTCGGGAGCGCAGATCAATGTCATATCGATTCCTGGATCGAATTTCTCGTATCGCGGCGTGAGCGGCTACGGCACCGGCCCCGATCTGCAGTGGACCGATCAAGGCGCCGACTCGTCGGGGCAGAAATCCACGACCCTGCGGTTTGGTGGGAGCCTCCGCGGCCCCATCCAGATGGACAAGTCCTTCTACAACGCGTCGTACTCGGCACAGCGTACCTTCGCCGACATGCTGACGCTGCTCAACACGAGCTCGCTCGGTCTCCAGTCCGCGGGGGTATCGGCGGATTCGGCGGCGCGGCTGCTGGCCATTCTGCGGAGCCGAGGCGTGCCGGTGTCGCTCGATCACGGCCCGACGCTTCGAGCGACCGACAATCTCAACTACCAGGCGAACATCGATTTCACACCCAGCTCGTCGGGCACCGGCAACTCGCTCACACTCGGCGTCTTTGGTGGCTACGTCCACGTGCAGCCAACGGGCAGCGGCGTGCAGACGCTCACGCGAACTCCTGCACAAACCGGTGAGGCGCATGCCTGGTCCACGTCGGCGTCGCTCATGCACTCGAACTACTTCTGGTTTGGCGTGCTCTCGCAGACGACGCTGGGCTTCGCGATCCAACGGCAGTCGGTGGGACCCTATCTCGAATTCCCCACGGGGACGGTCCGGGTGGCGTCGCAGCTGCCCGATGGCACGACGCCGATCGAGAATCTCTCCTTCGGGGGCGGCGCCGCGCCCAGCGAATTGGCCAACCAGGCGGTCCAGCTGTCGAATCAGCTGCAGTGGTTCAGCACGAACAACAAGCACACGATCAAGATCACGTCGAGCCTCTCGCGAGAGCACAACACGTCCAACGTCAGTGCGTCGCTCGGTTCGTTCTCGTTCAACTCGCTCGCCGATCTCGAGGCCGGCATTCCCGCCGCGTACACGCGCACGCTCTCGTCGATTCACTTGCCGAGCGATCAGGTCACCGCGGCGGTGTCGGTCGGCGACGCGTGGCGCCCGTCGAGCACGGTGCAGGTGCAATACGGCGTGCGCGTCGACGGCAACCGGTTCCTGTTCCGGCCGACCTTCAATCCGGCGTTGCGCGAGACGCTCGGCATTCGCAATGACGTCGCGCCGGATCGGCTGAACTTCAGTCCACGGGTCGGCGTGCAATGGACATACGGCACCGCGCCGACGATCGCATACGCTCCGGGCGCGGCACGTCCACCGTTGGCGGTGATCCACGCGGTTGCGGGCATCTATCAGAACGTCGGGTCCGCGACCCTGGTGTCGCAGGCCGTATCGCAAACCGGACTACCGACGTCAACGCAAACCATCACGTGCGTCGGCCCGGCGGCGCCGAGGCCGGACTGGAACGGATACGCGAGCGACCCCACCGCGGCGCCGGCCGCGTGTACCGATGGCAGCACCGGCAGCATTTTCTCCAACGGTGCGCCGAGCGTATTCGCGTTCGACCGACGGTTCGAGCAGCCGCGCTCATTCCGGACCGCCGCGGACTGGTCGAGCCCCGTACTCGACAACCGGTTCGTGCTCGGCCTGCAGGGCGTGTTCTCGTGGAACATGAATCAACCGGGAATCGTCGACATCAACCTCGAGCCATCACGCGGTTTTGCGCTTCCCGACGAAGCCGGCCGTCCCGTCTTCGTCGACCCGTCGTCGATCGTGCCGACCACCGGGACAATCGCGATCACCAACTCGCGGCGGACCGGGGCCTTCCGCAGCGTGGCAATCGACCGATCCGACCTCCATTCGGCGTCAACCCAGTTCGTCGTGAAGGTGGTGCCGGTCACGACGAACAAGTATCGCCACTGGGATTTCAGCTATTCGCTCCTCGACGTGCGCGACCAGTTCTACGGGTTCACTGGCGTCGGGAACACCGCGGGCAATCCGTTCGACCGGCAGTGGGGTCCGCACACGGCGGAAGGAAAGCACCAGTTCACGATCAACTGGAACAGCATTCCGATCGCGGATCTGGTGTACGTCACGATCGGTACGACGGTGCGCTCGGGCGTGCTGTTCACGCCGATGATCGCCGGCGACGTCAACGGCGACGCTTACCTGAACGATCGCGCCTTCATCTTCAATCCCGGGACGACTGCTGACACCGGTCTCGCCGCGTCGATGCGCTCGCTGCTCGCCACCGGCGCTCCGGCAGCGCGGACGTGTCTGGCGAAGCAATTGGGGCGCCTCGCCGGGCGCGCGACCTGCCAGGCGCCGTGGGTCACGACCGCCAATCTTCGCCTCAATTTGAATCCGCAGAAGATGCGGCTCCCCA
>Ga0310811_10009004_pt1 | contig 12861 bp, 10 predicted proteins | sample YCmetagenome_FD_207642 | JGI IMG/M metagenome (GOLD analysis project Ga0310811, IMG submission 207642) | Soil microbial communities from experimental microcosm in Duke University, North Carolina, United States - YC | ecosystem: Engineered > Artificial ecosystem > Soil microcosm > Unclassified ...
GGCGCGCGGCGCATGGCTTGACGCGATCGGCATCACGCAGTCCCGGCCGCTGCGACGGCTGCGCGAGGCCGCCGCGGTGGCCCGTGCCCTGCTCGCCGGCGATGAGACCGGATTCGCCGGGCAGGAATTCACGCTCGCGCCGGGCACCCGGCTACGCGCCCCGCTGCCGTCCCGTGTCCCGCCGCTGCTGCTCGGCGCGTGGGGGCCGCGCGGAACCGCCCTCGCCGGACAGATCGCCGATGAACTCAAGGTGGGCGGCACCGCCAGCCCTGCAGTGATCGCGCAGGCCCGGCAGCGGGTCACCGCGGCCAGCCTGGCCGCCGGACGGGTAGCGAACGCAGTCCGGGTCGTCGCGGGCGCGGTCACCGTAGTCGCCGAAGACGGTGCGATCGCACGCCGGCGAGCCCGGGCCGAGGTGGCCATGTACCTGGCCGTCGTCGGTGCGCTCGACAGCACCGCCGAGTTGCCGGACGGGCTCGTCTCCGCGATCGCCGAACTCGTAGCGACCGGGAACGACGCCGCCGCGGGTGCCCTGATCCCAGACGAGGCGCTGGACCGGTTCGCGTTCAGCGGGACCCCCGAGCAGGTCGCCGCACAGGCCCGCGCAGTCATCGCGGCGGGCGCGGGCCGCATTGACTTCGGCACCCCGCACGGCCTGACCGACGCCGACGGCGTCAGGCTTCTTGGCACCCGGGTACTGCCGCTGCTGCGAGAGCACGCCGGCATCCCAGACTCCGGCGGCCACTGAAGGCAAGCTGGGGTCAGGCGGGCGCGGCTGGACGCTGATGGCCACCGGGGCGGGCCAGGCCGAGGTGATCGCGCAGCGTGTGGCCGGCGTACCCGGTCCGGTACCGGCCGCGGGCCTGCAGGATCGGGACCACCTCGTCGGCGAACGCCGCCAGGTCCCGCGGCAAGGTAGCGCCCATGATGGTGAAGCCGTCGGCCGCGCCGGCGTCCTGCCAGGCGATGATGTGATCGGCCAGCTGCTGCGGAGTGCCGACGAACTGAGGCGGGCCCGGCTTCGGCAGCAGGCCGGCGAGTTCGCGGAGCGGCAGGCCGGGATGCTCGTGGGCCGCTTCGTACAGCTGCCGGGCGCGGCTAGCCGGCTTCGGGCGGCCGTCGTTGCGTTCCGGCGGCAGCGGGGCGTCCGGGTCGAAGCCGTCGGGGTCGAGGCCGGCTGCGTAGAGCAGGGCCTGCCAGCGGAACTCAGGGCTGGCGAGCGCCTCCAGCTCCGCCTCCCGCCCGCGGGCTTCGGCTTCGGTGCTGCCCAGCGTGATCATCAGGGCGGGCAGGACGAGGGGCAGGCCGGGACCGCGCCCGGCGGCCGCCGCCTGCTGGCGCAGCTCGGACCGGAACGCGGCGGCGTTCGCCAGCGCCGGCTGCGCGGAGAAGACCAGCTCCGCGTAGCGGGCGGCCAGGCTGATCCCGCCCGCGGACTGCCCGGCCTGCACCAGCACCGGACGACCCTGCGGGGAGCGGGGAAACGGCAGGGCGCCCTCGACGTCGTAGTACTGCCCGTGAAAGCGCGGCGGGTGCAGCTTGCCGCGGTCACCCCATACGCCGCGCTCCCGGTCACCGACCAGCGCGTCGTCCTCCCAGCCGTCCCACACTCGCTGGACCACGTCGACGAACTCGTGGGCCCGGGCGTAGCGGTCGGCCTTCGCCGGGTGGCGGTCTTGGCCGAAGTTGGTGGCCACCAGGGGGGTGGAGGTGGTCACGATGTTCCAGGCCGCGCGGCCGCCGCTCATGTGGTCCAGCGTCGCGAAGCGGCGCGCCAGGTCCCATGGCTGGCTGTACGTGGTGGACCCGGTCCCGATCAGGCCGACCCGGCTGGTGACCCCGGCCAGGGCGGCGAGCACGATCATTGGGTCGAACTGGGCCTGCGGCAGGTAGGTCACGCGGTACTCGGGGACGGCGATGTTGTCGGCCAGGAAGACCGCGTCCAAGAGACCGCGCTCGGCGATCTGGCCGATTTCGGCGTAGTACCCCAGCCCGAGGACGCCGCGCACGTCGTCGCCGGCCAGCCGCCAGGCCGACTCATGGGAGCCGTTTGGGCCGATGAACACGTTGAAGTGCAGCGTAGGCGGCGGCATCATGGCTCGGTTCTACCAGAAGCTTGAGGCGAGGGCCGGGCCTGGCGCCGCCTGCCGTGTCGCATGACAATCACCGTGATGGAAATGGAGGACCGCGTGTGACCGACGTGACCACATCGGACGGGGTACGCCTGTACGCCGAGGCGACCGGGTCCGGTCTGCCGGTGTTGTTCATCCACGAGTTCGCCGCCGACCACCGGGCCTGGTCCCGGCAGGTCGACGCGCTGTCCGGCACGTTCCGCTGCATCACCTACGCCTCCCGCGGCTACCCGCCGTCGGAAGTCCCGCCGGAGCAGGATCGCTACAACTACCTGCGGCAGGCCGACGACGCGATCGACGTCCTCGACGCGTTCGGCATTGCCCGGGCGCATGTCGTGGGACTGTCTATGGGCGGGTTCTGCGCGCTGCAACTCGGCATCCGCTACCCCGACCGGGTCTCGTCGCTGCTGGTGGCGAGCGCGGGCAGCGGGTCCAGCCCCGGTGGCCGAGCCGCCTTCCTAGCCGAGACCGAGCTGATGGCGGCCGCCTTCCGCGCCGACGGCATGGCGGCCGTCAGCGCTAAGCAGGCCATGGGGCCGAACCGGATCCAGCTGCGGCGCAAGGACCGCCAGGTCTGGGAAGAGTTCGCGGAACAGCTGGCCGAGCACTCCGCCGAAGGCATGGCCCTTACCGTCATCGGGATCCAACGGTCCCGGCCGTCCCTGTACGACATCACCGACCAGCTGGCTGGCATCACCGCGCCGACGCTCGTGGTCAACGGCGACGAGGACGAGGCCTGCCTGGAGGCAGGCCTGCTGCTCAAGCGCACGATCCCGGCGGCCGGGCTCGCGGTCGTGCCGAACTCGGGGCATGTCCTCAACCTGGAGGAACCCGAGCTGTTCAATGACTTGATCCGCAGGCTCGTCGGTGCGGCCGAAGCCGGCACCTGGGCGACCCGGGACCCGCGGTCGCGGTCGGCGTCGATGGGTATCGCCAACTCCGGTGCCGCAGCGCGGGCCAACGTGCTGCACGCTGGCCCGGCAGGATACGGCAAGCTTGCCGGGCAGCTGCGCGAGGCAGTCGAGAAGGTGGGCGGTTGGATGGCCGGGTACGGCGATTTCGCACCGCACCCCTCGCTTGACGTGCCGCTGGAGCAGCTCGAGCAGGCTACCGGCGCGCTGCACGAGCGGCTGCGGGAGAACTACCCGTTCTTCCATCCCCGCTATATCGGGCAGATGCTCAAACCGCCGCACCCGGCGGCGGTAATCGGCTACGTCAGCGCCATGCTGATCAACCCCAACAACCACGCCCTGGACGGCGGGCCGGCCACCGCCCGCATGGAGAAAGAGGTCGTGGCGCAACTGGCCGCGATGTTCGGTCTCCCCGCGCACCTGGGGCACCTGACCAGCAGCGGGACCATCGCCAACCTGGAAGCGCTCTTCGTCGCCCGCCAGATCCACCCGGGGAAGGCGGTCGCGCACAGCGCCGATGCCCATTACACGCACGGGCGCATGTGCCATGTGCTGGGTGTCGAAGCAGTGGCAGTGCCTACCGCCGCCGACGGCACCATGGACCTGCAGGCGCTGGAGGAGACGCTCCGCGGCGGGCGCATCGGCACGGTGGTGGCCACCCCCGGCACCACCGGGCTGGGCGCGGTCGACCCGGTGCACGAGATCGTCGCGCGCTGCCGCCGCTACGGAGCCCGGGTACACGTAGACGCGGCCTACGGGGGGTTCTTCCGTCTCATCGCCGACGGCAGCCCCGAGGGGGTGGCAGCCGAGCCGTTCGCCGCCATCGCCGAATGCGATTCCGTCGTCGTCGACCCGCACAAGCACGGCCTGCAGCCCTACGGCTGCGGCGCGGTGCTCTTCCGTGACCCCGGCGTGGCCCGGCACTACCTGCACGACTCGCCCTACACCTACTTCACCTCCGACGAGCTGCACCTGGGGGAGATCTCCCTGGAATGCTCCCGCGCCGGCGCGGCCGCCGCCGCGCTATGGCTCACCTTGCAACTTCTCCCCTTGACCCCCGATGGCCTAGGTGCCGTACTGCGCCCCGGGCGGCGCGCGGCCCTGGCCTGGGCCGACCTTATCGACACCAGCGACGAGCTCACCCTGTTCCAGCGCCCGCACCTGGACATCCTGAGCTACTTCCCCACCCGGCGGAGCCTTTCGGAGATCGACCATGCCACCGCGCACGTCCTCAACGCTGGCATGCACCGGCCGGCCGCGCGGTCACTGTTCGTCGCCACCTACACCGTAGACGGGGCCAGCCTCTCTGCCCGCGGGCACCGGGTAGCGGCCGACGTGGCGAGCGGGCGCATCCTGCGCAGTGTCCTGATGAAGCCCGAAACCGAGGAGCACGTGCCCGCCCTGCACCAGCAGGTGCTGGACTTGCTCGCCGACTCCTGAACGGCCCGGCGCTTCCTCGACGATCTCGCCGACATTCCCGCCGACGCCAAGGGGTGTGACGGAGAAGGCAACGAGCATGCACCCCAACCCGCCGGGATGGCGCTCATGGCCCGGACGAGATCGCAGTCTCGACCGCAGTCACCCGGTCGCGCCTCCCAGTCCCGATGCAGACTGTGGGCCACACCTCCCTCGTTACACCGGAAAGGGGTCGCTCGCACCATACTCGCGCCGCTTGCCACCGATACCTTGACAGCGCCTGCCTCAACGGATGCATCATGAGGTTTAGCACCTCCTCTGTGAACCCAGGGACGCCAGATGCATGAGGGCGGCTAGAGGCATCGGGAGGAAGGTGCACAGCGCGAGGGGGCGGCGTCATGCGTGCCGTTGTCTACAAGAAACCCTTCGAAGTTGCGGTCGGGGAGAGGCCCGGTCCTCAGGCTGGGCATCCCGACGATGTGACCTTCCGGGCTCCATCGGCTGCCGGCCAGGCCAAGGACCAGCTCAGCGGCGAGGGAACCACAAGAGCGTTGGCGCTGTCGGCGACCAGACTCAGCCTCACGGAGGCGAGCGATATCGCCCAAGGCAAGGCCTGCGCAGCCCGTGCTTTCAGCATGTCTGCCAAAGACCTGACCTCGCTGCGTCAGCCTGGTCAGCCCCTGTTGGTGCAGTCGGCGTGAGGGCGGCTCGGCGGGACAAGACCAAGAAGTGGCCACAGTCGCCGCGATCTTCAAATGAAGCTCGGCTTTCGCGGCAGTTAGGAGAAGCCAGGCGTCCGAGTAGATCTGGAGGAAATGCCAATGGCTATCGATTTTACGCTTAGCGAGCAGCAAAGGCAGCTGCAGCTGGACGCGAGGCGGTTCGCTCAGAACGTTCTCGCGCCTGTAGTACGGGAGGCTGATGCTGAGCCTGACCCGCTGCGGGCGTTCCAGCTTACGAAGCCCGCCTATATCGAGGCATACAAGCACGGAATCGCATTCTGCATGATTCCCAAAGAATACGGGGGCGGGGGTCTGTCCAATGTCGACCTGATCCTCGCCGCCGAAGAGATCTGCGCAATCGATCCGGGCTTTGCCTGCACCATCCTGGTCAACGGGCTTGGGCTGCTGCCTGTCTGGTACTGGGGAACCGACGAACAGAAGAACCGGTTCCTGCGGGCGGCCACGTCTGATCCCTCCGGGGAATACATCGTCGGCTATGCGGTCAGCGAGCCCGCCGGAACACCGGGAGGGACCGCGAACTTCGACGCCCCGTCACCGCATCCAGTGGGAATCGGGGTAACCGCCCGGCGGGACGGCGACGACTATGTGCTGAACGGCCGTAAGTACTGGCCGTGCAACGTGGCTGGCTGGGATGGCCAGGGCGCGAACGCAAACATCGTCGTGGTGCGCACCGACCCGGAAAAGGGTGGCACAGAAGGTCTCTCCGCGATCATGGTCGAGCGCGGCACTCCGGGTGTGAGCTACAAGCTGATCAGTAAGATTGGCCACCGGCTCACCCCGAACGCGGAAATCATCTTCGACAATGCCCGGGTACCGGCGAGGAACCTCGTGGAAGGCACCAAGGGGAACGGCGACCTGCTGATCAACCGCAACTTCGCCTGGTCGGGTCCGGTCGCCGGGATCGCGGCAGTCGGCGTGGCACGCTCCGCCTACGAGGCAGCTCTCGAGTGGGCGAAAACGTACACGGCGGGGGGCCCAAAGCCGATCATTCACTACCAGAACGTGGGTTACGTGCTGGGAGATGTGGCGGCGCGCATAGAAGCATGCCGGTACTTCTGCTGGAAGACCGCACATTACCTGGACAAGCACGAGTACCACGGCGAGCTTATCGGCGCTATGTGCAAGATCCACTGCACCGAGCTGATGTTCGACGCTGTCTACAAGTGCATGCAAGTCGTCGGCGTAAACAGCGCTGACAAGCAGCACATGTTCGAGAAGTACCTGCGCGAGGCATCGATCTTGCCCATCTACGATGCGGGCAACTTCGGTATGCAGCGCCGCCGCGTGCATGGCGTGCTGGCGAGTCCAGACTTCGACCCCCGGGCCCTCATGGACGACACAGCCATCGAGTTCACCAAGGCCATGGAAACGATCGACACTCTGTCACTGCCTGCTGAGGTCTAGGGACCTCAATCAAGATTCAAGTCCGGAACAGAGAGTGCCGTCTCGCCTGCTCTATCCAGGCGGGACGGCCCTCCCGATGATGCGGTTGCTCACCTCTAAAGGCAGGCCGCTCGGTATCATGAATGATACCATAGTGTACATGGCGATGACCTTGAGGCTGGCGGACGACGAGACCGAGGCGCTGCGCCGGCGCGCCGAACTGGAGCACCGGTCCATGCAGGAAGTGGCCCGGCAGGCGATCCGTGAGTACGTCGAGAATCACAGCCGCGCCGAACTCCTCGACCAGGTCCTGGACGAGGAACTGCCGCGCTATGCCGAGGCCCTGGAGCGGCTCGGCCAGTGATCTACCTGACGCTGGCCGAGTTGCTGCACGTCGCAGAACGGACCCTCGGGCCCGACTACGCGGTGCGCGACTACGGGCTGCTCGAAGCCGCCCTCGCCCGCCCCCAGGCGACCGCGTTCGGCAAGGACGCCTATCCTGACCTGGACACCAAGGCCGCCGCACTGCTGCACTCCATCGCCCGTAACCACGCCCTCGTCGACGGTAACAAGCGGCTCGCACTCGCCGCGGTCATCGCGTTCTACGGCCTCAACGGCCGCCGCCTCACCCTGACCAACGACCGGGCCTACGACCTCGTCATGAGCGTCGCCGAAGGACAACTGGACACCGTCGACGCCATCGCGGCCGCCCTTACTACGCAACCCCGCCGGTAACACGGCAAGGCGAGACCGCCGCCCCTCCGGAGTATGCTCCCTGTGCACTGCTTTAGGCGTGGCAACGCTAGTGGTACATTCGAAGCGCTTCGATACGCTGGGTATGTACCGGGAGGATTGCATGGCGACGCTGGCCGACGTGGCCCGGCACGCTGGGGTCGCGGCCAGTACCGTGTCCTACGTGCTCAGCGGCAAGCGCCCGGTTTCGGAGGAGACCAGGGAGCGGGTAGCGCGGAGCATCAAGCTGCTCGGCTACCAGCCGCACGCCGGCGCCCGGGCGCTGGCCAGTGCGAAATCCAACGTGCTGGCGCTGGTCATGCCGCTACGCCAAGACCTGTACGTGCCGGTGATGATGGACATCGCGATCGCGGTGACCACGAGAGCACGGCGATTCGGCTACGACGTGCTGCTGCTGACCAACGACGAAGGGCCGGAGGGGATCAGGCGGGTCGCGACCACCGCGCGGGCCGACGCGGTGATCCTTACCGACGTCGGCATGCAAGACGAGCGCATCGCCATGGTCAGGCAGACCGGCGTTGACGCGGTGCTGATCGGCGTGCCCGCGGACTCGGCCGGGCTGGACTGCGTCGACCTGGACTTCGCGCAGGCGGGCAGGATGTGCGTCGAGCACCTGGTCGGGCTCGGGCACCGCCAGGTGGCGTTCATCGGCGAGGCGCACGACACCTACGACAGGCAGACCGGGTTCGCCGAGCGTACGCTCGGCGGGATCCGCGCAGCGGCCGCGCAGGCCGGGATCAGCCTGGTGCACCGGCCGTGCGGCGGCACCTACGCGGCGGCCGCCGGCGTTCTGGCCAGGATCCTCGAGGAACGGCCGCGCACCAGCGGCTTGATCGTGCAGAACGAGGCCGTCATCCCGTCGCTGCTGAGCCTGCTGCGCACCGCCGGCCGGATCGTCCCGGAAGACGTGTCGATCGTCGCGGTGTGCCCCGATCAGGTCGCGGAGCAAACATCACCGCAGCTTAGCTCCGTGAGCCTGCCTGCCGCGGAGCTCGGCACCCGCGCTGTCGACCTGCTGATGCGCCGGATGGCCGACGGCGGCCCCGACGAGGTCGTGCTGATACCGCCGACGCTAACGGTCCGCGGCAGCGCCGGACGCGCGCCCGCCGGTCCCGGGAGAGGCGCCCCCGTGGCCGGCGACGGAGGGCTCAGCGCCAGCCGCGGCTGAGACGAAGCCGGCTCGGGCGCACCTTTTCATCGATGCGGTTCCGTCACCTATTTTCCTGGCTTAACACCCTTGCAACACCCGTCCGGCTGGCCTATTGTCCTCGTCATAGCGAAGCGCTTCGACAGGATGTCCCTCAACGTCCGAGAGGATTCCAATGCCGAGACGAAAGACAGCGGGCCTGCTCATCGCGGCCCTCGTGTCCCTTACCTGTGCCCTGGCCGCCTGCGGCAGCGGCGGCAACGCCGCGTCGTCGCCGAAGGTGCTCAAGGTCTGGTGGTACGAGGGCAACGGGAGCGCCTACCAGATCGCCTGGGACCAGGCCATCAAAGACTTCAAGAAGCAGCACCCGGGCGTGACCGTGCAGTTCTCGCTCAAGAGCTTCAACCAGATGCAGCAGAACGCCTCGATGATCCTTAACTCGTCCAACGTCCCCGACGTGATGGAGTACAACAAGGGCAACGCGACCACCGGGCTGCTGTCTAAGCAGGGCCTGCTGACCAATCTCACGTCGCAGGCGACCAAGTACGGCTGGGACAAGCTGCTCAGCCCCGGTTTGCAGGTCACCGCGCGGTACGACAGCAAGGGCGTAATGGGCTCCGGCGACTGGTACGGCGTATCTGACTACGCCGAGTACCTGACCGTCTACTACAACAAGGACATGTTCGCCAAGTACGGGATCCAGGTGCCCACCACGGTGGCGCAGCTGACGGCGGCGATGGACAAGTTCGTCAAGGTCGGCGTCACCCCGTTCGCGAACGCGGGCAACGACTACATGGCGATGCAGTACCTGTACGAGATGGAGCTGAGCCAGTCCACCCCGCAGCAGGTGCTGAACTATGAGCGGTACACCGGCCAGGTGAACTTCCACGACGCGGCCTGGACCAACGCCGTGAAGACGTTCCAGGACTGGGTCAGCAAGGGCTACATCGCCAAGGACTCGGTAAGCCTGACCGCCACCCAGGCGGGCAACAACTTCGAGACCGGCAAGAGCCCGATGCTGATGTCCGGCAGCTGGTGGGCCGGCACGTTCGAGAGCGAGATCAAGAACTTCAGCTGGGGCACGTTCCTGTGGCCGGGCAACACGCTCAACGCCGGCTCGGGCGGCAACCTGTTCGTGGTGCCGAAGAACGCCGCGAACAAGCAGCTCGCCTACGACTTCATCAACGACACACTCCAGCCCGACGTGGAGAAGCTGCTCGCGAACAACGGCGCGGTGCCGATCTCGGACAGCACCGCCGGGGTGACCAACCCGCTGAACGCTCAGCTCATCCAGAACTTCCAGACGCTGGCTAAGGGCAACGGCCTGGCCTATTACCCCGACTGGCCAACCCCCAGCTTCTACAACACGCTGCTCGCGCAGACCCAGGACCTGATGAACGGGGCGAGCGCGGACCAGGTGCTTGGCACCCTGCAGAGCAATTACGACCAGTATGCGAACAGCCTTGGCTAACCCGGTGGTTACCAACGCTGGGACCGCAGTGGCACAGCGACGGAGGCCAGGCGCTGGGGCTGGCACCGCGGGAAACCGCGGCGCCGGCTCCGGCGCCGCGGGCCGCAGTGCCTACCTGACCTACCTGCTGCCCGCGGCGGTCCTGTTCATCCTGGTCATCGCGGTGCCGCTGGTGTTGAATGTGTATACCAGCTTCACCAACTGGACCGGGGTGGGACCACGGCACTGGGCCGGGCTCGCCAACTACCGGCAGCTTGTGCACGACTCCGAGTTCTGGGCGTCGATGTGGCACAGCCTCGCCCTGGTCGCGGCCATGGCGGTGGTCCCGGCGGTGATCGGGCTGTTCGTCGCCGCCGCCCTGTTCGACGTGATCGCCAAGCGCTTCAGCCCGCGGGTGGCGAGCCTGCTGCGGGCGTGCATCTACCTGCCGCAGGTGCTGCCGATCATCGTCGCCGCGATCGTCTGGGGCTGGATCCTCGACCCGCAGTACGGCGCGCTGAACGTCGCGCTGCGTGACGTCGGGCTCGGCTTCCTCGTCCACGACCTGCTCGGCGACCCGCACACGGCACTGCTGACCGTGATGGCGGTGCTTGTCTGGTTCCAGCTTGGCTACCCGGTGGTGATCTTCATGGCGGCACTGCAGCGGACCGATCCCGCCCTAGGCGAGGCGGCCGAGATCGACGGCGCGACCTGGTGGCAGCGACTGCGCCTGGTGACCGTGCCGCAGATCCGGCCGGAGATTTACGTGGTGCTGCTGACCTGCACGGTCGCGTCGCTGCGGGCATTCGGCTGGATTTACGCGCTGACCACCGGCGGACCCGGGGTCGCGACCCAGGTGCCCTCGTATTACTCGTACCAGAGCTTTTTCACCGACCTGAACGTCGGGTACGGGGCCGCGATCGCCACCGTGATGACGGTGATCATCGTGGCGGTGTCCGTGGTGTTCCTCTGGGCGCAGCGGCGGCACGCCCTATGATCGCCACGCTGACCCGCCAACGGCCGACCCGGTCCCGGCCGGTCACGCACAAGCTGGTCCGGCGCAGGGGCCCGGCCGCCTGGCTTACCCTGACCGCGCTCGTCATCCTGACCGTGGTCGTGCTGTTCCCGTTCGCGCTGATCGCGCTGAACGCCTTCAAGCCGCCGGCGCAATACTCAGCGCACGGCCCGTTGAGCTTCCCTAATGGCTTTTACACCGGTGGCATCTCTACCTTCTGGGACACCGCCGACTTCGGCCGGGCGCTGTGGAACAGCGTGCTTATCAGCGGCTGCGTCTGCGTGCTCGCGGTGCTGCTTTCCATACTCAACGCCTACGCGCTCGGCATCGGCCGGGTGCGGGGCCGCACCTGGATACTCGGCGCGTTCCTCATCGCGAACTTCCTGCCGCAGGAGGGGCTTGTCTACCCGCTGTACGACATGGCGAAGGCGACCCGCCTGTACGACAGCCCGCTCGCCGTCATCATCATCTTCACCGTCATCCAGGCCGCGTTCGGCACCTACCTGCTCTCCTCGGTGCTGAGTACCTTCCCGCCCGAATTGCTCGAGGCGGCGCGGATGGACGGGGCGGGCCGCGCCCGGATCCTGTGGCGGGTGGTGGTGCCGGTCAGCCTGCCGACCATCGGGGTGCTGCTCGTGTTCTTCTTCATCTGGACCTGGAACGAGTTCTTCCTGCCGCTCGTCTTCCTGGTCTCCAACTCCAACCAGACCGTGCCTGTCGCACTCGGCACGCTGCAGGGCCAGCACATCATGAACCCGCTGACCACCAGCGGCGCCGCCCTGCTCGGGGTGTTCCCCACGATCATCTTCTTCCTCATCTTCCAGCGGACGCTGACCCGCGGCGTCACCGTCGGCGCCGTCAAGTAACGCGCCGTCAGGCGGCGCGGCGACAAGCAACACGGAAAGGCAGAACCTTCGCATGAAGTTCACCGACGGCCGCTGGATGCTGCGTCCAGGTGTCCAGGCGTTCCACCCGGTCGAAGTGCTCGACGTGGAAACCGGACCTGGCACGCTCACGGTGCTGGCCACGGTCGTCCCGTTCAGGCACCGCGGTGACCTGCTCAAGGGGCCGATGATCACGCTCACGCTCAGCGCGCCCGCCCCAGACGTGATCGCGGTGAACATGACCCACCTGAGCGGCCAGGTGCGCCGCTCGCCGACGCTGGCGGTCGAGGAGGACACGACGGGTGCGGCGCGGTCCTACCGTGAGGGCGACTGGGCCGTGCTGGAATCCGGCGAACTGTCGGCCCGGGTGCGCACCGGGACCGGCTGGCGGTTGGAGTTCCGTGCGGGTGACCGGCTGCTGACCGCGAGCGAGGCCGGCGCCGCCGCGATCGTGACGACCGGGGACAGCACGCACTACCTGCGCGAGCAGCTCAGCCTCGGCATCGGCACCGCCGTGTACGGGCTCGGCGAGCGGTTCGGCCCGCTGGTCAAGAACGGGCAGGTCGTCGACATCTGGAACGCCGACGGGGGCACCGGCAGCGAGCAGGCGTACAAGAACATCCCGTTCTGCGTCACCAACGCCGGCTACGGCGTGTTCGTCAACGACCCCGGCCGGGTGTCCTTCGAGGTCGCGTCCGAGGCGGTCGACCGGCTGCAGTTCAGCGTGCCGGGACAGTCGCTGGAGTACATGGTCGTCTACGGCCCCGAGCCGAAGGACGTGCTGCGCAACTACACGGCGCTGACCGGGCGGCCGCCCGCGCTGCCCGCCTGGTCGTTCGGGCTCTGGCTGTCCACCTCCTTCACCACGTCATACGACGAGGCAACGGTCACCAGCTTCATCGACGGCATGGCCGAGCGCGGGCTGCCGCTTTCCGTCTTCCACTTCGACACCTTCTGGATGCGCGAGTTCCACTGGTGCGACTTCGAGTGGGACCCGCGGACGTTCCCGGACCCGGCGGGCATGCTG
>Ga0310811_10009007_pt1 | contig 12861 bp, 10 predicted proteins | sample YCmetagenome_FD_207642 | JGI IMG/M metagenome (GOLD analysis project Ga0310811, IMG submission 207642) | Soil microbial communities from experimental microcosm in Duke University, North Carolina, United States - YC | ecosystem: Engineered > Artificial ecosystem > Soil microcosm > Unclassified ...
CCTTGCAGCTGGCCCGCGACATCGATGCCGGCCAGATTTTCATCAACCAGTATTTCGCCGGCGGCGTCGAGACGCCCTTCGGCGGAACCAAGAACAGCGGCTTCGGTCGGGAGAAGGGCCTCGAAGCTTTGCGCAACTACATCCGGGTCAAGACCGTCACGGCGCGAATCTGAGAAGCGGCGCCGGTCTGGCTTCCATCCCATCGCCCAATTTGGAGAGAGACATGCATCGCCCCGTCACATTCGAACCTAACAAGCTGCGCCAGAAGATGGCGACCGATCGGCTGATGGTCGGCAGCGTCATCACCAGCATGGCGCCAGGGATGATGCATGCCGCGGGATTCGCCGGGCTGGATTTCATCCGCATCGACGCCGAGCATATGTTCGCCCGCGACGAGCGGATGGAATTCGTCCTCCAGACTGCTTTGACGGCGGGGGTCACGGCGATCGTCCGCGTCGACCGCGACGATGATTTCATGGCCCGTAAGATCCTGGAGCTGGGGGCGGGGGGCATCCTCTTCCCGCAGCTGGAATCCGTGGAGGAGGTCGTCCACGCCGTCCGCACCACGAAATTTCCGCCCAAGGGAATTCGCGGCTACAGCAGCCTCTGCTGGTCCGGCGGCTTCGGCGCCAAGACCGGCGCGGAATGGGTGAAATGGAGCGATTCCGAGCCGCTGGTCGGCATCATGATCGAAACCACCCTCACGGAATCCTGCCTGGAGGAGATGATCGCCGTCGAGGGCGTGGATTTCGTCCTCTTCGGTCCCTCGGACTATTCCATGTCGCTGGGGCTTGGCCGGACCATGAAGGATCATCCGCAGGTGCTGGGCGCCCTAAAGCGGACCATCGCGGTGGGCAAGAAGCTCGGCAAGCCCGTGATGATGGGGCTGGGGATCGGCAATGACGAGATCCGGGCCTATCACGAGATGGGCGTCAGGATGTTCGAGCTCGAGCATGACATCGGGATCGCGCGCAAGATCTGGTCGGAGAAGGTCGACTTCATCGAGAGCCTGCAGGGCTGAGCATCATGAGCGAGCCCGCGGATCTTCTCCTCTTCGGCAGCGGCGCCTTCGCCGCCCGCATCGCCTTCGACATTGCGGCGACCGCGACCGAGCCCGTCCGGGTCGCGATCGCGGGGCGCAATGCCGTCAGACGGGACTGGCTGCGGGTCGCGGCCAATGCCCGGGCCGCCAATTTCGGCCGGCCGGCGTTTTTCGTCGCCCATGACGTCGATCTCCTGCAGCCCGACGCGGCCGATGAGGTGATCGCGATCTACCAGCCGAAAGTCGTGGTTCAGGCCGCGACGACCCAGACCTCTTCCGTCATCAGCGGACAGAAGGACGCCTGGGGTCAGCTGGTGAGCGAGGGCGGTCTCGGCATCACCGCCGTGTTCAATGCGCTGTTCTCCGGCCGGGTCGCCGCTGCCGTGAAGAAGGCGGGGTCGAAGGCCCGCTTCGTCAATTGCGGATTTCCCGATGTGGTCAACTCGATCCTGGCTGCCCTGGATCTGCCGATCACCTGCGGCTTCGGCAATGTCGCGATCCTGGCGACCGCCTTTGCCGGCGAGCGGGGCATCCGTGCCCCCGGGCATCTCAAGGTGCTGGCCCATTATGAGACCATCGGGGCCTGGCGGCGGCCGGCGGCGGAGCGTCCGGGCATGCCCGCGGCCCGGGTCTGGATCGACGATGCCGAGGTCCCGGACATCTACGCCGCCTTCCGCGGCGTGAAGCTGACGCCGGAGCCGGTCATCGACATCTCCGGTGCCACCGGCGTGCCTCTGATTCTGGCGATGATCGCCGGCAACGATTGGCAAGGTCATGCGCCGGGACCGAACGGTCTGCCCGGGGGCTATCCCGTCGCGTTGCGCCGAGGTGTGCTGGACCTGGATCTGGCGGCCACGATCAGCCGCAAGGAGGCCATCGCCTGGAATGCCCGCTTCGAGGCCGAGGACGGGCTGGCTGTCGACGCGGCGGGCCGGGCACGCTACAGCGGCCGCCTCTATGAGAAGCTCCGCGCCGTGAGCCCTTCCTTGGCAGAAGGCTTCGATGTCCGCGACATCGAACCGGTGCATCGGGAGATGGAAGCCCTGCGGGCGAAGCTTCAGGCCCGTCCCGCCTCCTGAGACGAAGGCTGCTGGGCGGCCATCGATTCGTCGAAATCATAGCTGTGCCGGGCGCCGGCTTCCTGCGCCGCGGCGGCGAAGCGGCCGATGGAATAGAGAGCAATGGGCGTGGGCGTGCGCCCATCGGCGATAAGCTCGCTCAGCACCATCCCCACCGCCGGGGCCAGCTGAAAGCCGTTGCCGCAGAAGCCCGCGGCGTGGAAGAGGCCTTCCGTGGTGGCGCTGGGCGAGATCACGGGGAGCATATCCGCCAGATAGCCCTCGATCCCCGACCAGACCCGGATGACATGAGCGGTGGATAGCAAGGGCACGAGCTCGACCAGCCTCGCCATGGTGGCCAGGGTCTTCCGCGGCGGTACCGGGGACCGGTTGCTTTCGGCATCCGAGGGGCCGCGGGGATAGCCCGTCGCCAGAACGTTGCCGCGGCGGGTCTGGCGCAGGATCACGCTGCCGTCGACCGCCTGAAGATAGGGCTCGATGAAATAGGGCATGGGGGCGGTGACGAACTGGGGCGGCCCGCCCACCAGCAAGGGAATGGCTTCCCCGAAGCAGCGCGCCACCTCATTGGCCCAGGCGCCGGCGGCATTCACCAGAAAGCGGCTTTGCAGCGTCATATCCCCGTCGGTCGCCAGCTTGAACCCGCCGCCGGATTTCTCGATGCCCGTGACTTTGAGATTGTCCAGAATCTGCGCGCCCAGGCCCGCGGCCGCGCGGGCGACGGCGGGGCTCGCGATGCGCGGATTGGCGGTGGCATCGCGCGGCGAGAGCCCCGCGCCCAGTGCTTTCTCGGTCAGCCAGGGCCAGCGCCGGCGCAGCGCGCCGCGATCCAGCAGCTCGATCTTCAAGCCGTAGCCCGATGCCTCGCTTGCATGGGCGGCGACCGTATCGAGCTCTTCCGCCGTGAAGGCGATCCGGACATGGCCGGTGGCGCGGAATTCGCAGCGCTCGCCGGTCAGGGTCTCGACCTGCTCCCAGAGTTCATGGGCCCTGAGGGCCAAGGGGAATTGCGGGCCATAGCGGCCCTGGAGGCGCAGATTGCCGAAGTTGACGCCGCTGGACTGGGCACCGATCGCGCCCTTCTCGATGAGCGTGACACTGAGCCCGCGTTTGGCGAGGAACAGGGCGCTCCAGCAGCCGATCATGCCGCCACCGACGATCGTCACATCGCTGCTGAGCTTCGGCATGGGCCTAGCCATCGAAAACCGTCGAGGCGGGCAAGGGCTTCACCGGCGCCTGGGCTCGCATCCATCCCATCTCGCGATGGGGGCGATCCAGGACCGAAGCCGCGATCTCGCCCGCTGCCAGCGCGCAGAAGCGGCCCTGGCAGCGGCCCATGCCGCACCGCGTGAAGGCCTTCAGGCGATTGATCTCGCTCGGGCCGAATGGCGTCCGCAGCGCCTGGCGCAAAGCGCCGGCGCTGACCTCCTCGCAGCGGCAGACCAGGCTGTCGTCGGGGAGATCGCGCAGCCATTCATGCGGCCAGGCGAAGGCTTGCGCCAAGCCACGCTGGAACCGCCGAAGCCGCGCAAGCCTGCGGCGGAGCCTGCCGGGCAGGGCCGGCGGCGGCGACATGCCGATATCTCGGAGCAGCGCAAAGGCAGCCAGTTGGCCGCTGATCTCGGCCGCATCGGCACCGCCGACCGTGGCACCGTCGCCGGCGAGATAGATGCCCTCACCGCTGCGCCCATCGGAATCGCTGAGCGGAAACCATTGACGGAAATGCGGATCGTAGCCCAGACGGCAACCCGCCAACTCCGCCAGCTGCGTCTCCGGCCGCAAGCCGAAGCCCATGGCGATGGTGTCGCAAGCGATGCGCTGCTCGCCTTGTCGATCGCGGTAGACGAGGGCCCCGACCTCGCTCTCTCCTTCGACGCGTTGAAGCCGTACGCCATGGTGGACGGGGACACCGAGCCGGCGCAGGGCGGTCAGGTAATGGAGCCCGCGCCGCAAGGTGGTGGGGCTGGCAAGAAGATCGGGCAAAGCCCGGAGCTTGCGCGAAAAGGGCGTGGTATCGAGCACCGCCGCCACTTCCGCGCCCATCTGCCGATATTGCAAGGCGGCCAGATAGAGCAAGGGCGAGCTGCCGCAGAAGATCACCCGGCGTCCCAGGAGGCTGCCTTGCTCCTTGAGCAGGATCTGCGCCGCGCCCAAGGTGACGACTCCGGGCAAGGTCCAGCCCGCCATGGGAAGAACGCGATCGATGGCACCGGGCGCCAGGATCAGCGCGTCGAAGGGGTGGACCTCGGAGCGTCCATGGTGGCGTGCATGCACCTCCCGGTCGAAGATGCTCCAGACCAGCGATTCGGATCGATAGTCGATCTGCGAGCGGATCCCGGCAAAGGTCGCATGGATGCGGCGGAATTTGCCGGCTTCGGAACCGAGAAGGGCGTCGATCGAGAGCGCCGGATTGGCTGCGGGCTGCCGATAGGCTTGGCCGCCGGGGAGCCGCCCCTCATCGAGGAGGACGGGCCGAAGCCCGTGGCTGACGAGGATCGCGGCCGCCGATATGCCCGCAGGCCCTGCCCCGACGATGACCGCGCGTGCCATGGGTCGCAATCCGCCGCTTCGAAGTCTTGAGGCGACTATGAAGGGAGGCGATTGCCCGCCGAAATGAATTCTCCTCATTTCGCCGATGACCGCGCCCGTCCGCCGTAGGCGTTGACAGGGATGTATCACATAAAGGATATATCATCACAGTATGATAGATATCTCTCTACGATAGACCCGGAAAACCGTGAACGACCGCTCGGACCGCTGGCTGCCTTGGCTCTACTCCCTGCCGATGGTCGGCTTCGTCGCCTTGACCTTCGCCTATCCCATGCTCTGCCTGCTGAGCTACAGCCTCCAGCATGTCGGACGCTCGGCCTATCTGCCCAGCCGCTTCGTCGGCCTCGCCAATTTCCGCTACATCGCCGCGGATTCGCTGTTTCATGGGGCCATCGCCAATAATCTGCGCCTTTTCCTCTGCGTCCCCGTCCTGCTGGTGCTGAGCGTCCTGCTGTCCCAGATCCTCCATGACCGCCCGCGGGGCTGGAAGATCTACCGCTCGCTCCTCTTCATTCCCTACATCCTCTCGATCCCCGTGGTGGGTGTCGTCTTCGGTTATCTCTTTCAATATCAGGGGCAGCTCAATACCGGTCTGCGGGCGCTGGGTTTCGACGGCCTCGCCTTGGATTGGCTGGGCAATCCCGGCTTGGCCATGCCGACGATCATGTTCGTCATCATCTGGAAGGAGCTGGGTTTCGGAATCATCCTCTGCATGGCGCGGCTCAGCAGCGTCGGGGAGCATTATTTCGAAGCGGCACGCGTCGACGGCGCGAATTGGCTGCAGGTCATTCGCTTCGTCACCGTGCCCCAGCTGGCACCGACCTTGGCCTTCTATGCCATCGTCGAGCTGATCAACATGCTGTCCTGGGTGTTTGCCTATATCTATGTCATGACCCTCGGCGGGCCGCAGAACAGCACCGTCGTCACTGAGTTCTATATCTATCAGCAGGTCTTCCAGAACAGCCAGATCGGCGTCGGGGCCGCGGCCGGGGTCGTCCTGCTCGGCATCGTGACGGTGCTCTTGGTGACGCGGCAATGGCTCACCCGCAAGCTGGCTGTTTATGAAGGCGAGTAAGCGCACCACGGCATGGGTGGCGGGGGTTCTGCAGCATGGCACGCTGCTCGCCTTCACCGCCGTCGCCCTGCTGCCGCTGTATTTCATGCTGGTGAGCGCCTTCAAGACGCGCGACGAATTCCTCGGCAATCAATTCGGCTTGCCCCAGACCCCGGTCGTCTCGACGCTGCTGCAATCCATCGCCGGCGGCGATCTCTATCGCTGGGTCCTCAATTCCCTGCTCGTGACCGTCGCCTCGGTGCTGCTTTCCACCGCCGTCGCGGCCCTGGCCGCATTTCCCATCGGGCTGATGAAATGGCGGGCGGGACCCTATGTGCTGGGGCTGCTGATCGCGCTGATGGTCGTGCCCCCGATCGTGCTGGTCATCCCGTTGTTCCAGGTCGCGGCGGGGCTGCGCCAGCTCAATACCTATCAGACGGTCATCGTCATCTACACCGGCATGCTGCTGCCCTTCTCGACCTTCCTGCTCGCCAGCTTCTTCAAGACCATCTCGCCGGCCTTGATCGAGGCAGCGCGCATGGACGGCGCCGGAAGCTGGCGGATCTTCATGTCGATCGTCCTGCCCCTTTCCGGCCCGGCGCTGGCAACCGTGGTCACGGTCCAGGCGCTCTGGGTATGGAATGAGCTGCTGATCGCCATCGTCTTCCTGCAGGACGACAGCCTGCGCACCCTCATGATCGGTCTCACCGTCTTCAATTCCCGCTATCGGATCGACGTGCCGGTGGTCATGGCGGGGATGGTTTGGGCCACCTTGCCCATGCTCCTGCTTTATCTCGCCGGGCAGCGCTTCTTCATCCGCGGCTTGACTGCCGGCAGCGTGAAGGGATGACCGCCCCGCTTGCCTGCCGTCACCTTGTCGGTTCCTATGGGGTGATGATGAAACCGCGCGAAGACCCGGCGGCCATGCCTCCGGGCGATAGAAGTCCTTGAGCGCGCAACGCCCCAAGGACAGCGATCCCGCGCCGCGCGTCCAGTCCGTCGACCGGGCGATGCGGATCCTGTTCGCCGTGGCGCAGAGCAAGGATGGGCTGAAGGCAGCGGAGGTGGTCGCCGCGACGGGGCTGCCGCGCCAGGCCAGCTATCATTTGCTCCATACCCTCGTTGCCACGGGAATTCTCACCCGCTCGGGTCCGGGCAAATATGTGCTCGGCCTTCGCGTCGGCAGCCTGATCGAGGGCTTCAAGCGGCAGCTGGCGCCGCCGGAATATCTGGCGCCTGTCGTCCGCCGGATCGCCGAGGAGACCGGCGAGACGGCCTATGCTTCGGGCTGGTGGGATGGGGAGATCGTGACCCTAGTGACGGCGCGCGGCACCAATTCGGTGCAGGCCATGGAGGTCACCCACGGCACCTATTTCGATGCCCATGCCCGGGCCTCCGGCAAGCTGCTCCTGGCTTATTCCGATGAGCAGACGCGCACCGATTATCTCTCCAGCCACCGCCTGAATGCCCGGACCAAGAAGACGATCACGACCCTGGCGGGGCTCTATGAGGAGTTCGAGCGCATCCGAAGCCTCGGCTATGCGACGGACCTCGAGGAATTCGCCAACGGCCTCTGCTGCCTGACGGTGGGGCTGGGCGGCGGCCAACCCTACGCCTTGACCATGTCGGCCCCGACCGAGCGCTTCGAGCAGATGTTCGAGAGCTATCTCATCACCATGAAGACGGTGGCCGGTGAGCTGACGTAACACACCCCCTTGACGATCTTTATCACCCTGTGATGATATATCGCTATATGATAAAAACCGCCACAGGGCGGCAATTGGGGGTGCGGCGTGGAGGAATTGTTCGAGGTTCACGAGGAGATCTTCCGCCGCTGCGTCCTTTGGGGGCCGGAGCGGCAGGAACTCTTCACCGGGACTCAATTCGGCGAAGGGCCCGTCTATTTCGCCGATACCGACGTCTTCGTCTGGAGCGACATCCCGAACAACCGCCTGCTGCGCTATGTCGACGGCAAGGTCTCGGTGCTGCGCAGCCCGAGCAATCACACCAACGGCAACACCCGCGACCGGCAGGGCCGGCTGCTGAGCTGCGAGCATAGCGGCCGCCGGGTCTCCCGCACCGAGCAGGACGGCTCCATCACCGTCATCGCCGATTCCTACCAGGGCCGGAAGCTGAACTCGCCCAACGATATCGTCGTGAAATCCGACAACACGATCTGGTTCACCGATCCGAGCTACGGAATCCTGAACGACTGGGAAGGCATCAAGGCGCCGCAGGAGCAGAGCGGATGCAACGTCTACCGGGTCGATCCCGCCTCCGGTTCGATCACGGTGGTGGCCGATGATTGCGAGATGCCCAACGGCCTCGCCTTCAGCCCGGACGAGAAGATTCTCTATGTCTCGGACACCGGCTTCACCGAGCGCCCGGACGGCCCCCATCACATCCGCGCCTATGACGTGGTGAACGGCAGCAAGCTCAGCGGCAGCCGCATCTTTGCCGAGATCAATCCCGGATGCTCCGACGGCTTCCGCCTGGATACGGAAGGATTCATCTGGACCAGCGCGGGCGATGGCGTGCATTGCCTCTCGCCGGGCGGCGCTTTGCTGGGCCGCATCAGGATTCCGGAGTCCATCACCAATCTCACCTTCGGCGGCCCCCGCAAGAACCGCCTGTTCATGACAGGCGCCAAATCCCTCTGGGCCATCTACGTCAACCGCCAGGGCTGTCAGACCCCGTAAGCGGCGGCGGCCGATCGCTTTCGACCACGAACAAACAGGAGGCCTCCCTCATGCGTTTATCGAATTGCCTGACCCGTCTCGGACTGGCAGCCGGCTTGTTCTGCGCGGCAGCGAGCGGGGCGAGCGCTGCCGGTCTCGGCAGCGACTACGACCCGGCCGCCGCCGGCAAGGCGACGCTCACCATCTGGTGGCTCGGCAACCAGGAGGTCCCCGGCATCGAGGATTGGATGAAGGAGACGATCGCGGCTTATGAGAAGTTGCACCCCGACATCACCGTCAAAGCGGTCCTCCAATCCACCGACACCTATACGACCACCCAGGCCACCGCCTGCAAGGGCGGCACCGGCCCCGACCTCTGGTACAACTGGGCCGGCATCTGGTCGCTCGAGCAGGTCTGGGGCGGCTGCACCGTTCCCAATGAAGAGGTGCTGAGCGAGGCCGATCTCAAGGCCGTGCCGACCATCGAGGCGACCCGCTGGTCCGGCAAGACTTGGCTCTACCCGATGGATGCCCGCATCTATCCGGTGATTTTCAACAAGGCGCTGTTCACCAAGGCCGGGCTCGATACATCCCATCCGCCGGCAACCTGGCCGGAGTTCATCGCGACCGCCGGCAAGCTGAAGGCCGCCGGCATCGACCCGCTGGTCGTCGGGCTCAAGGACGGCTTCGGCGGCGAGATGCTGGCCTCGGCCTTGCAGGCGCAGGTCTATACCGTGCCGGAGCTGCTGCAGATGGTGATCGACGGCGATTTCAATTCCGCCAAATGGAAGTCGTGGATCGCCAAGGCCGTCGAGCTGAAGCCCTATTTCAACAACGACACCAATTCGATCAATTTCGGCGACGGGCTGGCGCGTTTCCAGCAGGGCAAGGCGGCCATGGTCTTCGCCGCGCCGGGCTTCCAGCAGATGATCCTGGAGATGGTGAAGGCCGGCATGGATGTCGGCGTCATGAAGGTCCCGGTCTTCGGTACGGATCCCGATGCCAATCTTCTCTATGAGGATACGCCCGGCTTCCAGGTCACCAAATTCTCCGAGCATAAGGAGCTGGCAGGGAGTTTCCTCGCCTTCCTCCACAGCACCGAGCGGATGAAGGCTCTCTATGCCGAGACGGGCGATCTGCCCAACGACAGCCGCTGGGACACCGCCCAGGCCGACAACCGGCCGACCGACAAGCTTCTGCTCGAATGGATGAAGCCGCGGGTCAGCTACTATCGCGCCAATTTCTATCCGACCGATCTCGATGTAAACGGCAATTTCGTCGTCTTCCAGGGCATTCTGGGCGGCGACATGACGGTGGATCAGGCCGCGGCCACCTATAGCGACGTGATCACCAAATGGCGCAGCCTGCATGGCGACGAGCTCGAGAACTACAAATCCTGGCTCGAGTCCTACGGCAAGTAAGCAAGCATCTGCCTCCCACGACGGCTCTCCGTCCCGGCGAATGCCGGGGCGGAGAGCCGTGCCAGCGATAGAGAATATTCATATGACGGCGGCCAAGACCCCGAAGCCCATCAAGCCGGAGGATGCGGGCTTTGCCCTCGCAGCCTATCGCCAGATGCTGTTCCTGCGCCGCTTCGAGCAGCGCTGCCTCGACCTCAGCACCGCGACCCCGCCGGTGATCGCCGGCTCCCTCCATCTCTGCGCCGGTCAGGAGGCGATACCGGCCGGCGCGATGGCGGCGCTGCAGCCGCAGGATAACGTCGTCGCCACCTATCGCGGCCATGGCTGGGCCTTGGCGGGGCGGCTGGGCGCCGAGGAGGTGATGGCGGAGATCTGTCATCGCGCGACGGGCGTCAATGGCGGGCGGGCAGGCTCCGCCCTCATCACCGCCCCTTGGGCCGGATTCATCGGCGAGAACTCCATCGTCGGCGCCGGGGGGCCCATCGCCTGCGGCGTCGCGCTGGCCGCCCGGCGGCGGGAGACGGGCGGCGTGGTTCTCGTCTCCTTCGGCGACGGTGCCACCAGCCAGGGCGCCCTGCATGAGAGCCTGGTCTTTGCCGCGGCCTATGATCTTCCCGTGATCTTCCTCTGCGAGAACAATGGCTGGTCCGAACTGACCGCCAGCGCGGCGATCATCAAGGTCGACCGGCTGGCCAAGCGTGCGGGCGGCTATGGCATGGCGGGCGTTACCATCGACGGCAGCGACCCCCTGGCCGTGCGCGACACGATCGCCCAGGCCGCCGAGCGGGCGCGCAGCGGCGGCGGTCCCAGCTTCGTGGAATGCCGTGTGGCCCGGCTCTGGGGGCATTACAACCGGGATATCGAGCATTACCGGCCGAAGGAGGACAAGGCAGCCGCGGCGAGTGTGGATCCGATCCTGCTCCTGGGCCAGCGCCTGCAGCAGTCCGGCATCGCCGAGGAGGTGGCTCTCCTCGACTGCCAAGCAGACGTGGAACGGGAAGTCGCCGCGCTCGAAGCAAGGGTTCTCGCATCGGCGACGCCGGATCCCGCTTCGGCCCGGCTTCACGTTGTCGGCGCGAGGATGGATATGCCGCAGCGGACCGCGTCACCCTCGCGGGCTACGGAGACTACCTATATCGCTGCCGTCAACGAGGCCCTGCGGCGCATCCTGGCCAAGGATGAGCGGAGCCTTCTCTATGGCGAGGATGTGGGGAAGGCCGGCGGGATCTTCGGCGCCTCGCGAAACCTGCAGCGCGAATTCGGCGAGGCCCGCGTCTTCGACACGCCTATCGCCGAGGCGGCCATCCTGGGTTCGGCTGTTGGCGCGGCACTTTCGGGACTTCGGCCGGTCGTCGAGATCATGTGGGCCGATTTTCTGCTGGTCGCCCTGGACCAGATCATCAACCAGGCGGCCAATATCCGCTACGTCACCCAGGGGCGCGCCAGCCTGCCGATGGTGATCCGCACCCAGCAGGGAACCACCCCCGGATCCTGCGCCCAGCATTCGCAATCCCTGGAGGCGCTGCTCTTCCATATCCCCGGCATTCGTCTCGGCCTGCCGGCCACGCCGCAGGATGCCTATGACATGCTCCGTGTCGCCGCGGCCTCGGAAGATCCTGTCGTCCTGATCGAAGGGCGGGGACTCTATCAGCGCCGGGCGGAGGTCGATTTCGACAGGGTGCCGGAGCCGATGGGGACGGCCCGGCTCGCGCGCGCCGGCAGCGATCTGGCGATAATCACCTGGGGCACTGCCGTGCCGGAGGCGATGGAGGCCGCCGATCAGGCCGCCGCCGCCGGAATCGATGCCGCGGTGCTCGATCTGCGCTGGCTCTCGCCGCTGGACGACGCTGCCATCGCGTCCGTCGTCGCGCGATGCGGCGGGCGGGTGCTCATCGTGCATGAGGCCAACCGGACCGGCGGGGTCGGGGCCGAGATCGCGGCCCGGATCGTTGAAGCCGATAGAAAAGCCGTGGTGCAGCGGCTGGGGGCGCCGGATATCCGCATGCCCGCCTCGCCGGTTCTGCAGGCCGCCCTTTTGCCCAAAGCCGGCGCTATCCTCTCGGCCATGCGGGCGCTGCTGGAGAGCTGCCGGACGCCGGCCTAAGATAAGGAAAGGAGACAGCAGCCATGCCTACAGCCGCAGAGACCAGCCGGCGTGCCTTGATCACCGGGGGCGGTGCGGGGATCGGTGCCGTCACCGCCCGGCTTCTCGTCGACAGAGGCTGGCGGGTCGCCTTGCTCGACCGCGACGGGGCGGCCGCCGAAGCGACGGCGAAGGGCCTCGGCAAGGACAAGGCGCTGGGCATCCAGGGCGACGTGACGCATTCCGCCGCCATCGAGGCTGCGCTGGCGGCGATGACGAGCGCCTGGGGCGGCATCGACGATCTCGTCAACAATGCCGGCATCTGGGATCACGCGCCCTTGCTGGATCTGACCCTGGCGCAGTGGCGTCACGTCCTCGACGTCAATCTCCTGGCCCCCATCGAGATGTCCAATGCCGCGGTCCGCCGCATGGCGCCCGGCAGCGCCATCGTGAATGTCTCCTCGGTGCTGGGCCAGGTCTCGGCGCCGACGCGGGGGCCCTATTGCGTCTCGAAAAGCGCCCTGATCAGCCTGACCAAGATGCAGGCCATCGAATGGGCCGAGCGCGGCATCCGCGTCAACGCCATCGCCCCCGGCTATATCGCCAATGAGACGACCCAGGCGCTCGCGGCCACCGGCAGCTTCGACATGACGGCGATCAACCGCCGGACGCCCATGGGCCGCTTCGGGACGGAGCAGGAGGTGGCGGAAGGCATCGGCTTTCTGCTGGCGCCGGGGCAGGCAGGCTATGTCACCGGCCATACGCTGGAAGTGAATGGCGGCTGGACGGCCTATGGCTTCGTGTGAGTCGCCGCCCGACCAACTCCCTTAAAGGAGGAGAAGCTTGTTCGATTTTTCCCAGCGCGTCCTGCTGCTGACCGGTGCCAATGGCGGCATCGGCCGGGGGATCGCACGGCTCTTCGCCGAGGCGGGGGCCAAGATCGTGATGGCCGATATC
>Ga0310811_10009008_pt1 | contig 12860 bp, 14 predicted proteins | sample YCmetagenome_FD_207642 | JGI IMG/M metagenome (GOLD analysis project Ga0310811, IMG submission 207642) | Soil microbial communities from experimental microcosm in Duke University, North Carolina, United States - YC | ecosystem: Engineered > Artificial ecosystem > Soil microcosm > Unclassified ...
GCCTGCCAAAGATGTGCTATGCGCAGAATTGTTTGCGTCTAATTGTGTTCATTTGTGCAAAGAAAGCAAGGTCATCGGCACGCCTAGTGATCAAAAGGGTCCTGGGATGCCCGGAGGGCCGTTGTATACTAAAGTGCTGCAACGACTCGTCTGCTAGAATATCCAATTCAGGATGTAGACATGTACGCACGTTACTAGTGGGTCATCACAGCTAGAATTGCTAGTTTGAGGAGACACATTAACACCAAAGGGACGGATGCGAGTGCAGAAGGATGAATGTATTTGCCAAACTTGAGAATTAGATTGTGATATTACATACGCGCTCCTTTGGAGACCTTGCCTTTCCAGCTCCGTCTTGGGTCTGACGTTGCACGCATGGTCTCCCACTTCGACAAGCTTGATCCGAAGTATCAAGTCGAAGAAGGCTGGGAAACCTCTAAATCGAATACAAGTGTTCGGGTAAAACTGGGAAAGCGGAAATTCCTCCGTCGTGACACTAGCAGTAATGAGTTTAGTACGCGGGAGGTGGGGATTCGGCTGCATCCGATTGTACACGTAGATTTCACCGATAGACTGAATGAAAAAGGGTTACGGTAAGACTCAGTTTTGATAGGGAAGGGACTATACACGTAAACGGTGACCATTCGGAGACTTCGGACAGGTTGCATGGAAACCTGCTGGATTGATTGCTCGACATGAAAAACAAGATATCATTGCTACTGTCCAGGATGGATGGCGTTCGCGACACTAGTAAAATTTGATATCAATGACAGGTCTCGGGCACTATCAGCCGGATCGCTGGACTTCACAAAATTAAAATTGGATGTAATGGGATACGTGTTGGATGCGCAGAATTGCAGGGGGTATTATACTGCCCGGGGAGTATACGATAGTGATAAGCATTCTTGTTGCAACCTCGAACGGGGTTCATGTCCTAGGCGTCTATGGAAACGCAAGGCAACAGGGTGGGGCAGCATAGAAACACACAATATATGCGCCTCTGCAAGACACCCACAATCCCTCCAAAGTCCACTTCGTCCATGTTCCACACCATCGACACCCAGTACGATGTCGAAGCTCATTCCAAGCAAGTTTATGAGAGCGGCAGTTTTTCCTAACAGACGTATAGCGACAGGCCAGTATGACAACATTGACAGGACGCTACGGCTATAGGACTTGAAGACATGTATTGTGTTGAAAAAGATGGAGGGGCAGCAGTGAGATGCGGGCATTGGCGGTGTGACGATGGGTGACGTTTTGTCCCTGGGATTTAAGACAGGCGTTATGTTGAAGAAGATAGAAGGGTATAGTAGTATGGTTTTGGTATTGGCGGTATCATGGGATGGCATAAACTTGTGACCAGCCCATCCATGAGGTGAGCCGTCGATAGACTAGGCAACTCATGGCAAGCGGTGATCTGATAGGAGAGGTCATCATCTGGCGCGGAGAAACCGGAAAACCACTCACCTAACCCAACTTGGGCGTACCTATTTTGACGTGGTCGCCGCCGTCGTGACGCGGTGTGACGCGGCATTGACGAAGCCACCGACGCGTTAATATTAAATACCAGCGTTCCTATGTTCTACATTCGACTCCCATATCAAGTTGTACGGGTTCGTGACATTCCTTTGTCAATTTTATTCACCATAGGGACACATACTACTAGCTGCATCAACTGATGACCATTTTCTTCGCACTGACGGCCACTGACGCGCCAGTACTCTACATCGAGATTCGAGAACCCATACTACTGGCTACTCCAGCCAATAACTAGTTTTTTTCCCTCCCTTTCTGGACCCTTTTCACGAAGAGTAACATTTCACGGGCACAGTTTCTTCGGCCGGTCGTGGGGGAGCTACAACGTCGGACAACTCGTCTGCAGACGTAGCATCCGAGTTGTTGCTGAATAAGGGGCCACGCTGTCAATCACACCAGTTAGAGATTTGTTGAACAGAATAATAGGTAATCTTTTCCTTACTTTAAGTTCAGTGTCGCTGTAATCTCTTTCCATAACCCATTCGTTAGGAATGTTGAGAGACACACTCCACCGCCTGCGATGTTGACCAGCATCCAAACTCCACTGCTGGTTGCCTGCAGGTCCTGCTTCCTCAGAATCTCCAAACATCCTTGCTTCTAGTGTGGTCAGGCACTCGAGGTCTACGTCAGCCACGAAGCTGTCGGCAGGATAACTTATCATGAGATCAACCCGAGCCATCTTCAACAGCTCGCTGTTGTTCCATTCCTTGTTCTGAGCTTGGACGCGTTGGAGGGATGGAGTATTTGCAGGAGTCGTCGTTACAACATCAATGTTTAGCCATAGTGTAAGAGAGGCAAGCAAAGAGAGATGGAAGCATCACTCACCTAAAGCATGTGACGGCTGAGTGGTCTGCACAGAGGCCGGTAGATAGGCAAATATATATTACCTGTTCTACTTGTCGAATTTGAGTTCGCAAAGAGCATTAGTGGAACGGTGCATCCGAGCGGTCATAGCAAGAAATGAGGTTCCCAACACCAAGCAGTTGACCTGGATGATTTGAATGCCCTCTCTCGTCGGGATAGCATTCACAAAAGGCATAGTATATATAGATTTCCGAATACCTGATACCAATTCTTCTCTAGACCATAGGAGTTGAGGCTGGAGAAGTGATTTTTTCGAGCATCCCACTATCCGTAGAATGCTTAGTGAATTATTTTAAGTTACTGCCCATGGACAACTACAGTGTACGACATCTAATTCTGTCAGGACGGAGACATTGTTAGAAAGTAATTTGTTATGACAGGCTGAAGATGTTACACTGACATTTAAAAGTGCTGACGCTCAGGGTGGCGTTTGACGCGGCATGTGCAGCATGTGATGTGGCACTGACGAGGTCTGACGCGACATGTACGGCCTCGGTGTGACGCGGCCATGACGCGGCACAAATTGCTTTGACGTGCCTGAGAGCCTGTGACGCGACATTGGTAAGTGTGCAGGTTTATACTAGTACAAAAGCTGCGAAAGATTTTGGGAGAATTTGCCGTGGTATGAGTGGTGCTTGACCTAGCCTGACTGAAGCTTGACATGATGTGGTTGGAGCTTGACATGGTAGCACAGGGTACAGAGGCTGCATCAGACTCGACAAGGTGAAGTCGAGGCTTGGCATAGGGAGACAACACTTTACACTGCTGTCTGAAAATAAACATTAGATCAACGGTTAGAGGCAATGCAATACAAATACGAGATTTGCACAACATTCCCAAGTAATACGAACACAAAGGACAAGCACTGTAAATTGGTGAGAGGTTTGAATGCAGCACCCTAGGACTTGTACGCGGATAGATATTCATATGTTGATGATTCAAAGCATTTCGAGCGACATAAATTGGTGTTCGAGCATGATCTCTACCCTAGAATTTGTGACGGTGCCGCGTCACAGGCGCGTCACGACCGCGCGGCAGGAATGATTTCACGTGGCCCACTCAACTTCAGTCACTTTCGAACATCCTCACTGGACTTTTCTCTGGTTGCCATTATTTACTGATAAAATGGTGATGCAGCGGTGCACTAACCTAACCTGGGGAGCGTAGTCAACTGCCAGCTTCGTACTCAAGAGTCGACATACGCCACTAGTACTAACGGTGCCACACCCCGCCATGGCACAGGTTTGTCCTAACTTTATATCGAATTTGAAAATGGACTTCTTCATTCCCCCTCATCTGATACTACTTAGTGTAGAGCTCAGCGGTCTAGCCTAGCTCAATCTGACAGCTACTAGTACTTGAATAGGCTGTGGCCCACTGACGCTCAGGTACACCCCCTAGCGCCGTGACATGGTGGTGTGGATACTTCAATAATGTTGCAAGACCAAATACCATTGCAAGTAATAGTTTATGGCCCCGAACCGATAACTTTCAGTAGCTACGCAGCGTTGCAAGTACAGGAACTCATACTGTCACTGCATGCGTACGATATGGTACTACTGGATCGAGTTTAGTGCGCCGTCGGCTTGAAATATAGTGCGATGAAAGGGACATCTGCATGCAGCCATATACGGGGTCCTTCCAATACAAAATGTCGGTTTGATATAAATCGGGTTTGGGCACGCTGATCCGTGAGTGGTTATTGATTACGTAATGACTCCCAGGAACATCAAATGGCTTGGCTATGTGAAGTCCCACTCGACCATCCAGGTGGTTGCCCTTTCCTGACCGCCACATCAATTTAAGCCAGTGCTCGCTAGTGAGTCTTGGTCAACTACTGCCATGTTTGAGCTAACGCCTTCAAGCCGCGGAAAACTTTATTAGAGGCATTTCGAGTCAAACTTGATCGTCCGGACTGCCGCTTCATTTGATATGCGGCATGTACTTTGGACCGGTCGCGCTGAAAGTGCGGGCGACAAACCATCAGTGGTTCAGATTCAATATTATAATGTTCATTCAATTGATCCTATGAGGCATATCATCGCGTGAACTTTCCAGGTTCTGCAACTATCCGATCACGGTGCGTCACTTGTTGTCAAGCTTCGGACCCGATTCAGAGCCACCAACCTGACCTACATGGAAGACTGGACACACGATATATTTTTCACAATGTGCACTGCTTGTCTTTTCGTACATCCGGAGTGGCTTTAGCAACCCAAATGCCACCGTGACCACCACAGGCTTGTTCCTCGATCCAAATATAAGAAGGCAGCATATAATTTGTCTATTCCATTACCTTCGAATTGATCTCCCCGTCTGCTGCCAGGGTTCAGTAGCATAATTTATATCACCCTGCTCATAATGTTTCTCCATACTATCCTCGCTGGTTGTCTTCTTGCCTCGTCACATGCAGCGTCTGTATCTTCAAGATCTAACTCTGAACTCTTGCAGCATTCGCCGCCTAGCGCGCCCCCGTGCGTCATCGGACCTGTCGCTGAACTTCCGATCGTTAATAGAGTGATTGCGCCTGACGGCTTTGAGCGGTCGTGAGTTAATGTTTACATGTCCTCCAGTATCTCTTTATTTTCCTCCCCTATAGGGCTACACTCGCAGGAGGGATTTTTCCTGGCCCTCTCATCAAGGCGCAGAAGGTTCGTGCGAGCATTTTATACACGTTTAATGCTGAATATTTCGAAGCATGACAACTTTAGCATCAATGTTGTGAATCAATTACAGGACAAGAGCATGGCCTTATCGACGAGTGTAGTATGTGCTTTACTCATTCTACCACTGTAAGGTCTCTGATGCCCTTCAAAGCACTGGCATGGCATTTTCCAAAAGAAGACGAATTGGGCAGATGGTACCTCGTTTGTTAGTCAATGTCCGATCCCTCCAAATCGCTCTTTCCTCCACCAATTTAGCGCACCCAATCAAACGGGAACTTATTGGTTTGTGCTCCTCATTTTCTAAGGAGGAACGCTAAGGCCATGTCATACGGCAGGTATCACTCGCATTTCTCCACCCAGTATTGTGAGTGCCTTTGGTTACCTTCGCGACCTTTACTACACAGCTTCATGTCCAGGTGATGGTCTTAGAGGACCACTTGTCATATATGACCCTGATGATCCACACAAAGACTTGTATGACGTAGATGACGGTTTGTGTTCTTGCTTTCATGTTTAGGCTGATCATTGACCAGTGTTGGCACAGAGAGCACAGTGCTGACGCTTTCCGACTGGTACGAGTTGACTTGTCAATCTTTTGCACCACAAATTTTACAAGTTTCTTCAGGTACCACGATCCTACGACTGTGTTAAATCCAATCCTCGGCCCTGTCACCGACAACTCCACCCTCATCAATGGTCTGGGGCGCTACCCCGGTGGACCCATGTCGCCTCTTTCTGTCATTAATGTCGAGCAGGGCAAGCGTTACCGGTTCCGCATCCTTGGTCTTTCTTGTGACCCATCATATAACTTCACTATTGATGGCCATATCATGACCATTATCGAGGTTGATGGCGTCGAAACTGTCCCTGAGACTGTGGATGTACTTCCGGTGTATGCTGGCCAGCGCTACTCTGTTGTCGTCCATGCGAATCAGTCTGTGGCTAATTACTGGATTCGTGCACTACCCAACCTTGGAAACCAATCGTTTGTAGACGGCTTGAACCAAGCCATCCTTAGGTACAAGGGTGCACCTGAAGAAGATCCCACGAGCACTGCTGGAGCCTGGGTCTTGCCATTCAACGAAGCAAATCTTGCACCTTTGATGAACATTCCGGTCCCCGGCGTCCCTGAGATTGGTAAGGCAGACATCAGCATCAATTTAGTTGCCGGCAACGTGAATGGCCTCTTCACGATCAACAACTTTTCGTACCATAACCCTCCGACACCAGTTCTGTTACAAATGCTCAGCGGGGCTCAACATCCTTCGGATTTGCTGCCGACCGGAAGCGTATACGAACTTCCACCGAATAAGGTAGTGGAAATTGCCCTTCCCAACACAGGTGCGGCTCCTGGCGGTCCAGTAAGCACATCCTGGAACTTTCCACTCCTGTTACTTATCGTCATTTTAGCATCCTATGCACCTTCATGGAGTGCGTCGCGATTCCGTTTTCTGTGTCATTCCCCGTCCTAATGCAGCTGACAGCACAAATTTGCTGTCGTTAGAGTTGCAGGCAACAGCACACCAAACTTCGTTAACCCAATCTGGAGAGACACCGTAAGTATGGGATCAGCAGGGGATAACGTTACTTTCCGTTTCGTCACGGACAACGCTGGACCTTGGTTCTTCCATTGGTAAGCATTTGTTCTCGTTTTATTCCATGATACGCCTCTCATGACGTGTTTGCCAGCCATATTGACTTCCATTTGCACAAGTGTGTATGCAGGATTAATATTTGAGCCGCGCTGACTTCTCTCTAGCGGCTTTGCAGCAGTCATGGCCGAAGCTCGGAGTCAACTTCCCATTGTCAGCGAGAGTATTCCAGGTATAGGTGTTGTACTAGTTAACTCAAACAAACTAACTGAACTTTTCAGCAACTTGGGCCGCCCTGTGTCCTACGGACGACCCGTATACTGAATCTCACCTGGGCACTTTCAATACGAGCGTATCCACGTGATCGTACGCTACATCGAGCGCCTTAACTCTTCTCTGACCGCTTCTGCGCGGTATATCCCTCTTTAAATCTCTACCCCTGATCTTCAAAATTTTGCATATACGCATCTCTCCTCAACGTCATAATGATTTGTTGTCGAGCATTTTATATAATTTCTTTTGATTTAATAACTTATCTATAGATTATGGGTGGATGCAATACATGTAATCCGGCTGTATAGTACAGCTGTCTCTATTGAGTGTTTAGACCAGTGTCGACTCTATAACAGTGCACTCACGAGATACTACTAGTATGACATCACCATAGTTCGAACAACGAGTCTAAGGTTGCCATGAAAGCTGGCTTTGCTACTGGCAACCACTGACAACCATGCAACCCTGGTACTAAGCAGTGGCTCATTATTCTGATCAGCAAAAACGAGATATGCAACTAGTGTTCTGGAACCTACATAGCCCTCATAAGCCTGTCACAACCCCCTCAATGGCATTATAAACCACTACAGTGTATGAAGCAGTGGAACACTGCCTCTGTGGGGAGCTCTATAGTACAAAGTTTTATGTTCAATGAGAATTTTGCAAGTGAAAACAGGCTTTTTTTCTTTCTTTTGAAGATTCCCCAACATTGTAGCTGAGAATTCTATGCAAAATACAATCCCAACGGCCAAACCCACTGCTACCGTAGCGGGAACAAGGCAACATCTTGAGATATTCTTTAGCAAAAATGCAAAGTCGATCCTGGCCAGGTATAACTAGTAGGGTCGGTCTTTTAAATATGAATCTGATTATTATCGATGATACTCATCGATGAACCCCCTCTGCCCCGAATAGCCGCGGTATTTCATTTAAGTAATAGCTGTGACATTCGACTGTCACAAAGTGCATGCTAAACAGGCTGCGCCTTTGTACCACATCGGCCACAGCTTTACCGACGACGTACGCTAGCAGCCTTGACAGTAATAGCTTCATTGCCAAGCATAGTACTAGTATGAGTCTCCTCTGGTGTTGGGATAATCTCCATTAACCATCGTTTCAGCTGTCAGAATCCCCCCACATCATGAATCCACTGGCATTCGAACGTGCACCTGGTCCATCGCGGCGTAACAACGGCTATCGTCGGCCAAATCCTACGTCGGGAGATGCGCCATCTAGCTCAAGGACCGGTCAACGACGCAAGAAATCACGCTCCCCTGACCCATGGAATCATCAGCTCCAATTTTCCGCGCAAAGATCTGAACCAGCTCAACCCGAGGGAGGAAAGAAAAAGAAATCGACAATTCCCCTGCCTTTCGGAAACACGCCATTTCTTGCACCACTTGAAGATGATGCCAATTTTGAGAGAGGTCGCAAGCACAAGTCCAAATCACGCCAGCATGGTCGCCAAACAGTGGAACACCCTGCCACCGCATCGGCTCTTGCTGTAGAGAACAAGCCCAAGAACGATAGGTCCAAGTCGAGAGACTCGACCTACAGACAGATTTCGAAAGCCTCGACATCCGACTCTGAGGGTGTCCAGGCGCTCGTGGACCTACACCTCGAATGCCAGGGTCCGTTCTCAGCCGCTGAATTTGCTAAGCTTAAGCGAGAAATTGAAACGTGGAAGAAAGTGAGTAAATGCACGTAACGACCTTCACCGTCTGACCAAGGACATAGGCAGCTCATGACAATAAGAAGACAATCAAGAAACAGAATAAGGTTCGTGTATGCGCTTTCCTTTGGCATATTCGTTTACAACGTGATACATAGATAATTGAAGAGCTTCGCCAGAAAGCGAGTGCCAATGAGAAGGTCAGTGTGGCCACCACCTGTTAATCCATAAACTTATTCAGGAGAACGTTCATGCAGAAATTGAAAGAGACGGAAAGTCAAGTGAGCAAGGCACAAAACAAGGTGAAGAAGTCTGAAGATGTGAGTCTTTGTGGAATCGACGCACACGAGGTCCTTAAACTTTTACTCAGGCCATCAATACTATCGAAACGAATGTTCAATGCCAAATTTGCATGGAGCTGTTACTCAAACCATATGCGTGAGTCTGCATTTCCTCGTATCAAGGAATCACTCATAATTCCCTTAGATTGTCACCTTGTGGTCACGTCCTTTGTGTTTCATGTCTGCAGGAGTGGTTCAAGAAAGCACCCCCCGGCGACGACGAAATGTACGACGACGACGATCCTGATTATCTACTTTTCCGAAAGAAGACCTGTCCATGCTGTCGTGGTAACATCCGTAATCGGCCCATCCCCGTTTTCATCGTCAAATCCGTTGCATCCGCATTGTTAAAGGTTCGAGGAACGTCCCCCAACACTTCGTTACCCATTGCTGGATCCCCTCCCGCTGACGCGGATCCATGGGAAGGTTTATTCCCACCGGATGACGAAATAGAGGACTATGGGAGCGAAGATGATGACGACGACGACGATGACGAAGACGACGATTGGCTCGATGAAGATGTCTTTAGTTACGGCTCGGGCAGTGATGAAGACATATATGGTGGCGACTACGTCTTGCCTCAGTGGGAGCCACCAGCAACCTTTATCGATGAGGAGGACTATCTATTCGACGGTTTGGGCCATAATGACCTCAATGTCCTTCGGCGTGGTGCTACGCTTGCTATGCTCCAGGAATGCGACATGTACTATGTGCATGATGAAGGACTCGTCGCACACGACGAACTCAACAATCGCATCTTCCTCGGTTGGAATATTTCCCTCAGCGCAGATGATGAAGATGGTTCAAGGTACATTGAATGGGTCACTCAGGACATGGTTGGGCGCCCTGAACGCTGGAGGATGGTGTATCTTGACAATGGGAAGTATGAGGCACATCGTCTCGTTCCAAAGGATGATGTGTGTGACTACAGCGACAGCGACTCTGAACACTACATAGGAGAGTCTGAAGTTGACTTCTAACGCCGTTTACAGACGTTACCCTTTGAGTGAGCTATCAGCAACCATTTTGTCTTTGTACATAGATTCTTGTCCCTGTAGATGTCCTGACTGGCTTGCGGATGGTTTCAACCATTAATCGTATATACTATACCTGTGCAATTCCTTACAATATTGTACACTAGATTTCTCAGACAAGTCATGTTCTGTCTCTGACCACCGTGTCACTGGGACCGCAGGGGCCCAAGCAACGCGTACAACCATCCATTCCACAACGACTCGGACGTCTTCCAAGGCACGAGAGTGCGAACTAGCCACCTAGGTAGGCTACCTATCAATTATCGACATTACGATGTATTCGCGGGTAAGTGAAGTAGATCTGCCAACTCAAAGTTGAACGGACCCATAGTGCTACGGCCGCTATACTAATAATACTAACTTACACCATGACGGCGTAGCCTGCCAAGGCACAGATGCTCTTCGACACTGGCAAATCAAAGCGGCCCCACTGAAGGTAGGTCCTCATTACATGCGACTAGTTTATCTGTTAACGTATATGCATCATTTTAAAAGAAATGTACCCCTTTTGACGTCCGACAGGCACTTGATGCTGAAGTACGGTGCCCGTCAGGCCCACTCTGCTGTACAAGTTCCTCGAGTCTCCGAGTCTGTGGTCACAAGTGGTACTCACGATGACAGATAATTACTTGCTTCGATTGCTTGTTTCAACGAGAACCTTCAAGTTGAAGGGACGAGGGAATACAATGTCCCGATGTGTTCTCCGATCAGGCAGGGTTTATTTCTTGAAATTATGCTTGAGCACTTGCCAAGTTGCCACTGACCCTTTTAGTGTTATCGTATTGAGAACTTCTTGAATATGTTCAATAATTCTTCCACCTGGCATCATGTTTGTCAATATCGCTGAGTATGTCAAAACTGCTACTGTCGTCCACCAACTCACTATGATCCTAGTGGGCGCCATTTGCGTAGTCTTCGAGCTGAAGTTTTCTCCCAGACCTGCAACTGATGATGCCAGAAACACTAGGATTTCTTGTTCCATTGCTATGGCTGTTCATCTACAGTACTCGCCCAATTTGGAGCCTGTTAGAGGGTATAAATTTAATTTGACCGATGGTATCGCAGCACCTAAGCTTGCGGCTTCCTCGAAACCATGTATCCCCCATCCTAATTCGAGTCCTGGACGTCGACTTTGCTGATCGAGTGAGCGGGTGAGCGACGCTTTGATATCTGATTTATTGTTTCTGATCAGGTTGATGACATTCTTGTGTTGCAAGCAAATATTTATTACCCAAACCCTTGAGGCTTTGACACATGCCATGTCTGCGACCCTACAAATGCAATATCTCCAGGAAAGCACCCAGGTTGCATGAGCCCATGAGTATATGATGGGACTGTCGACTACTGCTAACCACCCAGAATCACGCGGCGTAATTCATCACCGACTCCTTCGCGGATAACCTGTGATTGCGAATTGCTTGACAAATTGGCCATTCAAATTCATGATGTTCGCGGAACGGTGGCAATAGCTGCTGATGCATGCGTGCCATAATGATCCTCCTCATATTACTGTCCCTTGATATGTTTCGCAGATGATAACTGGGTCCGTGTTCGTTGCTCGTTGTGAAGCACTATTCAGCCAAAAATTGTTTACCCATTACGTTGGTATCAGGTGCCGGGTCAGCTTCAAGATCGGCGGTTTAACCACAGAACATGCGCACCGTCATGTCGGTGCAGGGGTCAGGACTACCGACATCGCCGAATTCACCGGCCCCGCTTACTATGAATTGGTTCGTCAGGTTTCATGTTCCAATTATTTTTAAGGCTTGCGATGTCGACGGACATATTTCTTTACCGCGGCGACCCGAAAGATCTGTTATGGTTGGACCTTGTTAACCGCGCTGTCCGCTAGATTCGTACTAGGAACTGAGGATGAACCTCGAAACCTCTGGGCTAAAACATAAACGTGACCATCATAAGCGAGAGTGCACAACAACCACTTGCTACTATCGATCTATAATTGCTGGAAACCGCGAACTGGCCATACGTATGTAATTGATGGGTAAACACCAATTTTCCGTAAAAATTCTAGGCTCGAATCATTTCAAGCTCGGGCTTTCACTCTCCGCATTTCAAAGGCAGCTGGTTCCTCACAAACATTGATTAGTAGTAGTGAGTCTACATAAATCTATATCCTCGGAGTCCTCGTCGCCTATCTGAGCAGGAGTTCTAACAACATGTCCCTCCTTGAATGGTGTCCACGAGGGGGAGGGGGGGATAATTATAGCTGTGACCTTTCCTCTTTGTGACTGTTTAGTGTTCGCAACGCTTATTGCTTGACATGATGGCTATAACAGCGTGATTTTCGTTGATCTTAAAGCTAGAGAACTGCGAAACTTCGCATAGGAACGTTCCTGGTATTCACACCGGTTGAATCAAGGGTGCAGAAGGTAAGCCTTGGGTATGGTTATAGCATTTGTGGTATACTCGCTATGCAGCCCGAAAATTACTGCATCTAAGTAAGCGATAAGATGGTCGAGGGAGAAGCGCATCTTTATGTGCACGTTGCTAGATGTTGCCCTTCTCCATTGTAACTCAATGTGCCTTGAAAAATGCAGTGTTTGTTATCGATGCAAGCTTAAGTTCTCCCGATGCGCATATACACAATACACAGGCTGTGTATTGAAATTTTTTGAAGAAACCGGTTTGACCGATGCTCATGAGCTTGGACCACCGCTTACCGGCAGTTTATATCATGGTATGAGCACTGTGTCCGGTACGGTACTAACAGTGTAGGCACAGATATCAATACCGGCACAGATCAATTAATCTCTTTACTTCGGAAAAATAAGAGTACTTTTGATGTTTGGGCTATTCATTCATGAAGAAAGTAAGGAGCTACGCAGCAGGCCGATCTCGGACCAGTCAAGTTGAATTCAAGG
>Ga0310811_10009009_pt1 | contig 12860 bp, 9 predicted proteins | sample YCmetagenome_FD_207642 | JGI IMG/M metagenome (GOLD analysis project Ga0310811, IMG submission 207642) | Soil microbial communities from experimental microcosm in Duke University, North Carolina, United States - YC | ecosystem: Engineered > Artificial ecosystem > Soil microcosm > Unclassified ...
GCTACAGAGGAGAGGTGAGAATAATGGTAGGCGACATGGTTACTTTTGATTTGACCGAATTGGTAATTAGGCAAGCAGATTCTGCTTTATGCAAGATTTTCTCAGCGCGTTCGCGGTCGTGTTCCTGTTTGATTGCCACAAAGGGTTCAAGCAAGATTTCCGTCATTAGGAACTTGCCGTTCACCAGTTCTAGCTTTCCTTTGGATTTACACTCAAATGCGAGGAACTCAAGCTTGGCGTTTTCGGCGATTGCCAAAAAGGTAGTCATCAAACAACTACTGACTGCGGCGGTGAAAAGGTGTTCGGGCGACCAGATGCCAGGAATGCCCTTTGGAAATTCGGGGGGTGTCGCCACTTCCAGACAGCCAGCTCCATTGGATACGGCAGACACCTCGGGGGAGCACATCGTTCCCTTACGGTCGCGACTCCATGTTACGTTTACTTGATAGAAATGTGATTCCATGATTGGGTTCATTTTTAAGTGAGCCGAAAATAAAAGTCCCCAGGTTGTTGGCCTGGGGACTTTTACTGTGAAGCCGAAGTTTTGATTAAACCGCATCAGAGAGGCTTGAAAACGTAAAGTCTCGGATTTTCATTGCGGGAATAAACCCATTGGGATTTCCTTCACTTGTCACCACGCGTTCAGGCTTGCCAAGGGTTTCCAAGTTGTTGAGCATGATAATCGGGCTCTCATTGAAGCGGAAATTCTTAATTGGATTTTTGATCTTTCCGTTCTCGATATAGAAAGTTCCATCGCGCGTCAGGCCCGTAAACAATAATGTTTGAGGATCAACCGGGCGAATGTACCAGAAACGAGTAACGAGCACCCCCTTCTTCGTATCCTTGATCATGTCCTCCACGGAAGCTGTGCCACCCTCCATGATTGAATTGCCGGAAAATGGAATGGGTTGGACATTTTTCTGTGAGGCCCAGTAGCGGTCGTAGAATAGATTTGAAACCACACCGCCTTTTATCAAGTCCATTTTTTTACGTGCTTGTCCATCACCGGCCCAAGGTGAAGCAGGTACGGCATCATTCCAAGGGTCGGTGTAAATGTTCACACGTTCATCTACGATTTTTTCTCCGAGCTTGGTGCCACCTCCTTTTTTTGCATAGAAACTTCTTCCTTCATCGGCTTGACGAGCGTTCATGTTCAACATCAAGCGAACCAGGTCAGCGGCAGCAGAGGCCTCCAAGATCACGGTATATTTGCCTGGCTCAAGCGCCTTTGCGTTTCTTGACATAATCGCTTTTTCGATAGCGATCTTTGAAGATTCCGCCGGTTTTATTTTGCTCACGTCGTTATTGGTACCCGCGGCCCAACCGGAACCAGTGCCATCGTTGGTGCGCATGGTCACAGTAAAATTTACGCCGGTAGCTTTGTTGTAGGCGAACAATCCTTTGCTGTTAGCGATCGCGTTGAATCCGCGACTGTCTTCCAAAAACCCTGCGGAGGTGACGTCTTTTTTAGTGGCGGGATCAATGCTATCGGCGGCTACTTGTGCGCGAAATTCAGGAGTGATTTTCGCCGTCGTCTCTGACCATGTTTTTGATTCACCCCCATAGGTTTGTTGACCTAGAGGCTCCATGAATTCTGGATTCTCGGGAGCTAGCTGAGCAAGTTCTTCGGCACGCCTCACGCATTTTTCAAGTGAAGCATCGTCAAATTCGTTGATCGTAGCTGTTCCTGATTTTTTTCCGAAATAGGAATTCACGCCCAAGCTCACGTTGCTATCTTCTCCTGAAGTGGAAACACTATTTCGCGCGAAGCGAATGTTGCCGCCATCGTTGCCGTTGAGGTTGGCAGAAATTCCATCTGCTTTAGAGAAGCCGATGACCTTCTTGAGGATTTGTTCGGCTTCGTCTTTTGAAAGTATTGCCATGTTGATTTGCGATTTACGATTTTAGAATTACAATTATATGGTCCTGCCGGTGTTGATCACGTTGATGCCATTAAAACGCGCGGTAGCTGATCCGTGGGAAACCGCATTTGACTGGCCCGGTTGTCCTTTGCCATCATTGAATGCGCCCCCCAGTCTGTAATCACGCTCGTCGCATACTTGCGCGCATGAATTCCAAAACTCTTGTGTGTTGGCTTGATAGGCAACATCCTTCAACATGCCTTCGATTTTTCCGTTTTTGATTTCGAAAAAGAGCACGCCGCCAAATTGGAAATTGTAGCGCTGCTGGTCGATCGAGAAAGATCCGTCTTTCACAATGTAGATTCCCTTTTCAACTCCAGCGATCATTTGCTCGGGCGTCGTTTGATCTTTGCCGGGTTGAAGAGATACATTGGGCATGCGTTGGAACTGAACATCAGACCAGCTCTGTGAATAGCAGCAGCCATGCGACTCTTTTTGGCCAAGGATGCCCACTTGGTCGCGAATGGCTTGATAGTTCACAAGCACTCCGTCTTTGATCAGATCCCACCGCTTGCATTTTACTCCCTCGTCATCGTATCCAACCGCACCCAAGGAGCCGGGTTGTAATTTGTCGGCGACAATATTGACTTGCTTGCTTCCGAAGTTGAAGTTCTTTGACTGCCACTTATCAAGAGTCAAGAAGCTTGTTCCAGCGTAGTTGGCTTCATAGCCTAATACACGGTCAAGTTCTGTGGGGTGGCCTACAGATTCGTGAATGGTGAGCCACAAATGAGAAGGTTCCAATACGAGATCGTATTTGCCTGGTTCGACCGATTTCGCGGCGATCATTTGTTTGACTTGCTCCGCCGCCATGCCGGCATCCTCGATGATGTCATATGACTTGTTGTACAATGTGATTCCGCCTGGGCCCTTGATTTTGTCTTCTGGCTTTCCATCGAGGTATTCATAACCCATTCCTACCGGAGAGCTGAAGGCAGGTCTGTTCTTGAAGCTGCCGGACGCGCGATCAACAGCATTGACGCCAAAATTGGGGAAGATACGATGAACGTCTTGGTCAATGTATGATCCTTCTGAGGAAGCAAAATATTTTTGTTCGTTCACCAAGAAGATCTGGCTGTTGATGAAACTTGCTCCTTTTTCGAGTGCTTTTGCATTTGCCGCGAGCAAAAGATCAACTTTGTCTTTGATCGGAACTTGGAAACCATTTTTTACGATAGGGGTTTTCCAGCTGACTTCTCCGTAGGATGGCGTTGCTGCGAGCCTTACTGGCTCTTTTTGAAATTTTGAGTTTGCTTTTGCGATGGCCACTGCTCGTTCGGCTGTTTTTTTAATTCCATCCGGCGTAACGTTGTTGCTTGCGGCAAAACCCCAGGTGCCGTTGGCGATGACGCGAATGCCCACGCCAAACGATTCGGTGTTAACGATGTTTTGAACTTTTTTCTCGCGGCTGGCGACAAATTGATTGAGATAGCGGCCGATGCGCACATCGGTGTATGTTGCGCCTAACCCTTTGGTGGTGTTCAGTGCAACATCAGCGAGTTGTTTTTTCTGGGCGGTGTCGAGCAATGGATCAAGCAGCCTTGACACATCTACGGAATCACCAAAAGATGCAAAAGGCATCATCATGGCTCCCGCGCTCAAGCCCGTGAGTTGAATAAAGTCTCGTCTTTTCATTCGGGTTGTATAGTTTAGTTTTTAAATGGTTCGTCCGGTATTGATCACGTTGATTCCGTTGAATCTCGATGTAGAACTTCCGTGAGACACAGCGCTCACTTGCGAGGGTTGTCCTTTGCCATCAAAGAAAGAACCAAACATACGATAGTCTTTTTCATCGCAGATTTTTGCACAGCTGTTCCAAAATTCCTGGGTGTTTGATTGATAGGCGACATCGTTGAGTACGCCGACGATCTCACCGTTTTTGATTTCATAAAACACAGTTCCGCCGAACTGGAAATTGTAGCGCTGTTGATCGATCGAATAAGAGCCACGGCCAGCAATGTAAATTCCCTTCTCAACGTCTTTGATCATTTGTGCACTGGTATAAGGATCTTTGCCGGGTTGCAAGGAGACGTTGGGCATGCGTTGAAACTGCACATCACTCCAACTCTGTGCGTAACAGCAGCCGTGGGATTCGTTTTGACCAACAATATGCACTTGATCTCGAATCGCTTCCACGTTCACGAAGATTCCATCTTTGATCAAATCCCATTTCTTACTTTTCACCCCTTCATCATCATATCCAACAGCGCCGAGTGAACCAACTTGCGTTTTATCAGCGATGATATTTACCTGTTTACTTCCGTAGTTAAACGTGCCCGACTTGAGTTTGTCGAGTGTGGCGAAGCTGGTGCCGGCATAGTTGGCTTCATATCCTAAAATGCGATCGAGCTCAAGCGGGTGACCGATGGATTCGTGGATGGTAAGCCCTAAGTGATTCGGTTCAAGGACGAGATCGTATTTTCCAGGCTCTACAGATTTTGCCGTCAACATTTCCCTCGCCTGCTTGGCTGCTATCGAGGCGTCTTCCACGATATCATAGCTATTTCGATACAAGGACATTCCAGCGGGACCACTAAGTTTGTCTTCATTTTTTGGAATCATGTATTCGTAGCCCATACCCATCGGTGCACTCATGGCATCGCGTGATTTGAATTTGCCGGAAGCACGGTCGGTCACCGAAACAGTGAAGGTCGGCCAGATGCGATGAATATCCTGATCGATGTACGAGTCTTCGGATGAAGCAAAATATTTTTGCTCGTTCACTTGAAAAAGATTCGAGTTGGCAAAGCTGGCGCCATTTTTCAGTGCAGCGGCGTTGGCGCGGAGGAGCAAATCGACTTTTTCCGAGACAGGGACTTCAAATGAATTTTTTTGAATAGGAGTGTTCCAGCTTACTTCACCGTGTCCCTTGTTGGGGGCCAGTCGAACAGGTTCTTTTTGAAATTTGGAATTCGCCTTTGCGATAGCCACGGCACGCTCGGTGATTTTTTTTATTCCATCGGGTGTTACATTGTTGGTGGCGGCAAAACCCCAGGTGCCATTGGCGATTACGCGCACGCCTACTCCAAAGGACTCGGTGTTGACGATGTTTTGGACTTTGTTTTCGCGCGTGTTGATGAACTGATTCAGATAGCGACCGATGCGGACATCGGTATAGGTGGCACCTAACGATTTCGCCGTATTCAGAGCGACCTCTGCCAATTGTTTTTTAGCGGAGACTGGCAGTGAAGGAGTCAGTAATTGCTCAAGGGAAACCGGATTTCCCATCAAAGGGACCGACATCCCCACCAAACCTAAACCTGACAGGCCAATAAATTCTCTTCGCTTCATGTATTAAAAATTCAGAAAAGAAATTTACTGAAAAGAAGCCACAGCGTTTGAAAAATCCTTTCAATGAATAGATTATTATTTGAATGGCGATTAAAAAAATAAAAAGGCGTCAGATATAAAAACCTGACGCCTTTTGAGGTAGAACGAAATTATTCTAAATCACACCCTGCGCTTGCATTGCTTTAGCGACTTTCAAAAAGCCGGCGATGTTAGCGCCGACCATGTAGTTGCCTGGCTTGCCATATTCTTTTGCCGCAGCGAGAGATGCGTCGTGGATGTTTTTCATAATGTTCAAAAGTTTGGAATCCACTTCTTCACGAGTCCAGTTTTGGCCCATGTAGTTTTGTGTCATCTCCAAACCCGAGGTGGCGACCCCACCGGCATTCGACGCTTTTCCTGGAGCGTACATAATTCCGTTGTCAATCAAGATATTGATGGCATCGGGCGTTGTTGGCATATTGGCGCCTTCTGCTACGAGCTTCACTTTATTCTTCACTAGGTTGTTTGCGTCTTTATCGTTCAATTCATTTTGTGTTGCGCAAGGAAAGGCGCAATCAGCCTTGATAGCCCACAGCGGATTTGAAGAATCGCTTGGATTTACAGCCACATATTTGCAGTTGTATTTGTCTGCATATTCTTTGATGCGACCGCGACGAACATCTTTCAACTCTTTTAGGAACGCAAGCTTTTCGTGAGTGAATCCAGCGTCGTCATAAATAAATCCATTTGAATCGGACGCCGTCACCACTTTGCCGCCCAAGTGAATTATTTTTTCAATCGCATATTGAGCAACATTGCCCGAGCCGGAGACCAAACAAGTTTTTCCTTTCAATGAATCTTTATTGGCTTGCATCATGTTCTCCGCAAAATAAATCAAGCCATAGCCGGTGGCCTCGGTGCGAATCAAGCTTCCGCCCCAACCTATGCCTTTGCCCGTGAGCACACCCGAGAATTCATTCTTGATTTTTTTATAGGCCCCAAATAGGTAGCCAATTTCTCTTCCACCAACGCCAATATCACCTGCGGGCACGTCGGTGCGATCGTCAATGTGACGTGCCAGTTCGCCCATGAAGGCTTGGCAGAATTTCATCACTTCATTTTCACTCTTTCCTTTAGGGTCAAAGTCACTGCCGCCTTTTCCGCCACCCATGGGGAGGCCCGTCAATGCATTTTTGAAAATCTGTTCGAACGCCAGGAACTTCAACACGCTAGCAGTTACAGAAGGATGGAAACGAAGCCCACCCTTGTAGGGACCGATGGCACTGCTCATTTGCACGCGGTATCCGCGGTTGTATTGCACTTGCCCTTTGTCATCCAGCCAACTCACCCGAAAATAGATTAAGCGCTCGGGCTCGGTCATTCGCTCAAACAATTTCAGGTTTCGAAACTCAGCATGTCGATCGAGTACGGGCATGACTGACATCAACACTTCGTCTACAGCTTGGATAAATTCGGGTTCGTTGGGATTGCGCTTTTTTACGAGCGAAAGGATTTCTTCGTGTGCCATAAGGGTTTCAATTTGTGCGCGAAAGATAGTGGAATGACCGCAAACGATTGAAACATTTAGAATCCTAATTTGCCTGAAGGTTTAATGGCGAGCCCGTCGATGCCCGGAGGCCGCTTTTCAATTTTTGCCCAGGCCCAAAATTTTTGCGGTTCTTTGACGGGTTTCCTTCAAAAGATGTTCATCCTTCGACAACGCTACCCCGAACGATGGAGTCATCTCTTTCAATTTTTGCTGCCAAACTTCAGACTTGCTTTGCTTAACGAAACATTTTGGTAGAATTCCAAGCATCGCAGCCACCGCTGTGGAGGCGCCGGGAGAAGCACCGAGAAGAGCGGCTACTGTTCCGTCTTCTGACACAACCACTTCCGTGCCGAACTCCAGAATGCCGCCTTCCTTTTTGTCTTTTTTGATCACCTGAACGCGTTGACCGGCCTCAAGCAACTGCCAATCTTTTGACTGTGCATTGGGAACATATTCGCGGAGCGCCGCCACTCGATCTTCATGCGTGAGCTTGAGTTGAGAAATCAAATACTTTGTGAGCGGCACGTTTTTGATCCCGGCAAAAACCATCGGAAGAAGGTTGTCAAACTTGATTGACTTTGGCAGATCCATTAGCGATCCGTTTTTCAAAAATTTTGTGGAGAAACCGGCGAAAGGCCCGAACAATAATTCCTTTTTACCATCGATCATTCGGGTGTCTATATGAGGAACCGACATGGGCGGCGCGCCGACGGTTGCTTTGCCATACACTTTTGCGTCGTGCTGCTGAATGATTTTTTCGTTCAGGCATTTAAGCCACAGCCCACTTACGGGAAATCCACCGTATCCTTTGCGCTCTTTTATTTCGGCGCGTTTCAGTAAGTGAAGAGTTGCACCGCCGGCTCCGATGAAAACGAACTTGGTGTTGCATTTGTCTTTCTCCTCATTCAGCAAGTTTCTAGTGAACACATCCCAACCCCCTTTTCCATCTGGATCGAGGTCAAGTGCCTCTACGTTATAATGTACTGTCACCCCTTTCATTTTCTCCAGGCAGCGGATCATGCTACGCGTCAACGCACCGAAGTTGACATCGGTGCCTGCATCCATTTTCGTTGCGGCAACGGGTTGACTTTCGTCTCGACCATGCATCACGAGAGGCGCCCACGTTGAGATTTGAGTTTTGTCTTCACTGTAACTCATGTCGCTGAAGAGTGGGCTTGTCCTCAACAGATCATATCTTTTGCGTAAAAAACCCACGTTGTTGTTTCCCCAAACGAAGCTCAGGTGAGGAACCGCGGAAATGAAATCGGCGGGATTGCCTACGTATTTTTTTTCGACGAGATAAGACCAAAACTCACGAGATACTTCGAATTGCTCAGCGATTTTTAGTGCCTTGGAAATATCGATTGATCCATCGGCTTTCTGCGGTGTATAGTTTAATTCGCAAAAAGCAGAGTGACCCGTTCCTGCATTATTCCAAGCATCTGAACTTTCGGTGCCCGCCACGTCCAAGCGCTCGATAATTTGAATTGTAATGTCGGGATTGAGCTCTTTTAGAATGATTCCAAGGGTGGCGCTCATGATACCGGCGCCCATTAACACAACATCGGTTTTCGGAACGAGCGGCTTGATGGCTTGAGACATAAGGTGAGGTTAAAGCGCATCCAAGTTAAAGTATGATTTCCTTCTTTTTAGTCGAGTTTTTGATAAATTTTTTGCTAACCTTTGAAATGAACCAACCTTTATCTCCTATGTCGACGAAAAAAATTCTTTTTGCGCTGTGTGTCTTTGTGACTCACGTAGCGTCCGCTCAATTAACGGGCACCACGTATTCCGAAGCCCAAAAATCCAAAACGGCGGCCTGGACATTCAGCTACACAGAAACACCAAGTTTTGCAAGCAAACAATCGGACGGGTCTGTTCAAGGACTTGCAGTTGAGATCATGAAAAAATTTGCGGAATATATTCAGCGAACGGAAGGGATAAAAGTCACTTACGAATTTAAAGGCAAGGACCCCTCCGACTTCAAAGGTTTTCTCGAAGAAGTGAAAGCAGGAAAAGGCGGAGTATTTGGCCTGGGCAACATCACGATTACAGAGGCAAGGAAGAAGGACTACAACTTTAGCCCCGCGTTTATTAAAAACATTTCTTTGCTGTGCACGCACAAAGACGTGCCAACGCTCGAGAGCTTGGATAAAGCAGCAACTGCTTTCGCAAACTTCAAAGGGATTGCTGTGGCTGGATCGACGAATGAGAAAGCAGTGTTGAATTTAAAGGCCAAGTACATTCCGACCGCCGTCATTCAGAAGGTAGAGAGCAACCAGGAGGCCGTGGATGCGATCGTCAAAGACAAACAAGCTTTTACCAACACCGATTTTACGTTTTATTTGAATGCGCAGCGCCAGGGAGTTCCGATCAAGCGTCATCCGGCGGGCGATGAATCGAGTGAGGAGTTTGGCATCATTATGCCCAAGAGCAACGACTGGTCGCCTTTGATGGCCAAGTTCCTTTCCGCTGAATTTTTGAAGTCTGCCGACTACAAAAAAATCCTCTATTCCAATCTTGGCGCCAATGGTGTCAAGTTGATGGAATCGTTTGGGAAGAAGTAGCAAAAACCAAGATATTTACTTACCGCCAGAAAACTAGCGCGGTGTGGAATGAGGTGGTTAATCGTCTTCATCTTTTTCGTTTCGGTTGCACATGCCCAGCACATTATTGAAGGGAAAATAATTGACGCGGAAACAAAGAAACCGGTCTCCTTTGCGTCCATAATTGTCTTGGGTACTTCCAAGGGCACCAGCTCGAACCTTGATGGTCAATTTACGCTGGCCATCACCGAAGAAGTCTCTTTGAAGATAACCAGTGTTGGCTATGAATCGGCCGAGATCAAAAGCAGTGCGAATTTGCAGGCTATCGCGTTGAAGCCGACGGCCGTTCAATTGGGGGCTGTGGTTGTTTTCAACAAAAAAGTCAACCCGCGAAAAATAGTGCGCATGGCATTTGCCGCTATTAGAGACAACTATGATACTCATCCCTTCCTTGAAAAATTTTTCTACCGGCATTACTGCAAAGACAACGAGGCCTACGGAAGACTGATTGAAGCATTTGTCGAGGTTTGGAAAGGCAATGGCTATCAGTTATCACAAAATGATGAAGAAGTCCGAGTAACCCAGCTGAGAAGGAGCTTGGATAAGACGACGATGGCCCAAGGGCACGAACCGATGTCGTTGAGCAATATTTTGCGTGCGGATTTGGTTGGGCACCAAGCCCGTGGTAAGAGTGAACACTTGTCCTTCTACTCCGATATCAGCCACCTACAAAGTGACTTTAGCGATTTTGATTTTATGTTCGATCGTGTGACTACGTACGATGGACAGGACGTTTACCAAATTGACTATACCTACAAAAAGGATTCGGTGCTGCTTACTTCCGGCAAGTATCAAAGACTTGCAAGCGTAGAAGGCACATTGTTTATCGCGATGGACTCATATGCTTTTGTGAAGGCGGAAGAAACAAAGCGTTTTGGTGAAAGCTCGATTCGGACGTTGGCCTACTATAGAAAATTCAACAACCGATACTACCCCTATCATCTCATCAGGGAAGGACAAAATTATCTAGCTGACGACAACACGCATTCTTTCCGTATCGATTTGACTTCCGTTGAAATTGAGAGGGGAGCGAAAGAAAAATTTGCAGGCCAAAAACCAACCCGCGAACAGTTGTTGTCGATCCCCTACGATTCTGCCTTTTGGAATAATAACTCGATTCTGAAAACAACCCCATTGGAAGATGAAATCATTCGTGATTTAGGAGGAGGTTTTTCGTTGGATAAACAGTTCGATTTATATCGACAGTATGAACTGAATACACACGACGGTGGATCGAATGGAGAAGAAAAATTCAAATGGCTGAGAAATTTCAGCAAAGAAAAACAGCCTCTTTATCTTTTCTTTTGGTCGAGTGATTGTGCTTTATACGTAAGAGAACTTGACGCAGCCAAGGAACTCCAAAAAAAATATCGCAACAAGATATTGTTTGTGTTTCTTTCGGTAGACGACGACGAAACGCTATGGCAACAAACAATTTCGAAGTATTCCCTGTTTTCTGAGGGAATCATCAATTATCGGATTGGAGGAAACAGTGATGTGGCGAAGCAAGTGAATGTCACGCAAGCACCGACGTTCAGGTTCATATTGAGAAACGGTGACTATGTAAGCATGAAACCACCAAGCAACTTAAGCGACCAAGAGTTGAAAGCGATGCTCAAATAAAAATCACCGGTCTCACTTCAACCAACCCGGCATGGTGAACAGATCATAATGCTGCTGCAGCGATAAAGAATCGGGTACAAGGTGGGTCACAAACCATTCGGTCTTGTAAAACACCAACAGCAAATACAGAATGGGGATAGCAGAAAACAAAAACAACAACGTAAGCGAATTATTGGGATAGCGTTTGCTCAGCACTAGATAAATGTAAGCCGCTATCAAAAAGATGGCCAACGCCACAACAAAATAAAGCGGATTGATGGTGATAAGCCTTGTCTCAAATTGCTTCACACCATCGATGCCTCCAGTGATATTCAATGACGCATTTCTATTGCCTTCGATGATCAATTGAGCGGCGAGGCCATCGTCTTGTTCCAGTGCTTTGAAGTCAACGATAAGAGATTTTGTGGCCGAATCGTATTTCAACTCCGCACCCGAGACATGCCTTGCCAACTTTAAAACCTTAAAGTCTAGGATTTCCGCACTGTCACTGAGCGTGATTTTAAGTGGGGAGTAAATATTTTCTCGCTTGATGGTCTCCTTGCCCTGATTGAAGAAATAAAAATAGACCGATGTAACGTCATCTTTTATAATGTCGCCATTGGCCTTTAATAATCTTAACGGAGCAGAGGCAGCGTGCGTCCGATCCAAAATGGTGGTACGCACTGGATCGACATAAAACGTGGGTTTCCTTTCTTTGATGCCGATGTACAAAAAATAATACCCGAACACGATCGTGATCGCAATAGAGATAAGCGAACTAATTACAATGTCTTTTGACCGATGGGAGGGTTGCTTCTTGACGGGCATACTTGGCAAATATATTGATTTTACTTTTTTGGATCGGAAACAAAACGATGGTCTGCTGAGAAATACAGACCAACAAAAAAACCCAGAGCTTCCTCTGGGTTTATCTTACTACTTACGTCTTACGTCTATTCGTCTAGAAAGGATATTCTCCTTTGCTGATCGCGAAGTCGGCCACCTTGCGTCTGGCGTTCTTCAGATTGTAAGGATCGATCTTGGTGAAGCGTTTTAAGCCGAGCATCATCAAGCGCAACTCATCACCGTCGGCGAAAGCATAAACCGCCTGCTTCCCGGCCGAAGCTGCTTTTTCGACCGCCGAATGCAAATAAATCATCGCCATTTCTTTTTGTATTTCGCAGGCTTTCTCGCCCCGTTGGCCAATCAATTTTTCCACGCGAAGCAGAACAGACTCGGCTACGTAAATTTCGATCAGCACGTCAGCAAGGCTCATGAGCACTTCTTGTTCGTCCGAGAGTTTCATCATGAATTTTTGAACAGCGGCGCCAGCCACAACCAGTCCCGCCTTTTTTAGGTTGTTCAATACTTTTTTCTCTTTCACAAACGTCCCCTCCTCTTCGCTCGCCCCGAAATCAGGAATCGACATCAGTTCTTTTTGAACCGCCATGGCAGGGCTCATCAGATCAATAGAACCTTTCATGGCGCGCTTCATCAGCATGTCTATGGTGAGCAGTCGGTTTATTTCATTCGTGCCTTCGAAGATGCGATTGATACGGGCGTCGCGATACGCCCTGTCCATCGGGCCTTCTGCGGAGAATCCCATTCCGCCATAGATTTGTACGCCTTCGTCTACAGTGTAATCAAGTACTTCAGATCCGTGCACTTTTAATATGGCGCACTCGATGGCGAATTCTTCCAACGCTTTCAACCTCGCCTTCGCTGAATCCATGCCACCCGCAACAAAAGCGTTATAGGCATCGTCAATATTTTGCGATGCGCGATAATGAGCAGATTCACTAGCAAAAATTCGCGTGACCGACTCTGCGATCTTGTGTTTGATAGCGCCAAAAGTGGAGATAGGCGTTCCAAATTGTTTTCGTTCAGTAGAATATTTGATCGCTTTTGAAA